>ERZ773212.1609-NODE-1609-length-10238-cov-3.200530_pt1 | contig 10238 bp, 7 predicted proteins | sample MGYA00581005_ERZ773212 | MGnify/ENA primary metagenome ERZ773212 (study PRJEB29015, sample SAMEA2738154) | human oral metagenome | biome: human oral; feature: human-associated habitat; material: saliva | place: China | collected 2196 ...
CACCATATTCGGGGTTCTTGACATTGGACCAACGCACTTTGGTATCCTTGATGTAATCCTCATTGCAACCGGCAAAGAACGCGCTGCCCAACGTAAAACAAAGTGCCAATGTAGGCAGGGAAAGGATTTTTCTGATCATGACGGATTCTTTATGGGGGGTATCAATGAGTACTGAAGATTGTATCTGAAATATGGGGCTTGGTTGCTTCGAGTGGGGACTTCATTAAAAACGGGGCCATCCTTGGTGTTGAAGACGCGACAATAATAATAGCCGTTCAGTTCACCGTTCCAACCCCAATTGCAGTGGAGTAGATTGTACTCTTTGTCTTCGGGAGAAATTCCGTTGACGAGAAGGAAAAGAGTAGGACTATTCATGAAGTTGTTGTATGAGGGTGGTTTGCTGCGAATTTAATCTTTTCTTTGAATGTGACAATACGAGGGTTGTTTTTTAACAAAGTTCTCCGACCGTTGTGGAGTGATAAAGTGGACGAACTTTCGGTATCGAGCGGAGTGTGATACGAAAAAGCGCGCTCTCCCGAAAGGGAGAACGCGCGGAAGGGGCTTGTCTCATGTTGTTGCCCGATCTATTTTTTGCCCTCGGTGGAGGTCATTGGGGCTTGTGTGATGAGGAAGGGGTCGGTGTACATGGGGAAGATGCCAACTCGGATGGGGAGTCTGACCTTTTGAGACGTCGCGTTGGGTCGTGCCATAATTTTTAAGATTGAGGTTTTGTGCGCTTGGTCTCTTCGTAGCACGACCGTGATGTGCTTATAGATAGCCGTATCCGAGACTATGGTGTCTTGCCATTTATCATAGTGGGAGATGACCGTGTCGCATTCGAAGTTTTTGTGCTCTCTTAACCAAAGACGAGCATTATTGCCGATGTATTCGAGCGTGTCTCCCTGTGCCGGGAGGTTCACGCGGATCGTGTCGTGTGAGAATTTACGCTTAGGTACGTTTGTCCATTGGACCGTTTCATCACGAGTGTAGAATTCGTTTTCGCACGAGAGGAGTTGTAGACCTAAGAGAAGAAGGAAGAGAATTTGGATGGATTTCATTATTTGGTGGTGTAAATAATGGAGTATTGGAGATTGTATTGGAAGTAGTAGGGAACGTTACTCCGAACCGGAGGAGGGGAGATTGTGCTGGGTTGGTTTGCGGGATTATTGGTGTTGAAGACTTTGCTTAGGGAATGGATGTTTCCGTTAGAATTGCATGCGCGCCGATACATCGTTTTGCTCAGTACAGCTGACGAGAAAGCGCAAGACTGCGTGTTTTGTTTGTAATGTTTCTATTTTATCTATTCCTTCGCGAATATAGTTTCTTTTTTTTGTGTGTACAAGATGTGGTGCCGTTTTTAACGAGATTCCCCGACCGTAGCGAGACGATCGGGGAACCGGAGTATGAAGAAACGGTAAGTATCAGAAGCGGAATTCGGCACTGAGACCGAAGACTTGGTTGGTGCGGGTGAAGAGGTCGGCACCTTGGGGGCTGAGACGGCCACTTTGTACCATTTGGGTCACTTCGCCGACGGACTGACGGAGGATGTTGGCTTGCTCGTTGGGATCTTTGGTTGCGAGCAGACCATTGCTGACAGCTGCAATTTTGGTGGCGGTGGCGAGGGTCTGGTGGTAGTCGGCGGATTTTTTGAGGTAGTTTTCGTAGAAGGTGCGGAAGTAGGCCGCGTTGAGTTTGACGTGGTCATTGAGACGGAAACCGACACCGACACCGACGCTGTAGGAGTTGACGTTGAAGGAAACGTCGTTCATCATGCGGTCGTTGTTGGGATAGAGGGTGCGCTGCATACCGGCGCTGACTTCCCACTGACGAGTGAGGTCGTATTCGGCACCGGCGAGGAATTCTTGGGTGCCATGGTCGAGGAGGTCGTTCTTGTAGGCGTTCTTCACACCGGATTTGGCCTGCTTGTCGAAATAGTAGTGGTAGCCGAGGTTGAGACGGAGACTTTCGACGGGACGAACGCGAAGACCGAGGGTGAGGAGGGCGGGGATGTCGCTGCGCACTTCGGTCTTGTCGGCGAAGGCGGCAAACTGCTCGCCGGCAGCGGCCGTGGTGGCGCTGTTCTTCGACTCGTTGGCGAAGGCGATGCGGGTGCGGAACTCATATTTGGCCGCCACGTCGAGGAAACTGTTGTGGAAGTGGGCACCGACGATGGGGGCGAGGCCGAAGGCGTGTTGGTGGACGTTGATGCTCACGTCTTGGGTGGCTTGAGCGAGGGCACCGGTGGTGTAGGCAAGTTGGCGGTAGGCGCCGAGTTTCTGATTGTAGGTTTGGGCGGCTTGGGCTTGTTCTTTGGCTTCCAAACTCTTGGCTTGTGCCAAAGCGATGTTGCCGGCTTCGCTGGCGGCTTGGGCTTCGGCGGCAGCGGTCTGCGCGTTCTTTTGTGCTGCGAAGGCGAGACGGCCGTTGGTTTCGGCGTAACTCTTGTTGTCGGCGCTCAATTTGCCGAAGTATTCGGGGGCGGCTACCATTTTGTTGCCGCCGCGATCGCCACCGTTTACCTGGATGTTGCGGAGGTAGCCATCGTAGTGGGCTGCGGCGAGTACACCGCGCACACCGCCATAGATGGAGAAGTGTTCGCCGATGCGGTAACCGGCACCGAGGGTGAGCCCGTAGAAGTATTGGCGGCCGTGCATGTAGGCGTCGACGTCGTAGCGGTTGAAACCGAGTGCGTGGTTGGCATTGCCGATCGCACCGAGAAGGGCGACTTTGCTTTCGAAGCTGCCGAGGCCGTTATTGTAGGTGGCTTTACCACCGCCGCCTACGAGAGCGAGGTTGACCTGGAGGCTGAGGGGACCGTTGACCCAGGCGCCCTGGAGCGAGGGGATGACGGGTGCTTTGGCTTCGGCCTTGAAGGTTTTGGAGGCGGAACCATTATTGCGAATGCCGTATTCGAAGGCTTTGAAGGCGGATTGGATTTCGCGCGTCTGGTAGGCGGATTGGAGGTTGATGCCGAAGTGGAAACCGGGTTGGAGGAAGTTGACACCGGCAGGATTGGAGTAGACACCGTTCAGGTTGATGTTGGCGTCTTGTGCGGGGTTGCGCAGGAAGGCGACGCTCTGGTTGGTGTTGGTGAGATAGCCACCGGCCATCATGCTCAAGGTGCTGCCGAACAGCACGGCCGACAATACAATTTTCTTCATGGGGTGTGTGAAAACGTGGTAGTTGGTTTGGATTGCGAACGCAAAGTTACAACGACATTGCACACAAACAAGGAAACTGTGCGAAGAAGGGGACGATTTTCTGTATATCTTGTCGTATTGTCAGGTAGAGATAGCGGTTTTCGGTGAAATGGAGGAGCGAATTGGCTATTTCTGCACAATTGAGCGGAGAGTGTGAAATGAGGAATGAAATTTTATTCCAATTGGAAAAAGCCTCTTTCGGCGATGTCGTAGAGCGGGAGGTGGTGGCAGCGGGCGTAGTGTGTGTAGAGCCGGCGATAGTAGGGACTCAGATCGGCCGAGAGCAGGAGGGTGTCCGGGCGGTAGTAGCGAAACAGATGGGTGGGGGGACGATGCACTTGGCGGGTGACGAGCAGGAGGTCGACAGGAAGGGGGGCAGCGGGGTAGGCGTGGGAGAGGGAATGGTCGACCACGGCGATGCGGCGTCCATGGTGGAGCAACACGCCCGGTGCGAAGGCGGAACGTTGTGTGCGGCGACTGAGAAGGGCGCAGCCTGTGGTGTCGCGCAGGGCGGAAAGGGGGAGAAAGAGGGGTCGGAGCCCGCGGGCTTCCCAATCGTGGAGCGCGGTGGAGCGCAGGGCGACGCGGGCGCGGGACGTATCGGTGCAGAGCAGGAAGGAGGGGCCGTCGGTTGGCAGGAGGTGAATGGCGGTGCAGGAGTAGGTGTGGTAGACGATGAGGCGGTCGGTGGGGCGATGATGGCGATAGTCGTCGATCAGGGTGGAGACGCCGAGCAGAATGAGGGGGAAGAGAGGGAGCCACCGGCGCACGGGGAGGCGCAGTTGGTCGCGACGATAGACGACAAACAGGGCCGTGGAGAGCAGGAGGTAGGCGCTGAGGGTGGTGAGCAGCGAGGGGTGAAGCTGAAGGGGGGCGAAGAGACCTTGCGAGAAGAGGCTGAGCGTGCGTTCGAGCCCCGACAGGGTGGCGGTGAGCAGAGGGGCGAGGAGCGTGCGGAGCGGGACGAGCAGGAGAAAGAGGAAACTGCCGCTGAGCAGAACGTAGGCGAGGGGAATGACGAGTAGGGAGGAGAAAATGCCACTCCAGGGTAGGCGACAGAAGACGTAGCAGACGAGAGGCGTGGTGGCGAGTTGAGCGGCGAACGAAACGACCAGGAGGTTCCAAACGGCGCGGAGGGCGTTTTTGAGCAGGCACATGCCGCGCGAATCGGGTGAACGCCGAGCGAGTTCGGCACCGCGGTGCGTGAGGGGCGTCAGTGCGGCTGGCGGTGGTAGGAGAGGGGCGATGAGTAGGATGCCGCCGACGGCGAGGCAGGAGAGTTGGAAGCCGAGGTCGAAGAGCCACTGTGGAAAGAAGAGGAGAAGCAGGAGGAGGGTGAGCAGGAGGCTGTGGAGGCCATGGCCGTCGCGGCGAAAGAGCGAAATGACCGCGGAAAGGCTGAACATGAGGGCGGCACGGATGAGGGAGATGGGTAGGCCGGCGAGGAGGGCGAAGAGCCAGATGCCGACGAGGGAGAGGAGGGTGGAAAGAAGAAACCACCGGCGACCGGCACGGCGGGCAGGGAGGTTGACGAAAAGGTTGTAGAGCGAATAGAGAATGGCGAGGTGGAGACCGGAGAGGGCGAGCAGATGACCGGCTCCGCTTTCGCTGTAGAGTTGGCGGGTGGAGCGGTCGAGTGCGGTGCGATCGCCGAGTGTCATGGCGGAGAGCAATGCGGCGGTGTGCCGATCGAGATGCTCATGGTATTGGGCGACGAGGTGCGCGCGGGCGACGAGAAGTTGCTCGCGAAGGGTGAGTTCGACGGGGAGATGCGAGAGCTGCCAATCGCCGGTGTAGCAATGGGCACTGCCCGAGATGCCTTGTCTGCGCAGGTAGGCGGCGCGGTCGGGCTCGCCGGGGTTGCGCGCATCGGTGGGAGAGGTGATGCGCGTGTGGATGAGAAGATGAGCGCCAACCTGAAGACGACCGGTGGGGAGCGGAGAGGGGGAACGGAGGGTGGAGTCGGACAGAGAGAGTTCGATGAGGCGACCTTCGTCCGCGTCGGGAGCGACGAGTCGGCATTTGGCATACCATTGTCCGGAGGAAACGTAGGGAGCATCGCTCACCACGGCGAAATGGGTGCGGGGCTGGCGCTCGTCGGGAAAGCTGAGGCGACTGCGCTCGTGGTGGAGAAGGGTGAAACCGAGCAGGAAGGTGGTGAGGGTGATGCCGACGGTGGTGAGAACGGCCGGAGGGGTGCGGCGGAAAAAGAGTAGGGAGGCTGTGGAGAGGCCGACGAGGAGGGTGAAGAGGAAGAGGAGGTTCGTCGAGAGCGCGAGGTGGGGGTAAAAGAAATCCCCCGTTGCAATGCCTGCTGCCAGGGGCAACAGGATACGCAACAGGGGAGATGAGGGGGACGATGCCGGGGGTGTGCTCATTGATCGTCGTTTTTAATGTAGCCTCGGCGTTCTTCCGGGAGTCCGTCCATGATGGTCTGATAACTTTCGTCGAGCAGGCGTTTGATGTTCTCGTGTCCTTGTGACGTGGGATGTATCGGCGCGTGGATCGTGAGGTGCAGCGGGGCGAAGTGGGCGAAATGGAAATCGCGCATGCGCGGCATGACGTCGAAACTGCCGTTGATCGTGATCGGCACGACAGGGAGTTGGAGTTCGTCAGCGAGTTGGAATGCGCCACGACGGAAAAGACCCATGTGGCCGGTGAAGGTGCGGGCGCCTTCGGGGAAGACGGCGAGCGAGGTGCCACCGACCAGGCGCTGGCGTGCGGCTTCCATCGTTTCGGCGATGGCGCGGCGACTCGATTTGTCTACGAAAATGAAACCGGCTTTGGCACAGGCATAACCCACGAAGGGAATTTTGCGCAAAGAGGCTTTCATCATCCATTTGAACTCACGGCCGAGGAAGCCGGAGAGGAGGAAAATGTCGAAAGCTCCTTGGTGGTTGGCGACAAAAACGTAGCTCTGGTGCCGTTGCAGGTGTTCGCGTCCTTCGACTTTGACGGGGAGGAAGAGTAAACGGATGGTGAGCCATCCCCAAATCCGGCTGGGGGCGAAAGCAAACCAGCGCGATAATCCCACGGCACAACCTACGGCGGTCACCAGCGCGGTGATGATCGTGAGGAGGAGGAAAATCGGGAAAAAGACGAATAGTTGATAGAGACGATAGAGGAATTGCATGACGATTCGGAGTAAGCGCGAGCGGTGCCTCGGTAACCAATGTGGCGGTTGCCAACGGTGCACCGATCAATTGCGACCGTAGCGGCGTGGCATGTAGGTGATGGGACGACCGCAGTAGTTTTCGTTGGTGATGCACCCTTTATTGTAGACCAGAGAGCCGTTGACGAAAGTGCGCATCACTCTCCAGTTGAACGTATGTCCCTCGAGTGGACTCCAATTGCATTTGGAGAGAATGTGGTTGGGAGTCAGCGTCCAAGGGCAGTGGCGCTTCACGAGTACGAGGTCGGCCATGTAGCCTTCGCGTAGGAAGCCGCGGTTCTCGATGCCGAATGTGCGAGCGGGATTGTGCGACATCAGTTCGACCATGCGCTCAATACTTAATACGCCTTCGTCGACGAGGTCGAGCATGGCGACGAGCGAGAATTGGACCATCGGCATTCCGCTGGCAGCTCGTGCGGCTCCGCCTTCTTTGTCGGCGATCGTGTGCGGTGCATGGTCAGTACCGATGCAGCGAATGCGTCCGTCGGTGAGCGCGGCGCGTAATGCATCGCGGTCGGCGGCTGTTTTGATCGAAGGGTTGCACTTGATGCGTGTGCCGAGTCGTTCGTAGTCGGCATCGGTGAAGAGCAGATGCGGCAAACAGGCTTCGGCCGTGATGAGCGGATCGTTCGGATTGAAAAGATCCAATTCGCAGGCCGTGGAAATGTGAGCGATGTGTAAGCGGGCTTGGGTGGCTTTGGCCAGTGCAATGGCTTGTTGTGTGCTCTTGAAACAGGCTTCGGCCGAACGGATGGTTGCATGATAGCGCACGTGCGGGTCTGCCCCATAGAGCGCTTGATGTTCTTTCATCGCGGCGGTGATCATCGGGGTGTCTTCGCAGTGTACCATGATCGGGAGTCGCGATTCTTCGAACACGGTGAGTAGTGCGTCGGGATCTTCCACTTGAAGCGAACCCGTGCTGCTGCCCATGAACAACTTTACACCCGCTACAATGCTGGGATTGATTTGGCGCAAGCGGTGGGCGTTGTCGGCGGTGGCACCGACAAAGAACCCGAAATTCACGTGACAGAGGTTTTGTGCCCGTTCGATCTTTTCTTGTAGCGCCTCGGCCGTCACGGTGGCGGGGATCGTGTTCGGCATGTCGAGCACGGTGGTCACGCCGCCCGCTGCAGCAGCGCGACTTTCGCTGTCGAAATCGGCTTTGTGCGTCAACCCAGGATCACGGAAGTGAACATGTTCGTCGATCACACCGGGGAGGAGGTAACATCCTTCTGCGTCGATGGTGGAGTCGGTGGGAAGTACCGGAGTGACGTCGCGTCCGATGAGAATCTCTTCGATGCGATCGTCTTCGATGACGATGCTACCGAGCTGACTGCCCCCCTCGTTGACGAGGATGGCATTTTTGATAAGCGTTCTGTTGTGCATAAGATCCTAAGACTGCTGTGTGCGTGCCGAGGCACGAAAGATATCAGGCTTTGCGGGGTTTTATCTTTCCGGTGAGAGCGGCCCAGCGTAGGCGCATCACGCCGAAGAGGGCTTCGCCGAAGATGCCGCCGCTCATTTTGCTCGTGCCAAGTTGGCGATTGACAAAGACAACCGGCACTTCTTTGATGCGGAAACCGAGCTTGTAAGCCGTGAATTTCATCTCAATTTGGAAGGCATAGCCTTTGAAGCGAATCGCATCGAGATCGATGGTCTCGAGCACCCGACGGCGATAGCATTTGAAACCGGCCGTGGTGTCGTTGATGGGGAAACCGGTGACAAAGCGCACGTATTTCGAGGCGAAATAGCTCATCAGTACGCGGCCCATCGGCCAGTTGACCACATTCACTCCCGAAACGTAGCGACTGCCGACCGCCACGTCGTAGCCTTCTTCGGCACAAGCCTTGTAGAGCCGCGGCAGATCCTTCGGGTCGTGGCTGAAATCGGCGTCCATCTCAAACACATATTCATAGCGGTGTTCGAGTGCCCATTTGAAGCCCGCAATGTAGGCCGTGCCCAGACCGAGTTTACCTTGGCGTTCCACAAGGAATACACGATCTTTGAACTCTTCGGCCATGAGCCGCTTGACGATATCGGCCGTGCCGTCGGGACTGCCGTCGTCGATGATCAAAATGTCGAAAGCGTGTTCTTGCAAACCCGTCACCGCGCGAATGATGGCTTCAATATTTTCCTTCTCGTTATAGGTAGGAATGATAACAATGCTGTCGTTTTGCTGCATAAGTCAAGAGAATGGTGTGATGCACACAGTGGATGGAGGAAGCTGAGCGCACTCCTTATATATAGGGGCCTTCCTCACTCACAAAATCGAGGAAAGCAGCATGATCCGTCGAGGGGCCTCATCGCTTCTCGCATACAAAGGTAACAAATCTCAACAATCATACAAAGGCGCGCCTTATTTTTATCTCGTCTCGTGTTGTTTTCGTCGGCTCCTCCGGTGGGAGCGCGGTCGAAAAGACGAAAATATAGCTGCATTTCGCCCGAAATCAAAGTTTATTTGTAGCTTTGCTCATCACTCAATCCTTACACGGCATGATTAAAGACATCGATAAGCAAATTGCGGCCTGGCATGAGAACAATGAGCCCGCCAAAATCATCGAGTTGCTCGAATCCCTTCCGCAACCCGCGCTCACCCGCGAGCGCATGGGCTGGTTGGCGCGAGCCTACAACAACTTAGCTGGCGAAGAAGACAAGCCTGAGTACTATGAAACGGCCATTCGTGTGCTCGAGAGCGTGCGCGACGAAGAGAGCGAGAAAGACGAACTCTGGAACCACCGCATGGGTTTTGCGCTCTATCATCTCGACCGCGAAGGCGAAGCCGCCGAATACTTCCTTCGCACCCTCGACGGCAATCCCTACGATTCGTTGCGCGACGATACGAAAGCGCTGCTCGACGATTGCTACAAGTTCCTGGCCTTCCCCCGTTATGTCAAAGGCTCGTTTGCCGAACGCGTGGAACAAACTTGGACCGCGTTTGCCGAGCACGAAGCCGAGTTGCGTCGTCTCGTCGACGAAGGCGCAACCAGCGAAGAAATTCAGCACTTGGCTTTCTCGAGTTTGCAAACAGCCTTCCCCGATCTTTCGTTCGAGATCGGCACACAAAACTACCATATCGTCCTTTCGGCCGGTGGCACGTGGATGCTCTACTTGCTTTTCCGCTATTTCCTGAGCCGCATGCCCGAATCGGTGCGTGCGCACTGGAAATTCTCCATCGGTCGCAACGCCAACCCCGATCTCGTCATCAATTTCGGCGAAGGACCCGTCCCGGCCGAAGAGGTGAAGGTGGTCCTCACCGAGGATGAAGGCGGAGAAAGCGTGAGTGTCGAAGTCTACCACCCCTTGTTGCGCGAAGGCGAAAGCCCCGCTTGGTGGCGCGCCGAGGTGCTGGTCGACAATGCCGTGGGCGAACTGGTGAACACCGAGTTTGTTTCGGTGATCAAGGTGCTGGAAGAAGCCCCGGCGCCCGAAGACAGCATCCCGCTCGCCCAACTGCGTGAGGTGCTTGCCGAACGCTACGGCGACGATCCCCGATGGGAGAACATCGACGTCATTTTGCAGGGCACGATGAACTATAGTTTCAAAGAGCAAGAAAACATTGAGCCCGAAGATCTCCGTTTCGACATCATCCGCGGCACCACCACCGTGCCGCGTCTCGTGGGCGAATTTTCGCGCGACGAATCGGGACTCGAAGATCTCCTCCATCGTTTCGGCGCCGTGGGCGGTTTCTTTGCCTTCGACGTGCCCGGCCTGAACGAAATGCCCGAAGCGGAGCGCGATGAGGCTGTCAATGCGGCCTGCACCGCCCTCGAAAACTACGTTCGCTCCCACGCCGAAGGCCACTGTGTCGATTTCATCGGCCGTGCCGTGGGACGCTTCCACGTCTATGTGGACTTCATCGCCTACGA
>ERZ773212.1615-NODE-1615-length-10230-cov-8.014152_pt1 | contig 10230 bp, 10 predicted proteins | sample MGYA00581005_ERZ773212 | MGnify/ENA primary metagenome ERZ773212 (study PRJEB29015, sample SAMEA2738154) | human oral metagenome | biome: human oral; feature: human-associated habitat; material: saliva | place: China | collected 2196 ...
TCCAAGTCGATGTTATCGACAGCGTAATTGTCACCAAACTTTTTCACCAAGCCTTGGATTTGCAGATAAGGTTTGGCTGAAGACGCAGTGGTTGCGGTCATAATGGCAATACTCCAAAAAGAAAGACGAGTACCGGCAAAACGGATTTTCGAATGGGTGATAAAAAGCTGTTTGATTGCTGGCGGGAGTCGGACGGAGGCCGTCTGAAACTCTTGTAAAGCGCACGGGCAGCGTGGATAGAAAGCAGTTTAAGCCTAGGCTTTTGCTCTCGGCAAACTCAATATTATATTAGCCTAAGCCTCATAGGGGCAATATGAAATTGCTTGTATCGGCTGATTTGAAACAAATAGGAAAGGAAAGGCAGGCAGAGAAACACGATAGTAAAAATGGGTAACGTTGTTTTTCTGCACAAAGGAGTTTAATTGTTATTCATACGTCTTAAACAATTATTCAAAATAGAATAAAATACGCAAATTGCATTTATTTGCTAAAACCATAATGGATCACGTTTTATATCGGGTGAGGCGGGTTTGCTCAAAATTGAAACTAAATCCGCTATATGAATAAAAGGGAAAACATGAGTATCAAAGAATGGCCCGAAGGGGAGCGGCCGCGCGAGAAGCTCTTGGCGCATGGTGCGGCGGCCTTGAGCGATGCGGAGTTGCTGGCGATTTTGCTGCGTGTCGGAACGCGCGGTATGAGCGCGGTCGATTTGGCTCGTTATTTGTTGAGCGAGTTTGGCAGTTTGGGGAAGCTGATGAGTGCAGATGCCAAAACACTCGCTGCTTATAAGGGCATGGGCTTGGCGAGCTATACTCAATTTGCCGTGGTCAAAGAAATCGGGCGGCGGATTTTGGGTGAAGATTTGCAGGAGCAGATTGTTTTGTCAAACCCGAAATCAGTTGCGGATTATCTGCGCCTGCATCTTGGGCATGAAAAAATCGAGGTCAGCGTTGCTTTGCTACTCAACCGTCAAAATCAATTGATTGCGGTACGAGAATTGTCGCGCGGTACGGTGGCGGAAAATACGGTTTATATCCGTGAAATCGTCAAATTGGCATTGGATGAATATGCCGACAGTTTGATTTTGGCACACAATCATCCGGGCGGTTCGGCAAGGCCGTCTGAATCTGATGTGCAGTTTACAGAGCGTTTGAAACAGGCTTTAAGTTTGGTCGATATTACGCTGTTGGACCATTTTATCGTAACGGCAAAAGAAACCTGCTCTTTGCGCGAACAGGGCTATATGTAAGGATGAATGTTCAGACGGCCTCAGTAGGATTGGTTACCTTACTGAGGCCGTCTGAAGGATTATTGCGTTACTTCGTCGGAGGACTCTTCTTTATAGATGATTTCTTCCGATTTTGGCTTTTCTTTGCTTTTTTCCTTCTCTTTTTCTTTATCCTTGTCTTTTTTACCGTCGGGAATGGCGGCATCAATCACTGCCCCCGTTCCTTTGACAACCAACTTTCCGGCAGTCAGGACGGTTGTGGCGGCCAAATCGACAGCCGCACCTACAACGCAGCCGTTAAGCGTCAGGCAAAGGGCAAGTGCTGGAATCAGGCGGTTTGTGCATCTCAATGGCTGCATCCGCAGTGTCCTTCGTGATGATGGCTGCACCCGAGTGCTTCTTGCCAAGCATCATCATCGCCGTCAAATTCTTCAACTTCGTCAAATTCGCCGTTTTCTACCATGCTTACCAACTCTTCCAAGCTTTCTGCGCCTTCTACCCAAAAGCAGGGAATATCGGGCGGTGTGTCGGGGGCAAGTAGGGCGGCTTGTTGGTCATGCCAAGCAATCCAGTAGCCGTTTTGCGTTTGTACGAATACGGCATCGGGATGGATGGTTTCGTTTTCGGTATTGACCAGCATTCTGGCGGCGATATCGGTTTGAAAAGGTAAGGTTTGCATGATGGTTTGAGAATGTGGGAAAAGAAAGTATTGTAACATGGCAAACACAAACGCATCGTCTGGGTCAGGCGGTGCGTTTGTGTCTCGGCAACTTGGGTGCGGTCAGTTTAGAGTGTCAGCCGCACCAGGAATGTCATTCCGTCAAGATTATTTGTCGTCGTTAGCCAAAACGAAGCGGTAAATAGCCGCACCAACTGCTGCGCCGGCAATAGGAGCCAACCAGAACAACCACAATTGTTCAATAGCCCAGCCGCCTTGGAACAAGGCAACACCGGTAGAACGTGCAGGGTTAACGGAAGTATTGGTTACAGGAATGCTGATCAAGTGAATCAGGGTCAGACCCAGGCCGATGGCGATAGGAGCGAAGCCGGCCGGAGCCAGTTTGTCGGTAGAACCCATGATGATGATCAGGAAGAATGCAGTCAGTACGAATTCGATCAGCAAAGCAGCCATCATGTCGTAACCGTTAGGAGAATGCTCGCCGAAACCGTTGCTGGCAAAGCCGGAGGCAGCAGCATCAAAACCGGTTTTACCGGAAGCAATCAGATACAGAACGCCAGCAGCGGCAATCGCACCGATCACTTGGGATACGATGTAAGGCAACAGGTCTTTACCGTTGAAACGGCCGCCGATGAAAAGGCCGACGGAAACGGCAGGGTTGAAGTGGCCGCCGGAAATGTGGCCGACGGCGTAAGCCATGGTCAGTACGGTCAAACCGAATGCTAAAGCGACACCGGCAAAGCCAATGCCAAGTTCTGGGTAGGCTGCTGCCAAAACTGCGCTGCCGCAGCCGCCGAATACCAGCCAGAAAGTGCCGAAAAATTCTGCAAAATATTTTTTCATTTGTTTTTCCTCGTAAAGGGTGGGGTGTTGCCGAAGGCATGAATCATAATAATATTGTTTCTAATCGAAAAACGGATTTACCTGTTTTTTCCGGTCCTGACAAAAGGCCGTCTGAAAATAGCGACAAATAGATAGGGAGATATATCTTGTAGGTCGAGTTTTGTTTATTGAGGCTGGGTTTATTTAATAGCGAAGCAAATGCCGTTAATGCAAAAGCATTTGGTTTTGTAGGTAATATTATTTACAGATTATTAATTTGATCAAAATCTCTGAACCCATTATCTGATTTAAAAAGGCCGTCTGAAAAGTTTCCAGACGGCCTTGATTTAAGCGAGGATAAATTAATCCAGATGGTCGCTGCTTTGCGCCAAGATGGTGCGGTTGCCGTTGTTTTCCGCAGGGGAAACAATACCGTCGGCTTCCATTTGGTCAATCAGGCGGGCGGCGCGGTTGTAGCCGATGCGCAGTTGGCGTTGGATATTGGAAATGCTGGCCTTACGCGATTTTAAGACAACGGAAACGGCTTCGTCATACATGGGGTCGAGGTCGCTGTCGTTGCTGCGGCTGGTGCCGGTAAAGTCCTCGGTCGAACCGCTGCTCAAAATATCATCGATATAGTCAGGCGCACCGAATTGTTTCAGGTATTCCACTACGCGGTGTACTTCATTATCGGATGCGAATGCGCCGTGTACGCGTTGAGGATAGCCGGTACCGGGCGGCAGGAACAGCATATCGCCTTGGCCGAGCAGGTTTTCCGCACCCATTTGGTCAAGAATCGTGCGGCTGTCGATTTTGCTGGACACTTGGAAGGCAATGCGTGTCGGAATATTGGCTTTAATCAGGCCGGTGATGACATCCACGCTTGGGCGTTGGGTGGCAAGAATCAAATGGATGCCGGCTGCGCGGGCTTTTTGGGCGAGGCGGGCAATCAGTTCTTCAATTTTCTTACCAGCGGTCATCATCAGGTCGGCAAATTCATCTACGACGACCACGATAAACGGCAGTTTTTCCAATGGCTCAGGGTCTTCAGGCGTGAGGCTGAACGGGCTGCCGATTTTTTCGCCACGCGCGGCGGCTTCGGCAATTTTTTGGTTGAAACCGGCAAGGTTGCGCACGCCCATAAAGCTCATCAGGCGGTAGCGTTTTTCCATTTCGTTGACGCACCAGTTCAGGGCATTTGCTGCCAGCTTCATATCGGTCACGACAGGGGCGAGCAGGTGCGGAATGCCTTCGTAAATGCTCAACTCCAGCATTTTCGGGTCAATCATAATCATGCGCACGTCTTCCGGCGTTGCTTTGAAGAGCATGGACAGAATCATGGCATTCACGCCTACGGATTTACCCGAACCGGTCGTACCGGCAACCAGCAGATGCGGCGCTTTGGCCAAGTCTGTTACAACAGGCTGGCCGGTAATATCTTGGCCGAGGGCGAGGGTCAGTTTGGATTTGGATTCGGTAAACGCAGGCGAATTGAAGATTTCGCTTAAGCGGATCATTTGACGTTTCGGATTAGGCAATTCCAAGCCCATGCAGGTTTTGCCGGGGATGGTTTCCACCACGCGGATAGAAGCCACGCCAAGCGAGCGCGCCAAGTCTTTTTCAAGGTTCAAAACGGCACTGCCGCGCACGCCGACATCAGGCTCAATCTCGTAGCGCGTAATGACCGGGCCGGAATAGGAGTCCATCACTTTGACTTTAACTTTGAACTCGGCCAGTTTTTCTTCGATGGTAATGCTGTTTTCCAGCAACTGTTCTTCAGTTTGCGAGGCGCTTGGGTCAAACTGCGGCGGCAGAAGCAGGGCGGTGGTCGGCAGGTGTGCCTCGGTAAGTGTTGCCGAAGTTGGAATCGCTATGCTTTGCGTACTCTCTTGAACGCTTGGTTCTACGGTTTGAACAGGCGTTTCAACGACTGTCTGTGTATATTCAGACGGCCTTGCGATTGTTTCAACAGATTCAATGGTTTCAACCGCTTGAATAGCTTCTGCTTCCGCTTGTACAGGAGTTTCCGGCTCACCATCGAATTCTGTTTCTTCGACGGCAGATTCACTGATTAAATAATCGCGGATACTGCGTTCGGGCTGATTGCTGACATGCGCATTGACTTGTGCATCAAAAATCGGCACTTGGATTTTATGTTCAAAAGCAGGCGGCTCGGGGATATCAATCGGCGCAATCGAGGTTTGGAAAACGGGCGGCTCGGGAATATCGGTTTTAGCCATAGGGACAACCGGTACGGCAGGCGGCTCGACTACGGTTGCGTTTGGTGCAGCAGGTCGGGAGATATAAGGGGATTTTTTAACAGGCGCAGCCGGTTTCGGACGGGACGGTGTTGCCGGTGCGGCAGGTTGTGGTGTAACAGCTTCCGTAGCAGCTTGTTTACGCGCCCATCTTTCGGCGGCCGCTTCGGTATGGCGAACTTGACGGCGCAAGCTGGCAGGACGGCTGATTTGTCCCAAGTTGGCCAAAATTTCGTCATTTTCGATGGTGCGCGGAGAGTAGTCGCGCAATGGGGCGACGGCTGCGGCCAGTTTGTGGCGTGCGGCGGTACGGCGGGCAAGGTTGTCGTGAATATCTTCCGCTTGGATTTCAGAAGGGAATGCCTGCATGGAAGTATAGGGGAGGATGGCTTCTTTTTCGGCAGTTCTTAAGGCCGTCTGAACGGTTTCGATATGCGGCACATTGGCTTCTGCCACGCGGACATTATTGGCGCGCGCCAAGGCACGCTCGCGTGTGCGGCGCAAAATAGGGTCGTTGTAGTCGATGATTTCCATGCCTGTCATCGGCAGGGATGAAGCGCGCAACAATGGAGTTTCGACTTCGTCTTTGTAAATCGGCGCATTTTTTTCGGCTAAATGCTCGTTCCATTCCTCAACTGCTGCTTCGTGCAGGGAACGTGTGGCTTCTTCTAATGTGATTTCTTCAAAATTGCTGTTTTGCACCAAAGACGGGCTGTATTCGGGCGTTTCCATTTGTGCAAACGGCGTGATTTTAGGAATACGTTCCGGTTTGGCAGATTTGCGGGTTTTAGGCGCAACTTTGATTTCTTCTTCGGTAGCTGCGATGTGTTCCGGCTCTTCGGCAATTGGTTCTGCTGTGTGCTCTTCTTCTGTTTCGGTGCGTTGCGTTTTATTGTGTTCGAGCGCGGAAAGCAGGCGGATGCGGGCGATTTTATGGTTGTCGGCAGAGCGCTTGTTCATGCTGAACAAACGTTTCAGGCTGTCCAGTTGGTCGGAAAAACCGACCGGGCTGTCTTCTTGGTTTATTTCTTGTTCGTCGCCACTGAGTCGGGCCAATTCTTGGCGCCACTTTTGCTCTTGTTGCTGGCGCCACCAGAACAAGCCGGCTATGACAGCCAGCAGAATTAAAGCCAATATTGTCCAAAGCATGCGTCCATCCCCTTAATTAAACGGCAAAGTCCGTTATTCTAACGCTTTTTTCGGGTAAACAAAACCAGCCGAAACAAGCTTTAACGGCAAAGGCGGACAGGATTGTCAAAGCTATGGCTTGAGACGCGTATAATAGGCCGTCTGAACATTTTGCGGATGAGATGATGATTTTTCAAAACGGATGGTTTCCCGTTGGTGTCGTGATGGCGGCATGGCCTGTGTTGCTGGTGATTTTTGCTTTGTGTGCAAAGCAGGCATGGGTGTCGGTATCGCAGCATCGTTCCGCATTCTTGGTGGCTGCCGTGATGTTGCCGCTGGCTTGGAGTTTGAATGCCTCCCCGGAAAGCGGACAACTGGCTGGCATGAGCTATCATCTGCTCGCCTTGAACCTGACGGCTTTAATGCTGGGCACCTCTGCCGCGTTCTGCCTTGGCGTTTTGCTGTTTTTTCCGTATTTATGGCTTTGGGGCGATTGGCATATGTTCCCCATCAACGCCTTGTCCGTATTGCTTCCGCCTTTGTTGGTAAACTTGGGTTTCCGCCATTGGGTGTCGCGTTTGCCTGCCAATATCTTTATCTTTATTTTTCTGAATGGTTTTTGGGCTGCGGCGGTCGGCATGGTGTTTACCGGCGTGGTTTTGGTCGGTTTGTTAGACTGGGCGGATGTGTTTGATATGACGGTATTATGGAAAACCGCCTTTCCTGTTTTCTTCTTAATCGCTTGGGCAGAGGCATTTTTGAGCGGTATTTCAACAGCCATTTTTATCGCGCTCAAGCCGCAATGGATTTGTACTTTTGATGACGACAGGTATTTGAAATCCGCGCCTAAGATTTGGCAATAAGATATGAAGGCATCCTTGCTTGGTTTTCAGACGGCCTAAATGGCCGGATAGCCTGTTTTTTGAATTAAATTTTTAACTTGTTATGTTTGCTTATATTTTTCCTATTGTTTGCGGTGCTGCTGTCGGAGCTGTATTGCGTTGGCTGTTTGGCTTGTTGCTGGTGTCTTCTGCACCTTTTTCTATCGGTACATTGGCGGCAAACTGGCTGGGTGCGCTGCTGATTGGTGTATTGGCGGAACTCTTAACCGATCCGCAATGGCGTTTGCTTTGGATTACCGGCTTTCTCGGCAGCTTGACCACATTTTCAGGTTTTTCAGTGGAGATGGTGGGCTTGATGCAGGCGCAACGTTGGGGCATGGCTGCGATGGCAACCTGTCTGCATGTTTTCGGTTCGTTTGGTTTGACGGCACTGGGGATTAAATTGGCACAGATTTGGAAGTAAGTTACTATTTTTTATTTGAAATACAAACTGAAGGCTGTCTGAAAATCTGTTTTCAGACGGCCTTCGGTTTAATCAATTAGGGTTGTACATAGCTTTTTGTACGCGCTAAATCGGTAATCAACAGCGGATTGTCTTTGCGCATCATATCGATCAGCTCTTGGCAACGTTTGGTTGTTGGATCTTGCCAGAGCCAGTCAAGCTCGGGCTGGGTAAGGCCGACTATCTGCAGAAATTGAACTTCGCCGTTTGGTGTTTTGATAGCGGGCAGCTTGGGGTCTGGTGCGAAGGCTACGCCGACGATGGCGGTTTCTGTATCCATTCGGATAGGGTCGTTAGTTGAAGTAAAGTGGTAGGCTTCAAACCAGTTACCACTTTCAAAAACGTAACGGCCAAGATTATTCATTAGATTAATTGCCCAGTAAGGCTCGTGTTTGGTGTTGTAGCCAGAATTCGGATCCTGATCGTAAGGGGGAGTACGGAAGGTAAATTCAAATCCCCATTTACTGTAATCTGCACCGGCAAGTTCTGGATTAAAGTAAAGTTCGCTCATGCCGTAGGAAACAATGTGGCGATGGAAGGTTTGCTCTTCGCAATCATAAATACTACTGCCGTCTAATGGGTCATCACCACCTAGAATGTATTTGATAATAGAGCCGTAATGACGAGGTTTGATATCACCATAAAGTGCTTTAAGCGCAGCATCGATGGCTTCCCAGCCGACAGCCTGATCTTCTTTAAAAGTTTGGCGGTATTCTTGTTCGTCCATTGTCTGTTTCCGTGTCGTTGATGATTGGCTTGTAAATTAATTGACGTGTTTCTTTTAGAATGAGCAGTTTCTAAAAATAAAGCGATTTAAGTATGACATATTATTTGCTTTTTTTAATCAATGCCAATAGGCAAACAGACGGTTTCTTGACAATAAGTTTTGCCGGACTCGCTTAAGTGTGCCGGTTTGTAGGCGGCAAAGGTGTAGGTCAGGTCTGCGCGGAATGTGTCGGGATCGGCTTCGGCGGTGTCGCAGTTGAGGCCGGTGGGAATATCGAGGGCGACTTTCAGGCCGTCTGAATGATTGAGTTGGCGGCAGAGGACGGCGATTTCTGCTGGAAGCGTGCCGCTGAAGCCTGTGCCGAATATGCCTTCGATAATGATGTCGTAGCCGTTTTTCAGACGGCCTTCCAGCTCTTGCTTGGTAATAAATTCAATATGGAGCAAACCGTTGAGGCGTTCGCGATTGGTTTGAGCCAAGGGGGAGAGGTTTTCTCCGAGTGAAAACAGAATGTCGATGTGCCAACCTTGCGCCTGCATATATCTTGCCATGACTAGGCCGTCGCCGCCGTTGTTGCCTTTGCCGCAAACGATCAGGGCGCGCCCGGCTTGGGGATAACGCTGCATGAGGTCTCGGGCGGCAGAGCTGCCGGCATTTTCCATCAGTTGGTCGAAGCTTGTGCCTTTATCGACGGCTGCTTGTTCGCGTTCGCGCATTTGAGCGGCGGTATAGACTTTCATGATCGGCTCTCTTTATAGGAAGTTATTTGTCGGCGGTATTCATCAGGCGCAAGGCTTTCAGACGGCCTATTTCTTTTTGATATTCCACCAGTCCGATAAATGCGCCGTCTCGGCTGTACACACGGATGGGCTGTTCGGCGGAAATGTCTTCGGTAAACTGGGGACGTTGGCCGTGTTTGAGCATGGTAACGGCGTAGTCGTTTAACTCAAGTTTGGGGAAATGTTGTACCAAAACATCGCAAGGCAGCAACAAGGCATCGCGTTCGGCTTCGTCCAATTCTGCCAAGGCTTCGAGCGTGTGGCTTTGGGCAATGGTAAAGCCTGCGGTTTCGATACGGCGTAGGGCGGTCAGGTGGGCGAATGTGCCGATGTGTTTGGCGATGTCTTCGCTGAGTGTGCGGATGTAAGTGCCCTTGCTACAACGTACGTCTATCACGGCTTTGGGTGCATCAAATTCAGTGATATCAATGGAGTAAATCGTAATATCGCGCGCTTTGCGTTCGATAACGATGCCTTTGCGTGCGTATTCGTACAGCGGTTTGCCTTCGTGTTTGAGGGCGGAAAACATCGGCGGCACTTGGCGGATGTCGCCTGTTAAGGCTTGGCAGGCCGTCTGAAATTCGGACAATGAAATATCGGCGCGTGCGGTGGCAACGATTTCACCTTCGGCGTCGCCCGTACTGCTGGCTTCGCCCAGTTTCAGCGTGGCCGTATAGGCTTTGTCGGCATCAATCAGATATTGGGCGAACTTGGTCGCTTCTCCGAAGCAAACAGGCAAAAGCCCTGTGGCCAAAGGATCGAGTACGCCGGTATGCCCGGCTTTTTCGGCACGGAACAAGCGCCGCGCTTTTTGCAGAGCGGTGTTGCTGGAAAGGCCTTCAGGTTTGTCGAGGAGAAGAACGCCGTTGACCGGGCGTTTGGTGGGTTTGGCTGTCATATTAATTAGGGAATATTAATGTTCAGGCCGTCTGAAAGGGTTCAGACGGCCTGCGTGTTTTAATCAATCAGTCTTCAACCGGTTTTTCCGCCGCCACTTGGTCGATCAAGCTGGAAATGCTCATGCCGCGTTCGAGTGATTCATCGTATTTGAAGTGTAGCTCGGGCGTTTTGAAGAGTTTGATGCGTTTGGCCAATTCGCTGCGCAAATGACCTTTGGCGTGTTCCAAAGCTTCTTCGGTAATGTCGCGTGTGCTGTCGTCGAGGACGGTATAGAACACGGTGGCGTGGCTGTAATCGCGGGTGACTTCGACTTCGTTGATGGTGATGAAGCCTGCGCGCGGGTCTTTCAGGCCGGTGCGGAC
>ERZ773212.1619-NODE-1619-length-10225-cov-2.548476_pt1 | contig 10225 bp, 9 predicted proteins | sample MGYA00581005_ERZ773212 | MGnify/ENA primary metagenome ERZ773212 (study PRJEB29015, sample SAMEA2738154) | human oral metagenome | biome: human oral; feature: human-associated habitat; material: saliva | place: China | collected 2196 ...
TGTGCCGCTTCCCGGTAGGAACTCATGCGGGATGACGCGATGAACCATGCGGGGGAGGAGGCCGTAAAAGTCTACGACGCCATGCGCACCCAGTTCGTGAACCTCATCCGCACCCGGGGGCGGACATCGTCAGCCCCGTAGACGACTATCATTGAGGGATGAACACACTCACCCTCCGCACCCCCGACGACTGGCACCTGCATCTGCGTGACGGTGCCGCCCTCCATTCGGTCGTGGCCGCCAGTGCGCGCCAGTTTGGCCGCGCCATCATCATGCCCAACCTGCGCCCGCCCATCACCACGGTGGCCGAGGCCACGGCCTATCGTGACCGCATCCGCCTCGCGCTGGATGAGGCCGTGGGGCGGGGCGAGATCAGCCAGGCCCAGGCGGCAAGCTTCCAGCCGCTCATGACCCTCTATCTCACAGAAAAGACCTCGGTGGACGAGATCCGGCAGGCCGCCGCCGGAGACGTGGTGAAGGCCGTCAAGCTCTACCCGGCCGGTGCCACCACCAATTCCGATGCGGGCGTGCGCGCCATTGATCGGGTGATTCCGGTGCTGGAAGCCATGGCCGAAGCCGGCATGCCGCTGCTGGTGCACGGCGAGGTCACCGATCCCGAGGTGGACATCTTCGATCGTGAGGCCGTCTTCATCGATCGCGTGATGATTCCGTTGCGCACCCGGCTGCCGCAGCTGAAGGTCGTGTTCGAGCACATCACCACCCGTCAGGCGGCCGAGTACATCAGGACTGACTCCGCCGAGCCTGGCATGCTGGGCGCCACCATCACGCCACAGCACCTGCTCTACAACCGCAACGCCATCTTCACCGGCGGGCTGCGCCCGCACTGGTACTGCCTGCCGGTGCTCAAGCGCGAGATCCACCGCACGGCGCTGGTGGAGGTGGCCACCAGTGGCGATCCACGCTTCTTCCTGGGGACCGACAGCGCCCCGCACGCCCGGGCGATGAAGGAGGTCGGCAACGGCTGCGCCGGCTGCTATACCGGCCCCCATGCCCTGGAGCTCTATGCCTGGGCCTTCGAGGCTGCCGGCGCGCTGGACAAGCTGGATGCCTTTGCCAGCCTGCACGGCGCCCGCTTCTACGGAAGGGCGCCCAATACCGGCACCATCACCCTGAAGCGCCAGGACTGGACCATTCCCGAGAGCCTGCCTTTTGCGGGAACCGAGATCGTGCCGCTGGCGGCCGGCGAGACATTGAGCTGGCAGGTGGTGGGCGAGGGCCGGACCGCCTGATTCCTCCATGCCGGACTGTCGGGGGCTTTTTGGTATGATGCCCTCGGTGCCACGCTGCTGTGGCCCTTTCAATCAGTCCTCTCATCCTTGTTCTTCCCATTGCCGGGAAAGGAAAAAACCATGATCAAGAAACTGAGCGCAGCCCTGCTGGGCGTCGCTTTCGTGCTGGCTGGCTGCAACACCGTGGCCGGCGTGGGCAAGGACATCAAGGCCGGTGGCGAAAAGCTGGAAAGGAAGGCCGAGGGCGTGAAGAGCGGTTCCTGAGCCTTGAGCCAGAAACCTTCCCACAGAGATCGAGATTCAAGGAGATAAGAACATGATCAAGAAACTGAGCGCTGCCCTGGTGGGTGCCACCTTCGTGCTGGCCGGCTGCAACACCATGTCCGGCATGGGCCAGGACATCAAGGCCGGTGGCGAGAAGCTGGAGAAGAAAGCCGAGGACGTGAAGCACGGCTCGTCGGAAAGCACCTCGCATGACGCCATGCACCACGAGCATGGCACGACGGCTGCCCAGCCCACCGAGACCATGACCAAGGAAGGCTCCTCGTCGGACAGCTCGATGTGGGACAAGACCAAGGAAAAAGCCTCGGAAATCAAGGATTCCGCCAAGGAAAAAGCCTCGGAACTGAAGGATTCCGCCAAGGAAAAGTTCAGCAAGTGAACACCTGAGACCTGAGCTGCCGCGCTCTGCCCGGCTTGACCGGGCAGGTGGGGAGCAAGCCCAGGTTGCAGGATGATCGTGCCTGCCCAGAAAGCTGGTGTCAGGCCGAACCGTCCGACAAGGCCGCCACACTCCGGTGTGCGCGGCCTTTTTGCTGTCCGGACCGGGAGCACGCCTGAATCGTTCCGCCGGGAAGGTGAAAGCGGCCGCCGAGCCTGGAATGCGCCGCGTGGTGACGCTGTATACCGTTTCGTCTTGTTGCACGTTGTAGTATCTGTAGCTGCAGATTGAGGGTTTCGGCATGGAATCTTCATATTTCATGCCTTCATCCGCCAGACTGGCATTCAACATTGACGAGGCGACATCGTGGTTCCGGAAAGAAAAACAGCAAGACCGGATGGATCGACATGGGGCATGGCGCTGCTGGCCCTGACGCTGGCAGGCTGTGGAGGAGGCGGGGGGCCCGATCCCTTTCCGTCACATTTCAATACTGAAGTCGTCTGGCAGGCCGACATCCCTGCCGCGGGCCAGTCGACCTGCTTCGACTTCGACGCGGGTTCCGAGGTGCCTACGTGCCTTGGCAATGCCTGGGACCTGAAGATCACCGGGCGGCAGGACGACGCCCCCATGCTGTTCACCAACAGTGGCTCCAGCGGCACCGGCCAGGGTGGTGTCTATGTCCGGCGGGCTGCCAACGGCAACATCCAGCAGGTCCTGATGAAATGGTTCCATCTGGAACAGTGGAAGGATGGGGCCACGAATCCGGCCAACCGCGAGCCCCTGCCAGCCGATGCCTATGTGGCTGACGCCAACGGCTCGCTGTTGAATGTGCCCGCCACCCTGCGGGGGCTGGACGAGGACCATGGCTGGTTCATCAAGTACACCGATGCCAGTCGTGCGCGGGCAGCCGGCTTCGCGCCGTTGGCTGGCGTGCTGGGGGCCGATCCTGAACGTGGGGTCCTGATACGCGGCGGCGAGGGCAACAACTACGCCCGCATGCGTCTGAAACGCGTGTCCTATCAGGATCCGAAGAACGTGAACTCGGCGCAGCGCTGGACCATCTAGTTCTACGCACAGCTGCCAGGCAGGTAGATGGTGCTGTCCGTGGCCGGCACCCTCTGCGGGCGGGAACGCACGTGCCGGCCCGTCGTGCAACGGGTAGAGTCCGGATTGAACCCTTGGCAGGTACGGATACCATCGTATCCTGCCGGGGGCAGTCATCGCACCGATGACGGTCCCGTGACCTTCCGGACCATGCCCCCCATGAAAGACGACCGATTCCTCGCTTCAGTTCACCCGGGCCTTTGCCGGCCCAACCCACCGAGGCAGGGAGGCGCATCATGATTCCGCCCGGCATTGGTGTATCGAACCCGGTCAAGGACCGCTTCGGAGGATGCAGGCCCAGGCTGCTGGCTGGCATGCTGGTGCTGTTGGCGCTGCTGCTCGTGGCAGCTGTCGGCTCGGCCATGAGTGGTGCCGTGCGCATTCCTCTGGACGCGATGCCGGCCTTGCTGGGCGGGGCGTCCGATTCCGTATCGACATCTTCCGCGGCTGGCCATCCGGAATACCTGCTCTGGGAAGGCGTGCTGCTGGACATTCGCCTGCCGCGCATCCTGCTGGGCGTGCTGGCGGTGGCCGGTGCCGTCATGCAGGCGCTCTTTCGCAACCCGCTGGCCGAGCCGGGCCTGGTCGGCGTTTCGGTGGGCGGTGCCGTCGGCGCGGTGGGGGCCATTGTCCTGGGATATGACCAGCAGCCGCTGGTGCTGGCAGGCGCTGCCTTTGTCGGCAGCCTGCTGGCCACACTGGCTGCCTGGCTGCTGGGGCGGCGGGCACCGGGGGCGGCAGGTATCCTGCTGGCCGGCATCGCCATCAACGCCTTTGGGGGGGCGCTCATCGGCGTCTTCACCTACCTGGCCAACGACATGCAGCTGCGCAGCCTGACCTTCTGGAATCTGGGCAGCCTGGCCGCTGCCGACTGGGCCATGCTGTCCTGGCTGGCGCCCTGGACGCTGGTGCTGATGGGGGCGCTGCTGTGGCAATGGCGTGCACTCAACGCGCTGCTGCTGGGTGAACGCGAGGCGCTGCACCTGGGCTTCGAGCTGCAGCGCCTGCGCGCACGACTCATCCTGCAGGTGACGCTGCTGGTGGGACCGCTGGTGGCCGCCACCGGCATCATCGGCTTCGTGGGCCTGGTCGTGCCGCATCTTGTCCGCCTGGTGGCGGGTGCCGATCACCGGTCGCTGCTGCCCCTGTCACTGCTGGCGGGAGCACTCATTCTTGTCCTGGCTGACTGGGTTGCACGCATCGTCGTCATCCCGGCCGAATTGCCCATCGGCATCGTCACCTCATTGCTGGGGGCACCGGTGCTGTTCATGCTCATCCAGCGGGAGGCGCGCTGATGTTGCAGGCCCATGGCATCGCCGTGCAACGCGGTGAACGCCAGATCCTTTCCGACATCGATCTGTCCCTGCCGGCTGGCCAGGTCATCGGCGTGCTGGGTGCCAATGGTGCCGGCAAATCGACGCTGCTGGCTGCGCTGGCGGGCGAACTGTCACCCAGCGCCGGCCGCATCACGCTGAACGGACGCCCTCTGTCTGCCTGGCCTGCGGCAGAACTGGCCAGCTGCCGAGCCGTGCTGCCGCAGAGCCCTTCGTTGCAGTTTGACCTGCCGGTGGCCACCGTCATCGGCATGGGGGCCTATCCGCATGCACGACACTCGCGGATAGGCGCGCACCCTACCAACCGCCACGACACGGCCCAGGCCGCCATGGCCGAAGATCAGCGCATCCTGCAGCGCGTGCTGGCCCTGGCCGATGTGCAGGACCTGTACGAGCGCCGCTACCGCCGCCTTTCCGGCGGCGAACAGCAACGCGTGCACCTGGCCCGCGTGCTGTACCAGCTGCTGCTGGCACGTCAGGGGTACAATGAATACCGCGTGCTGATGCTTGACGAACCCACCGCCAGCCTGGATCCGCGCCACCAGCTGCACCTGCTGTCTGCCGTGCACACGCTGGCGCATGAAGAGAACGTGGCGGCACTTGTCATCGTGCACGACCTGAACCTGGCCGCCGGCTGCTGCGACCGGCTTCTGCTGCTGGGCCAGGGGCGCGTCGCCGCCTGTGGGACGCCTGCCCAGGTACTCACCCCCGACACGCTCCGCCAGGTCTATGGCGTGGAGGCTACCGTTCTGCCGCATCCGAACCAGCCGGGGAGACCGCTGGTGGTGTTCTGAAATTCGCAGTGAAAGGCACTGAAGCCTTCAGGCAGCAACTGGAGGCTGTGGCTGACAGCTGACGCTGGGTGCTGCGGGCTGTCCGGAAATGGCATGATCGGCCCTCCACAAGGGTTTCGAGAACATGCCCAGAAAATCCCCTGCGCTTCTGCCAGATGGTCTGTATGACCAGGTGGTGACCGATTCGTTGCAGCAACTCATCGAGGCTTCGATCGGTGAGCATGGCTTTACCGTGGCCGATCTGGCTGCGGAAGATGCCCCCGCGCGAATGGCGGAGGTGCTGGCTTCAACGCTGGCCCGCATCCTGGAAGATCTCGGCGAAGAGGATGGAGAGAAGCCGCGGCGTCAGCTGGCTCTGGTCAATGACTTGCTGCGGTACGTGCGTCATCGAGCCACGCATTCGGATGTTCCGGGGAATACGGGGGCAGGGCATGGGCCCCATGCTCATGTATTTGACCTGGGTGACGAGGCTCACTTTGACGAAGATGGCGTCCACGGGCTTCTGAGCAGCCCGCCGCGCCTGTTGCAGGCCGTTCATCGAAACCGGGTTGTGCCGTTGCGACCGGAAATCGGTCTGGCCATGCCCTGGCTGTTCACGGCGGGCCGAGGAACGCCCTCCCTGCTGTCCGAGCTGCAACGCGAACTGGGCGCCTGCGACAGGGTCGACATCCTGGTCAGCTTCATCACGCAGTCCGGGGTTCGGAAACTGCTGGACATCCTGCAGAGAATCACCGCGGTCGATGCTCACGGCAGACCGGGTACAAGGCTGCGCATCCTCACGACAACCTATACCGGTGCGACCGAGATGCAGGCGCTGGACCTGCTGGCCAGGCTGCCGGGGGTGGAGGTTCGGGTTTCGCTGGATGGCAGACGCACACGTCTGCATGCCAAGGCATGGATCTTCCATCGGGACAGTGGCTTCGGATCTGCCTACGTGGGCAGTGCCAACCTGTCGGCCGCGGCCATGATGGGCGGTCTGGAGTGGACGGTGAAGTTCACCGAACAGGGGCAGGAAGAACTGTTTGCTCGGGCGCGCGCCAATTTCGAGACCCTGTGGGAAGACCGCGAGTTCCAGCGCTATGACCCCGAGAATGCCGTGCATCGGACTGCCCTTGAGAATGCGCTGACGCGTGAGGCTGGGCATGGGCTTCCGGTACGCCTGACTTTCTTCGATCTGGAGCCCAAGAGCTATCAGCAGGACATGCTGGACCAGCTGCATGCAGAACGGCTTCAGGGGCGTCACCGCAACCTGCTGGTGGCCGCAACAGGAACGGGCAAGACCGTGGTGGCGGCATTTGATTATCGGCGTCTGTGTGCTGAACAAGGGGGAAGGCCACGCCTTCTTTTTGTCGCACATCGGGAAGAGATCCTGCGACAGGCCAGGCGCACCTATCGGGAAGTCCTGCGCGACCATGCGTTCGGCTGCCTGCTGGTGGGAGGTGCTGAACCCGATAGCCATGATCATCTGTTTGCCACCATCGACAGTGTCAGCTCAAGGGGACTGGTCGATCGTTTCGGTGCCGATTACTGGAACGCGGTGGTCATTGATGAATGCCATCGCCTGGCAGCCAACCGCTTCGATGCGTTGGCGAACGCCATCCGGCCTGCCGTGCTGCTGGGGTTGACGGCCACGCCCGAGCGCAGTGATGGGAAGTCCATTCTGGGGTACTTCCAGAACCGTCGGGATGGTTCGCCGGCCGTCGAGCTTCGACTTTGGCAGGCACTGGATCTGCAGTTGCTGTGTCCGTTCGAGTACTACGCTTGCGACGACGAGACGGATTTCTCTTCGGTGCCCTGGAACGCGCCGGGAGAAACGGCCGCCATTGACCGCCTTGTGACGGGAAACGACATGCGGGCACGCATGGTCATCCATGAATGGCAGCGTCTGGCAGGCAGCCTGTCCCAGAGCAGGGCCTTGGTCTTCTGTGTGTCGGTGGGCCATGCCCGGTTCATGACGGGCAGGCTCAATGCTGCCGGGATTCCGGCCGAGTGTGTGGTGGGAGACAGTTCGGCAGAGGATCGGCGTGCAGCGCCTGAAAGACTGGCCCGGGGCGAGATCAATGCCATCGTCACCTGCGATCTCTATAACGAAGGGGTGGATCTTCCCTTCGTGAACACGCTGCTGTTGTTGCGTCCCACGCAGAGTCCGGTGCTGTTCCAGCAGCAGATCGGCCGTGGCCTGCGTCTGCATCCCAGCAAGGAAAACTGCCTGATTCTGGATTTCGTGGGACGGTATCGGGAAGACTTCCGCTTCGACCGCCTGCTGTCATCCCTGACGGGACTGCATCGTGCGCAATTGCCGATTGAGGCCGCGAACGACTTCCCCCGTCTTCCTTCCGGATGCTTCATCCATCTGCAACGCCAGGCACGTGAGCGGATCCTGGATAGCCTGCGACGGCTGGTCCAGCAGAACTGGCAACGTCTGTGTACGGAACTGCAGACTTACGTGACGCTCCAGGGGCGTGGGTCGACGCGGCTGGTCGATTTCCTGAAGGATCAGGGTGTGGAGCTGGAGAGTCTCTATCGCAGCAGCGGAAGGTCCGGTTGGACCTGTCTGAAGCGACAGGCAGGCCTACTGCCTGGAGAGGCCTCGCAGGAAGAAGAGTACTTCGGCAGGCGCTTTGCAGACCTTCTGCATGTCGATGATGTCGAACGCCTGGCGTTTCTGGCGCAGGTTACGCAGTCACGCGCAGCGCATGAACTGAAGGAAGCGCATCCGAATCAACACGGACGTGAGGCTGTGGCGATGTCGGGAAGCGCTCTTCTGAAGGATGCCGGCTCAGCACGTGAGCGGCGTCTGCTGCAGATGCTGGCCTATCAGATCGATGCGGGACATCAGCAGAAGGAAACCGGCGCAGCCTTTCTTGCGCGACTGATGGAAAGCCCGATGTCCTTCCAGGAGCTGGGGGAGCTTGCCGAGGTGCTGTCCAGCCGGAACGTGCTGCCGGCACGTTCCATCCCCGGGATGGAAGATCTTCCGCTATGCCTTCATGCCAGTTATGGCATTCGCGAGATCCTGACGGCCGTCGGCTGGCTGACTGACACACGACGCTCGCCTTTTCAGGCGGGAGTGCTGGCGTTGCCGGAACGAAGGACGGAGCTGCTGTTCGTGACGCTGGACAAGCGCGAAGGCTACCATCAGCGCATTGCCTACCATGATTACGCCATCAGCGCGGAGCGCTTTCACTGGCAGACCCAGAATTCGGCAGGCCCGGATACGAAGGTGGGGCGGCGTTATCTGGAAAGTCCGGATAACGGCTGGCAGTTCCAGCTGTTCGTGCGTCAGACCCGGAAGGACCCGTATCGTGCCTGTGGTCCCGTTGCCCTGCTGCAGGCTGAAGGCAATCGCCCCATGAGCATCCTCTGGAAGCTGGATGTTCCGCTGCCAGCCAGGCTTTTTCAGGCGTTCAGTGTTCTTCGTGATGCCTGATACCTGGCGCACGACGCGGGGAGCGCCGGATGCCTCCGCCTTCGGACATGCCCCGCGCTGCCCCAGGCGTGGGCTTACGCCTGGGCCGTTCCCCGAATCTTCTGGATGCCCAGGAAGACGATGGCCAGCACCAGGCCGGCCAGCAGGCCGACTACGCCCTGGGCGACCGGCAGTGCCAGGCCGGACAGCCAGGCAGGCAGTGCCACCTGCGCCAGGCCGTGTTCCAGGGCATGATGCACGGCTGGAATGCCGTGAGTCACGATGCCGCCGCCAACCAGGAACATGGCGATCGTGCCGGCGATGCTCAGTCCCTTCATCAGCCAGGGGGCCGCACGCAGGATGCCGCGTCCGATGGTGCGCAGCAGCGGACGCATGCCGCCGCCCTGCAATTGGCTGAGGTACAGGCCCAGGTCGTCAAGCTTCACGATGGCGGCCACAATGCCATAGACGCCCACGGTCATGGTCAGGGCGATGATGGCCATGACCGTGATCTGCGTGGGCAGCGGCTCGTGGGCCACGATGCCCAGCGTGATGGCAATGATCTCGGCCGAAAGGATGAAGTCGGTGCGGATGGCGCCCTTGACACGCTCCTTCTCGTTCAGCGGCGCCTGCTCGCCGGCAGCGGGCGTCGGTTCGGCCGGGGCCTGATCGGTGGCGTGCTCGGCGTGCTTGCGATGCAGTGCGGAGTGCAGCAGCTTTTCGGCGCCCTCGAAGCACAGGAACAATCCGCCCAGGGTCAGCAGCGGCGTCACCAGCCAGGGGACGAAGGCGCTGATGGCCAGCGCCAGCGGTACCAGGATGGTCTTGTTCAGCAGCGAGCCCTTGAACACGGCCCAGACCACGGGCAGTTCACGGTCCACGCGCACACCCGTGACCTGCTGGGCGTTCAGGGCCAGGTCGTCGCCCAGAACGCCTGCGGTCTTGGCACCGGCGGTTTTCGTGAGTGCTGCAACATCATCCAGCAGGCTGGCGATGTCGTCGATTAAAGTGAGCAGGTTGGCAAGCGCCATGCGTATCCTATCCAGGCCGGGAGGGCCGTGAAACCGTTGAATGTACCTGATCGATCGATGTCCGACGTTGCGGAAGTATCCGTGAAACCGTGTGGTGGTGATACAGCATGTGAAGTGTTGCCACCGCTTGGCAGGAATGGAGGCCGCCTGTGGGACGTTCAGGGGCTGCAGGCCGGGCGTCGCCACTGGCTGGGGAGCATGGCCGCCGTCCTGCTGGGGGGCGGTGCGCTTGCGGTGTGCCCTGACGTCGTGCGGGCGGCTGCGCGCGCATCCTCGGAACGCAAGACGGTATCCCGATCGCAGGCGACGTTGCCTTTCCCGATGTCGAGAGCGGTCCCTGGTGGCGTGGCCGTGGTGCCACTGGGGGCTGCCCGGCGAGCGCCCAAGGCCATCTGGAACGGAATACCTGTTCTGGTCACGGGGTCATCATCCGGGTGGTTCGCGGTGCTGGGCATTCCGCTGCACACACTGCAGGATCGGCTGGTGCTGGAGGTGCAGGATACGGTACCCGGCGCCACACGGGCTGGAAATCAGGCCTCAACGCGCGACAAGGGCAAAGCTCGCGACGTTGAGACCACGGCTCCGGCTGGCAAGGTTCCGTCAGAGGCGTCGTCGACCGGGCTGCGACGGATCGACGTACCC
>ERZ773212.1624-NODE-1624-length-10197-cov-2.894794_pt1 | contig 10197 bp, 16 predicted proteins | sample MGYA00581005_ERZ773212 | MGnify/ENA primary metagenome ERZ773212 (study PRJEB29015, sample SAMEA2738154) | human oral metagenome | biome: human oral; feature: human-associated habitat; material: saliva | place: China | collected 2196 ...
TATAAAATAATCTTTATAACCATTTATAATATCATAATAGTTTTTTCTCTTCAAAATTTTTATAACTTCTTCATCATTATCAATTATTAACCCACGACTTTTAAGCTTTTCCAATTGCTTTTCATATGTATGAAATGGTTTGCCCATCAATAACACTCCTTTTCTCAAAAAAAAGTCTTACTTCTCTATTAGACAAGTAAGACTTTGTGAGCTCCCCTCTAAGTTGCTCACGTTCACTTGCTGTAATAATACATTATTTCAATGAAAATGTCAAGGCCTTTTTAAATTAGTTACTTTTTTCTTTTTTTATTTGAGATATTCTTCCTGGAGATAAATTATATTTTTCAGCTACAGCTTTACCTGGTAAATGTCTTAATTCCAAAACAATAGCATTATCTCTCATCTCTGTTACTTTATCTTGTAGTTCTGCTATCTCTTTTGAATGGCTATCTATTATTTTCCCTTGTTTTTCAAGTTCTCTTTTTAATTCTTCTTGTGCCGCCATTATTGACCTATTAGCTTCCAAAATATGATCTGTTACTGTTTTCTTTCTGCTCATTTTAAAACCTTCTTTCGTTTATATTTAATTTATTAAACTAAATATATCATACATTCCTTAAAATTGCAAGGACTTTTTTACATTTCTATTTTTATAAGCTGCTCTTCTATCTCCTTTATCTCATCCTGAAGTTTTTTTATAAGATGCTGTTTCCGGATTTTTTCTTTCATCAGAAATGCCTTTTTTTCTTCAGTATCTGATAGCTTTACAGCTTCTTTCTTTTCTTCTATTTCTTTTAATTTTGCTCCTGGATTTTCTGCGGTAATTACTTCTACTATCTCTGCTTCTTCAAATTCTTTTTTCTGGCCAGTCAGTGCTTTTACCGTTCTGTTAGGTAAAGATAAAACCTTTTTAGGTTCCTCTATCCCTTTTACTTCTGCTTCCAAATATAATCCATAACGTCTTATTGCTACATTAGCGGAATCTCTATCAATTCCAATTTTTTCAATCCATTTTCCAAAAGTTCCGTTTCTATTTTTTGCAAAGATTTGATTTGCTTCGTATATTGCTTTTGAAAACTTAAAAATATGCTCCATCGTCTTTTCCCTATGAAAATTTATATCATTTTCATATTTTATAAGCAATTGTTTTTCTTCTTCGGGAACTTCCAGCTCTTCATAATTTATATCAAAAATACTTTCTATTTTAGCCACTGTTGGAACTTTTTTGCTATTGTTATTATTTATACCTAAATTAAATTTCTTCGCCATTATATCCCCTCTCTCGCCAATATTTCTTCTGCAAGTTTACTATAATCCTTAGCACCATTTGAAGATGATGCATAATCAAAGATTGACTGATGCGTTATTATGCTTTCTGCAAGAGACACATTTTTCCTGATTATTTTATTTAAAAGTATTCCTTCAAATTCATTCTCTAACTGCTCCTGAACTTGATCTGACAATGCTGTCTTTTCTTTTTTTATTAAAATAATACCAGATATTTCTTTCCCAAATTCTCTTGCAAAATCAATAGTTGCATTCAATCCTACGAGTTCATTTATTCCAGGAATTAATACAGGATAAACACTTGATGCATAAATTGCTGAAGTCGTATATGCATTAAACGCTGGAGCAGTATCAATAACAACAATGTCATAATATCCTGACACATAATCTAAAAAATCATTGAGTAATTGATAATAATATAGTCCCTGATTTTTTAAGTCACTCATATCTTTTTCAGCATTTGACCCAGCACTTATCAAATGCAAATTTTCTTCTATTTCTTCAGGCTCAAAAGAGTTGATCCTTTCAAGTAAATAATCCCCTAGTGATGCATGTAATTCTTCTATATTAACTCCACAATTCATTGTCAAATTTAACTGAGGATCTGTATCAATCATTAATGTTCTCATTCCTTTTTTAGCATAATAGTGAGCCAGATTGAAAACTGTCGTGGTCTTCCCTACTCCGCCTTTATTATTTGCAATTGCTATTTTTTTCATATTTTCTCCTTAAAATTCATCAATATCTATAGAGTCAAGATTTTCTACATCGATGTCATTTGCTCTCAATCCTGCCAATAGTACTCTTCTTTCAATTTCTTTTGTATTCTCGTCTTTTGCTTTTATGAGCATATCTCTTAAAGCGTTTGAAATATAGAAATTAATCTTCTCTACTTTTCTTCCTTTTTTTATAAATTCAAATTCAAATTTTATTTTTGTATTTTTTTCTATATTTGCCTTGGCTTTTTCAATCATACGCTTAACATCATTGTTTTTATAACTTTTTGGAATATTCATTTTAATTTTAAATTCTTCAAAATCTGTTGAAAATACCCTGTTAAATGTCTTCCATCTGTTCAGTAGAATGAAAAGCAATTTTTCGTATCTGGAAGATAGCTTTATCAAATCTTGAAGTTCATGTTTTGAAAATCCTAAATTTTCTTGAATTTCAAAGAAATATTTCTGAAATTCCTTTTTTATTTTTATTGTCACCTTGTCATCTTCTTCGATTAACATGTCAAAAAAATTGATTGTAACAAATGCTCCAGGATTAGCTAGAATTCTTCCGGTCTCTTCATCGATTATCTGTTCAGTAGTTTTATATCTTATTGACTGCCTTGACAAGCTTTTTATCAGATTAGTGAAATCTTCAGATGTAAGGTTGCTTGTTTTTATTGATTTTTTTATATCTTCTTTCTGAAATTCTATTATCTTTGAATTTTTTTGCATCTGAAATATAATCGCAAAGAACAGATCCAATTCCTTCTGCTTATAATCCAGTACAAACTTATCTACAAATTCGTTCTGATAAGTTACCATTTCTTTTTTATTTTTCATCATTATTCTCCATTTTTCTTGCTCCGAATTCTTCGTACTTTAATTGCTCTAAATTAAAGCAACATTCCTGAACTTTCCAAATTTATCGCAATTAATATTCCAAATATTTCGTAATTACAGCTTTTCCCATATTTCCAAATTCTTCGCAGTTTTATTACTAGAATTTAAGCTCTTATTTTTCAAAGCTCCAAATTTTTCGTAGTTTTTCCAAATTCTTCGCAGTTCTATTTTTTTTGAGATTTTAATCTAATGTTTCCAATACTTCCACTAATTCTTCCGAATTTTTCGTACTTTCCAAATTCTTCGTAGTTAAATTCTAAATTCTTCGTAGTTATTTCTAAATTCTTCGTAGTTACTTCCGAATTTTTCGTAATTATTTCTTTCTACTTATTAATATTATTGACTTTTTTCTTCCTTAATAATATTAATAAATATAATAAAATAAATAAAAACTTTACAGTTCTTCTATTAATTTCAAAAATGCTTCTGTTCTTGATTTTAATTTTTTTATTTTTTTATATTTCTCAATTTTTTCAACTGCATATTCTCTTTCTTTTTCAGTAAGCGTAACAGTAAATGTTTTTATTCTTTTATCTTTATCACTTAACTGTTTTCTTCCTGAATTAGCTCTTCTTCCACCTTTTTTCTTACTTATTTCTACCATAAGTTTCTCCCTTCATGTCAATATTATAACATACTATTTGAAAAAAACAAGTTGTTTTTTCAAAAAAAAATAAAAAAGAGCTAGATATGAAAATTCTTCATAAAAAGCTCTTCTTATACTTAATTCTTAATTAATGTAATAACAATTAAGAACTGCTTCAGCTAATTTAACTTCATTCTCAAAGTAAGATTTAATCCCTGCAGTTTTTATCATTATAGCTTTTTCTATAATTTCTACACTTGGAATTCCTCTGTCACCAAAGCATTTCAAGGCAGATCCTGCTAATGACTTAACTAAATCATTAGTAGCACGATATTCTTTTTCAAGAATTATTCCAGCTAACCTTGCCATTTTTTTAGTTTCTTCAATGGGAATTGCTCTCATACTTACCTCCTGTTTTTCAAAATTTCTTGAAAAATAGAAGTTATTTTGTTATAATTTGTTAAGAATGTAAAAACAAAATCTTCTATTTTACAAGATTTTAATCAGCTTGTTAAACGCCAATTTAATAAGCTGATTTTTATTTACATTTTTAGTATATCCATATTTTTAAATTATTTCAATACATTTATTCTGTGAAAAAAATTAAAGGATTTTAATATAACTAGTCAATACGATATGTGCCAATAAGTACAGAAATGTCAATATATTTAAAACATATATTTTTTATAAAATAACAATTGTTATCTATAAAGCATTTAAATTTTTATAAAATGTTAAAAAATTAGGGCGTGATATCCCTAATTTAGTAAGTCTTTTATTTTATTGTACATTCTATTTTCAAAATGCTCAAAATGAGTTTCTACACTTCTTTCTGCTGTTATATATAAAGATTTATCGTGTTTCCCATGCTCTTTCAATTCTTCAAGTAAAACAACTATAAGATTTTTAGTTTCTAGTAGTTCTTCATGCAAAATACTCATAAATACTTTTAATACAGCTTTGTCAATTATATCTCTTAAATCTGAATATATTTCGTGCTCTTTTTCCTCGATTTTAAGATCTATTTCCTTTAAGATAATGATCCAATTAAGGCTAATATTGTTATCTATAATATACTGTATTATTCTTTTCTGTAAGCTCCATCTTAGTCCTTGAGATGTAAAGTTTAATACCATTTCAAGACCTTTACCTCTCATAGTATTCATATTTATGCTTTGCATAAATTTTTTCATTTCTTTCTGAGTCTCAAGAGCTTCTTTCATGAAAGGAACTACAGAACGGTAAAGCATTATTATTGTCAAGCTCATAAAAACTAATGAAATTCCATGATTTTCAATATATAGCATAAGCTCCTTTAACTGCATTGCTATTCCTACTTTCTGTTATCTAAATAGTAAATAAATCCTGCCCTTGCAATTAATTCTCTATCACCTCGAAAATTATCTTTATAAGCAAGGTCAGCATACATATTACTACGATTATAATCTCTCTTGTAATCAATTATATTAAAATTATTTTTATCAGTATCAGTGATAGAGAATTTTCCAGTCTCTATCACTTTTTCTACTGCTTTATCTGTTATCTTATTAGTTGTTCTTTCTAATATTTGTTCTGCTTTTTGCTCCAGTTTTTCCCCTATTCTTCTGTTACTGGAGCTTTGGCTAAACCCTCTGATTTAGCCTCATTTAATGCCCTTTCTATTTCATCAGCTATTCTTTTTGGATCTAATAATTTTGCTACAGTACTTCTCAGACGCAAAGGAAAAGCTTGCAGAACTAAATTTTGAACCCTCAAAACTGCCTGAAATAGAACTTCGCTATCTGGCTTTGTTCCTTTCAAAATATCCCCAAACGCTATCCCAGCGGGAATGAATTTAGTAACAAGTTTAACTACTTTTTTATTTATTAAATATTTGTAAAATTTGAGGATTGCTTTCCCAAAAATTGTCATGAGATAAGTTCCTGCTGTTACCCCGACTAAATTAATGACATTTTGACCTGCTCCATTCAAAATTTGCAATAAAAAAATTTTCATCTGTATCATCTCCTATTTTTAATTATTTATTATTTAAAAATTTTCTTTTAAAAATTTTTCTTTCCTATCAACTCTGTTTAACCATCCTCGTAAAAAAACTTTTTGAGTTGGTCTATTTGCAACTATGCTTCTATAGAATTTTCTTTGTAATTCATGATAAATTTCAAGAAATCTTTCAGAATTAACATTATTTAAGGCAAATAATGTTTTGCTCCCAATTTTGCCATCTATTACTAAATTAGTTCCTGCAAGTTCATTCAAAGCTTGCTGTGCTTTTTTTGCTCCCCAATTTCCGGAGTTAACAATCCAGTCACATATTGATAATGCTATTCGATCATCTTTAATTTCATCTAATCTATTCCCATGATAATATTTTTTATTGTATATATTTCTAGCTATTTCTAAAGGCATATTTCGCATTCGACCTTTATATCCGTATTGCCGAGCTTCTATTTCTATAATGCCAAAAGTTGTTTGCCCACCTGAGTCATACCGATCATTTGAATAACCTCCTTCAACTTGTAGCAGATATTCAAAAATTTTGTTAAATCTTTCCATTTATCACACTTCCTTTTCAACTTTTTTGATATCTTTTGATAATTTTGATATTTCTGTTTTTAGCAAATCCATTTCTGCCTTAATTTCTATTATTCTTTCTTCTGTTTCTGTTGCATCAAATCCTAAATTTTCAAATTCTGTTTTTTCTTCTTCTTTTTCTTCCAGTTCTTTTTTATACTTAACAAACTCTTGTTGTTTTTGGTATCTTAATTCTTTCAGATATTTAAGTTTTTCTGCTTTATCTTCGATCCAAACATTAGAATCTTTATCCCAGACAGAGTAGCTATTTGGCTTTTCTATTTTTTTAATTTCATTGTTTTCTAAAAATTCTCCATCATTAAGAAAAACTATTCCTTCTTTTATAAGTTCTTCTAAAGTCTTTTCTTCTATCTTTCCATTTCTAACAATAGGATGTTTCATTTCTTCAAAAGTCCAATAATTAACACCTTCTTCATATTCCGAACAGTATTTTAAAATATCTGTTAAAAAATCTTCTTTTGAAGGAGCTAGATAAACTCCTATCAAAACACCGTTTGAATCATATAGAAAAATTTTTTGTTCCATATTATCAATCCTTTCTTATTTTAAAAATCCTTTTCTAATAGCAAGTATTTTTTCTCTTTTTTCTTTTCCTGATAATTTTTTTATATAGTGTTTTTTAGTGACATCAACACCATTGTGATTTGCAAATTCAGAAGCAATATCTATGTTTCCAATATTTGCAAGTAGATTAATACTCGTTTTTCTTAAAGTATGTGGATATAAATTTTTAATCCCTAATAATTCTCCAATTTTTCTGACCCTATCTCGGATTGTACTTTTTGACATCTGTTTGAATGTTTTTCTATATTTTGTTACTAATAAGTATTCTGAAAATATATTTTTTTCTTTTCTGTATTCAAGCAGTTGTTCCAGTATATTTTTCGTAGTTTCAAAGAATATTAAATCTACAAGTTTATTTTCTTTTTCTTTCACATTTTTTATTAACCCATTTTCTAAATCAATCTGAAATATTTTTATACTTTGTAATGCGGAAATTCTGCATCCACTATCTAATAATAATTCCCATATCAACCTATCTTGTAAATCAAATTTATTGATCATTTCTAATTTTAAGGACACCGTTAAAATATCCGTGTAGCTTAAATAATAGCTATTCCGTTTTTTTTCTATATCTGTAACTTTTAATCTATCTAATTTTTCTCTAAAAGGATGACTACTAATTAGTCCCCTTTTTACGCTCCAGATATAAAAACTAGATACAGCTGTCAACTTATTATTGACAGTTTGAGCATTGTTCTTTTTAACTTCTCTACAGTAACGAATATATCTTTCTAAGATACTTACAATAACTTTCAGAGTGTCTTTACTAAGCAAATAACGATTATTTTCATATCTTTTAACATAATCAATAAATTGTTTCATGTTGTTTGAGTAAATTTTGTAAGTTGTATTTTTTGTTGCTTCATTCCTAGCTATACAACTATTTAAATACTCTTGATAAATCTCTCGATTTCTGTTATTTTTTTCTTCCATTTGAATCACTCTCCTATACTTTTTATTAAGTATAGCTTATGTGAGTAAATTGGAAAATTTATACAGTTTCAGGTCAGAAAGTATCTCGATTAACAGTACTAATGGAATAAGGAATCAGGCATTTTCCTTGATTGCATTAGGAAATTTAAGAATAATTCACTTTGGAAATATTGAAATCAAAAATCAGTACGAAACTGATTTTATTCTCCCTGATTGGTTCTGTAAGAACGTTAAAGCCGTAAATGCCTGTTGTGCCAACGGCTCAGGAGGAGCTGGCGGTGAAGTTGCAGAAGTACAGTTTGAAGCTCAGATTAAGACTTTAAAATTTTTCCCGGCGATTCGATCAGGATTTAACGGAAATTTACAACTTTCAGGACAAATTATTTCTGTTGCTACTGATTAATCAACAATATAGCTAACTGAAAATATTATGCTTGCTGTAGTTACAGTCGGACCTTTCCATTTTGCTGTCCCGTCAGGCTGTATATAAATTGTTCCGGCAGTTCCGTTAAATTGCGATGCATTTACAGACAGAAAAGACTTAGGTCTATAGCCTTCGGGAATGCTAAAAATCACAGTATTATCACTTGTATATCTCAAAGTGTCTCCGCTATCAAAAATAATAGTTACTACATTGCCACACTTTTGAACAATGTTACAAGTTGATCTCCCTTGCCCTGTTGCCTCGGAGTGGACGTATAATTTTGTCTGTTGTACTTTGTATAAATTTTCCAATTTATCCGAAAGTCCATAATTGGAAATATCTAAATATTTTGTTGTGTCAAAACTTGTACTTGTATGATTTTGTATACATTTATAGATTTTTCCATCTGTTAAATCATTCAAATACCATTTCCCAGCCTCTTTATTACTTACTTTAGAGACATATCCGCCGATAACTCCGCCTATCCCTTTAATCCAGTCTTTTACATCAACTGCATTTCCGTTTTCTATTCCAAATTTAACTATTCCTTCTTTTTCCGATGTAGCTATTTCTGTTGCTGTAGAAAAATAATCTAAAATTTTTGATAATTTTAGGAAGTTTCTTGAAACTTTTCTTAAGTCAGCAACAGAATCGAGCTGAAATAACTCAAAAATATCATCTTCTGTAACAATTGGAATATGAGTAGTTTCGTTTATGTTTTTTACTAAATCTTTAATAGCTTTTTTCACTTCATACCTTTCCATTTTATTATCAGTCATGACTGACAATAAAATTAATATATAATTTTAATTTCATACCAAGCAGGAATTACTTCATAAATCAAGTCCAACCAGTAATTTAGATATTCTTTGTCAACTCTTTCTGAATGAAAATCAACAATATATTGAAAATTTTTCTTATCATTTGTGATAGTCGTATTTTCATTGGAGATAAAATATAATTTCATAGTTTCTTTTATATCATTTAATTTCGCCGAAGCTCTTAGCATTCTTTTTGAAATAATTCTATTCAGTCTAAAAATAGTAGATAAATTTTTGCTTGAAATTAATGCATAATCCTCTTCAAATTTTTCCAATTTTTCTGATCTGGCTGTTAAAAATCTTCTATTTTTTACAGCAGAATCTATTGAAAATTCTAATTTCTTCAATTCTTCATCAGCAAAATGAAAAATGGATTGTATTAATTTAGCTGATTGAAAAATTCCAGGTAAGGATGTTAACATGCTGTTATAATAATCATTCCTTGCAATATTATATAAAATCAATGCATAATCTTTATCTAAAGATAAAAGTAAAGGAAATGTTTTTTCTTGAATCTTCTGAGTAAATTTAACATAGTCTTCATCTATGTTATAAAAAGCAAAATCTTTTACTCGAAATTGCAACAGATCTTTTACTTTTACTTCTCTCAATTTATTAACATGCTTAACAAAATTCATCTGTTTAGCGTTAATTTTGATTAAACTGTACTCTTGAGTACGACCATCATTTACAAAATCTCTTATATAAAAATTTTGTAATTCAGAAACTGTAAAATTTTCTTTAATATAATTTCCGGATTTCTGATGCACATTTTTAGCCATTAATTTCTAAGTCCTATAACATAGAAATTTTTTGCTATTTCATACTGCATTAATGCGTGTATTATTACTTCATCTCTAGCATCAAAAAGAGCATAGTTTATAAGATTCCCTCCAGTTATAGAGTCATATATTCCAATTCCAATTACCTTCCCCCAGTCTTCCCTTGCTTCCGGAAATTTAACAGAAGCAACATTACTGGTTTCGTTTGATGTAGTGGTAAGAAAATTTATAGCCCTTCTGCTATAAGAAGCAGCAACAAGTTCAACTGCATTTTCTGCTCCGGAAGGCAATGTAGAAAAACTTGTTAATAATCCTGCATAGAATGTTTTGTTTGCTAGCATATTATTTAAAATTTGTGCCTTGGCAGATAAAGTAAATCCGCTCATTTTTCCTCCTAATCCAAAGCTTTTATATTAACATTTGAAATACTTACAAGATCTTCATCTGTTAATATAATATCTTCTTTTGTATTATTTATATCAATATTAGAAATTTTCTTAAATGCTTTTACTGTAAGCAGTTTTTCAATAATTTCTGCGTAATAAATTCTATTTTCTTCAAACAATTTATCCAGAAAGACTTGATTTAATGT
>ERZ773212.1628-NODE-1628-length-10173-cov-2.459972_pt1 | contig 10173 bp, 9 predicted proteins | sample MGYA00581005_ERZ773212 | MGnify/ENA primary metagenome ERZ773212 (study PRJEB29015, sample SAMEA2738154) | human oral metagenome | biome: human oral; feature: human-associated habitat; material: saliva | place: China | collected 2196 ...
CCCGTGCCGGAGACATGCGCGGCAGCGCCCAATACACGTCCCTTCATTGTGACTCTCGTGCATCGGGATCGGGAGGCAGCCAGGCGCGCACCCGCAACCCGGGATGCGCATTCTCCAGGGCAAGCCGGCCACCGTGGGCCTGAGCCACCAGGCGGCACAGATAGAGTCCCAGCCCCACACCACCGGCATGGCGGGAACGCGCCGCATCGGGACGATGGAAGGGCTCGGCCAGCTTCGAGAGCTGCTCCTCGGGCACACCCGGCCCCCAGTCCCGAACCTCGATGACACAGCCGCCCGTGGGAATCCTGTCGATATGCACCACGGCAATGGCATCCGTGTCGGGTGCCTCCGTATGGCCGGGGCGGGCTGCCGTATGGGCTGTCGTGTTCCCGCCTTCATCCGGCATGGTGCTTCCAAACGCACCCTTCCTGTCGGGATCACGTCCGTTACCCCCATGTCGCACGGCATTTTCCAGCAGGTTGCGCAGCAGCAGGCGCAGACGGGTGGCGTCCAGATACTGCGCCGGCAGCTCCGTTGGCACCTGAAGAACAACCTCTACGCCAGGGTGGCGCGTCTGCAGCTCGGCGATGACGCTGCGGGCCACGACGCCCGGGTCCAGACTTTCCCGCTGCAACGCCACATGACGGTCGGACAGGCGCTCGCTTTCCAGCAGATCCTCCACCAGGGCAGACATCTCCCGCAAGTCACGCAGCAGGGCCTCCCGCTGCGGTCGCACCTCGGGATCGTCCTCGGGCAGCAGCTCGGTGTGCAGGCGCGCGCGGGTCAGCGGGCTGCGCATCTCGTGGCTGATGGCCAGCAGCAGGCTGCGCTTGGCATCCAGCATCTGCCGGATGTCCTCGCCCATGGTGTTGAGCGTCGTGGCCAGCTCGCCCAGTTCGCCGTGCCGCCGGGTCCAGACAGCCGGAATGGGGTCATCGAAGTTGCCCTGGCCGAAGCGGCGAGCGCCAGCGCTGATGGCATCCAGCGGCCTGAGCGTGCGGCGCACGTACCACCAGGCCAGCAACGTCAGCAGCAGCAGCGCGGCCAGTCCCCGGGCCAGCGGGTCCGAGCCATCATGCCGTGCCAACATGGCATGGCGGTCGATGCCGAACACGAGCCGGTGCCCATCGGGCGTCGAGCGCTCGGTGATCTGCCTGATCTGCTGCCAGCCGGGGGGCTCGTCGCCCCACTCACGCCCTTCCCCCACATGAGCACCACGATGCCCCATCCCGCGCTCATCATGACGGTCCGTTCCGGACATGGGTCCATCCCACGATGGCCAACCCTCCCGCACACCGTCACCCTCACGCCACCAGTCATGTTGGGGATCCTGCGGATGGGACGCCCATCGGATGACCGGTCCCTCGATGCGCACCGTCACCGGCAGGCGCTGTGCCAGTGCACGGGCGCGTTCAACACTGGGATGGCCATCAACCGTGATCTCCTCGGCCAGACGGTCGACATAATCGACCAGCAGCGGCTGGGCGGTCAGCTGCCAGCGCGTGGCCACCACCTGCCGCATGGCGCCGATGAACACGACCATCAGCGCCGCGGCCAACACCAGAAACACCAGCACCATGCGCAGCTTGATCGAGAACGCCAGGCGCACCGGAAGACCGCGCACGCCAGCAAGGAAGCGCCCCATGAAGGCGCGTACCCGGGCAAGCCAACGCTTGGCGGCCGGCATCATGCCTCCTGCGGCCGCAGCGCCAGCGCATAGCCGACATTGCGCAACGTCTTGATGACCACCAATGGCTCCAGCTTGCGGCGCAGGCGGCTGACGACGATGTCCACGGCGCGGCTGTAAAGATCCACCTCGTGGCCTCGCAGCCGGCCCAGGATGTCGTCACGGCTGAAGACGCGCCCCGGCTCGCGGGCCAGCATCAGCAGCAGTTCATATTCGGTGCCGGTCAGCGCCACGTCCTCGTCGTGACGCAGCACACTGCGCCGGACGGGATCGATCACCAGCCCCTCGAAACGCAGCACCGAGGCATCCTCAGGGTGCACGCCAGCAGAATCCGCGCCGCCCCCCGAAGAGGCTGCACGGAAGCGTCGCAGCACCGTCTGCACCCGCGCCACCAGCTCGCGGGGCTCGAAGGGCTTGGGCAGGTAGTCGTCAGCGCCCATTTCCAGGCCCACCACGCGATCGGTCAGCTCTCCACGCGCCGTCAACATGATGATCGGCACCTGGCTACCCTTCCGGATCCGGCGACAGACCTCGAAACCGTCCATCTCCGGCAGCATGATGTCGAGAATCGCCGCATCGAAATTGCCCTCCTGAAGCCGCGCCAGCCCCTTTGAGGGCGTGAACGCCTGCTCAAGTACCAGATCGAAACGCTTGAAGTACATGGCCAGCGGAGGCCCCAGCTGTTCGTCATCGTCGATCAGCAGCACGCGATTCATGGATTCATTCCTGGATGCCAGATAACGTCTGGACGGCCCCACATTGTCAGCCCCCCGGCAAGATCAAAAAAGGCACGGAGGCAGCTCCTACACAGACTCAGCTTCGCTTGCGCGCCCACCGGGGTTTGGCGACCCCCAGACCGGTGATGATCAGGATCAGCAGGACGTTAACTGCCCCGCCAATGTCCTCAAAGCGATTTGCCGCCACGATTTTCTCCATGTTGGCCACCATGTCCGTCGAGGCAAGCGCCATCATCTCGGCACCAGCGGGCAGTACCACGACAAAGGCAATCAGGGTGACCAGCGCGGCAAGCCCCATGTGCACGCCAAGCCAGCGGCTGTTCTTCACCGACCAGCCCATCAGCCACAGGCCGACGCCACTAAGCAGGAGCAGCCCAAGCCCCGGCACCGTGAGAAACTGCGTGGCTGCCGCAATATGCTCGCGGGCCGCCAGAAACCGGTCGCCACTCACGGGACCACCGCCAAGGATCCCGGCCACAATATGCCCGAAGATGGATCCCAGAAACAGGACAAGACCCATCAGGTGCAACACCTTCAGGGAAGAGTAGACGAAACGACGCATGATGGAAATCTCCCTTGGGGACGAAAAACCTCGGGAAGACAGCGCGGCACCGTCATGCGTTGACACGGGTTGATCGATGCCGCGCGCCCCGTCACCGGGTTTTCATTTCCGGTCGCCGAAACGCTCTTTCAGCTTCTCGCGCACGACCCGCTGCTGCCCGGCATCCAGACTGTCATAGAAGCTCGCCATGGCATCCACAACTTTCGGGCTGTGCTGCTGCACGGCCTGCAGCTTCTGGTCGACCACGCTCTGGGCCTTGACCCGGTCGAAGCGTTCGCCAGCAATCACCTGCTGCAGGTCTGCCGCCATGTGCCCCTCACTCCAGAGCGCCTGGCGCTGCTCATCCAGCTGGTCAGCCAGCACTTCCAGCTTGGCCCGCTGCCCCACGTTCAAGGACAACTCCTGGCTGACCCGCTCCACCATGTAGGCACGCCGCTGGGCGGTGTCCTCACCCCGCCAGTGCGATCCGCAAGGGCCATGCCCACCCCAGGGGCCCGTTCCCCGGAAACCGCATGCCGCTGCAGCGGAAGTCACCAGGACCACGGCCGTCAGGCCAACCAGAACACGTTTGATTCCCATGATGTCACCTCTTCAGGATCTGCCGGACCATGGCGCCATCTCGTCGGCACTCATGCCTACTCAGATCCTGTCATGCCCGGAAAAACCGGCATTCAACACGTGTGGGCGGAAGTGCCCGAGGCACGCTGAACATGGGAGACATGTTCGGGCAACCCACCGATCCAATCATCTCGGTACGGTGGCGTTTCTTTTCGTTTTGTTTCGACGCCCGGCAGCCCCAAGAAACCGCCCTTCAACAAGAAAAAACCGGAACGCCCCTGGAAGGGAGCGTTCCGGTTGCCCATCGGCATCAGCGCCGACGGGATGGAGGGATCGACAGGCGTTTCAGCCGATCAGGGCTGCTGCAGGTGGCCCGGACCGCCCGGGCCGCCGTGTCCACCGCCACCAGGGCCAGGTCCGGGACCCCACGGGCCGCAGCAGGCCCCCAGGGCGCCCAGCACCAGCAGGACGGCACTCAGGCGCATGACCTTGCGTTGCAGGTTGCTCTTCATGGATTTCCTCCAGGGAATGGCAAGAATCAGCCCACCATCTTCTCGGGCCGGACCCATTCGTCGAACTGTGCCTCGGTGACAAAGCCCAGCGCCAGGGCAGACGCCTTCAGCGTGGTGCCTTCCTTGTGCGCCTTCTTGGCAATCTGCGCAGCCTTGTCATAGCCGATGTGCGGGTTCAACGCCGTCACCAGCATCAGCGACTGCTCCATCAGCTGGTTGATGCGCGCACGGTTGGGCTCAATGCCGACGGCGCAGTTGTCGTTGAAACTACGGGCACCGTCAGCCAGCAGCCTGACCGATTGCAGCAGGTTGTGCACGATCATCGGCCGGTAGACGTTCAGCTCGAAGTTGCCGCTGGCGCCGCCAATGTTGACGGCCACGTCGTTGCCGAAGACCTGCGCACAAGCCATGGTCAACGCTTCACACTGCGTGGGGTTGACCTTGCCCGGCATGATCGAGCTGCCCGGCTCGTTCTCGGGGATGGAGATCTCGCCCAGGCCCGAGCGCGGGCCGCTGGCCAGCCAGCGCACGTCGTTGGCCAGCTTGAAGAGCGAGGCGGCGATGGTCTTGAGCACGCCGTGGGTCGCCACCTGTGCATCGGCAGCAGCCAGCGCCTCGAACTTGCTGGGCGCGGTCTTGAAAGGCACGCCCGTCAGGCGGGCAATCTCGGCTGCCACCTTCACGGCGAACTCGGGGTGGGCATTGAGGCCCGTGCCCACGGCCGTACCGCCCTGGGCCAGCTCCTGCAGGTGCGGCAGCACGTCTTCCAGGTGCTTCAGGCCATGGTCCAGCTGGGCCACGTAGCCAGAGAACTCCTGCCCCAGCGTGAGCGGCGTGGCGTCCTGCAGGTGGGTACGGCCGATCTTGACGATGTCCTTGAAGGCCTCGGACTTGGCCTTGAGGGTGTCGCGCAGCTGCTTCAGCGACGGGATGAGGTTCTTGTGGATGGCCACGGCTGCAGCCACGTTCATGGCCGTGGGGAACACGTCGTTGGAGGACTGGCCCCGGTTAACGTCGTCATTGGGGTGGATCTTGCGCGATTCGCCGCGCTCGCCGCCCATCAGCTCGCTGCCGCGGTTGGCCAGAACCTCGTTGAGGTTCATGTTGGTCTGGGTCCCCGAACCGGTCTGCCAGACGGCCAGCGGGAATTCACCATCATGCTTGCCGGCCAGCACCTCGTCGGCGGCCGTCTCGATTGCCTTGGCCTTGTCGGCTGCCAGTTGCCCCAGTCCGGCGTTGACCGTGGCGGCCGCACGCTTGACGGTGGCCAGCGCCCGGATCAGCTCAGGCGACTGCTTCTCGGTGGAAATCCTGAAGTTCTGCAGCGAACGCTGAGTCTGCGCGCCCCACAGGCGATCGGCAGGGACGGCGATCTCGCCAAAGGTGTCGCGCTCCATGCGCACGGATCCGGTCATGGGAATCTCCTCGGGTTATTGGAAGTAACCGTAACTATAGCGTGTTACGGCCCTCCGTTGCCGAGATAGTTCCCGGAGTCCGTCGGGAAGCCAACAGGCCCCTCAAGGGGGCCTACAGAAGGTCAGCGCGGCAGGCCGATGATGTCCTCGATGGCGAAGGCCGGACGCGAATCCATCCAGTTCTTCACGACGAACGATAGGGGTCTGTCCCCCCACCCCATGGCCAGACCAAAGGCGCAGATCTGCTCGAACGTGAACTGGGAGCCGACGATGGCGGCGGGTTCGTCGGGCAGGACGGGCGTGTGCGTGACCTCTGGCATGATCGGATCGGGCAGGCGCGGACCTGGCGGCAGTTGGGAACGGGGGCAAGCCTACGGGCCCTTCGCCCCCGTCCCAAGCACGCATGCCGCTGCCGGTCCACCCCGCCAGACTGGCGGCAAGGCCGGGACACAGACACGACAGCACCGAATGGCCCGGCGTCGCATTCATGCCTCACGCCACCTCGGACAGGACCGAACACACCTTTCCGATGCCGTGTTCGGGGGCAGATGTTCCCTTCCCGATCCTGAATGTCCTCTTCCGGGCCGTCGTCATGCCGGACGCCGTCGGATGGCCATGACTACACCAACCGGATGCGTGGCTCAGCGGGAGCACGGAGAAACATCAGACAGGCAAGACTGCCCGGACACGGGCCAGGGCATGGCGTCAGCCGATGCGGCCTGGCCGCACCGTTCACCACCCATCGGCAACCATCAGCCGCACATCCTTGCTGCGCTGCGCCCGAGTGGGCCGCAGCGCAGAATGTGCCCATGGATTTCTTTCTCTCCTGAGCTTGGATTAGCGGGTCAGCCTACCCAGGGTGACCCGCTTTTTTTGCTCATTCGGCCGGTAGGTTGACGGTCACGGTCTTGCCGTTGACGCCGGGGAAATCGGCAAACAGCGCATCGATCATGGCAGGCATCTGCGGCGCGACCGCCGCGGACTCGCTGCGCGTGACCAGCGTGGACTCATAGACACGCTCACCGCGTATCGGCTCACCCGGGGCCGGTCCGCTTGAAGCTGACCTCACCCGGTCGATCTGGACCTGAAGGCGGTGACGGTACTGAATGTTCTCGGACGTGCCGCCAATGGGAATACCCAGCCCCAGGCCCCATCCTGTTCGATAACCGCCCCCCAGGCCCAGCGAAACGCTGCTGGACGAGGTGCTTCCGGTGACGCTGCCACCGTCGGTCCGGTATTCGAAATGCACGACCAGTTCAGCGGCGTGCAGGTCGGGCACGGGGACCAGCCCATGCCTGCGCAGGGCCTCACGGACCCGCAGGGAATAATCGGCATATTCCAGGCTCTCGGCCTGCCCCGGCAGCGGCTGCACGATGAAGTGCCGTCCGGTCCAGGCGTCGGCGCCGGCGTCCTGACGATTGAAGGTGGTGATCTGGGCCGGCGTGGTGCTGGCGCACCCGGCCACCAGGGCCGTCACCCCCAGAATGGTCGCTGCCAGCATGCGGCGCGACCGTTGCAGTGATGCCCGCTTCATGTCGAATGTCATCATGGGCAGATGATCCTCGTCGATATGTCGTTCCTGCCCGCATGCCCGGCCCGGATCATTCCGGCCGGGCAGAGTCCATCAGGACTCTTCGTTGACGCGGAATTCCTCGATGTCGTGGCCAGCCTCGACATGAGCGCGCAGCCAGTTGGGCTGCTTGCCCCGGCCGGTCCAGGTATTGCCCTCGTCGTCGCGGTAGCGGATGGGCACCGGCTTGCGGGACACGGAGCCCACCGGACGGCCGCGACGGGGACGGGCGCTGCCCTCTTCCGAGGCGGCGCCCAACCGTCCCCCGGCCGGCCGGCGGCCGCGGCGGATGACCGCACCATTGGCCGAGAACAGGTCGTCCGGCGTCAGTTCATAATCGACGATGGCCTGTCGGATCTGGGCGATGATGCCCTTTCTTTCACGATTCTTGATGGCATCTGCCTGCTTCTGGAGCTTGGCGATTTTCCGGTTGAGGTCGATCAGTGAGGCCATTGTGGTGAATATTCCTGAAAAAGTATGGACGCCCAATGTGGCGTTCCAGCGAAGAAGAATACGCGATTTTTGCCCGCTTGCGAACCAGGAACAGAAAAAATGGATGAAATCCCTCGATCGGGAATGATCATCGTATCTTCCCGGAAATGGTTTCGGGGGATATCAGCACGGCATCCGGCAATGCGTGGACAAAATATCGAAACGAAGTATGCCAGAGACGCACGGGGAACTGCCGTGATTTCCCGACAAAGACCCTGACCACGCCATGGATCTCCCGAACGGGCCCCTGAAACATTTCAGGGTTTCCAGGGGAATCGTCCTGCACGGAGACGGACCACGCACGGGGAGGTGGAAACCGGGCAGGATGGGACGGCAAAAGGCGCGAGAGGACAGGCGGATGCACAAAAATCCGGCACCGCCGCGGGCAGCAAATGAAAAGCCCGCCGATGGGCGGGTACGCCATGGCGCGGTAATGCCACGGATGCATGCGCCCCGAGAACCGAGGCGGCGCGACAGTAAAGTGTGGTAGGCCGTGTTGGGCTCGAACCAACGACCAAAGGATTATGCGTACCACTTCGGCTTTCGCCGCCCGTTTCCGGTTCGTGGTCTGGACTCTGTCTTGCCTTTCGGCCTTCCCGTCGAGTCTCTACACGTTCTCCGACAATCCGGAGCTTCGCTCGGCATTGGCACGGCACCGAGGACGGCGCCAGAGCGTCTGCCGAATTTGAGAAGTTCTACCTCGGAGCAGCATGCACTACCCCGGGCAACCCATGTGGCGTTTCCCATGAACGGAACCGGAAGACACACGGCATGCCATGTGCACCCCGGCCGCCGGACGAAGGGAAATGCCCGCCAAGTCCTCTGCTCTGACCAACTGAGCTAACGGCCCACGCGGCTGATTATGGCATAGGTCCGGCCGTGTTGTTATTCTGCCAACCAACCCCATCCCTGATATGCTGCCGTCCCTTCAGGAAAAGGCTGCAACGGGGCTTTTTCCTGACCGTCATGGACGCCCGGCCCGAATGAACGGCCGCGCTGCAGTCGATGACATGCGGCGACGCCTCCAGATTTGCAGGGATCTGTCCGATGCAACCTTCCCTGCCCGTCGCCGCTCACTGCCTCAACCCTCCCGTTCCATCTGCCCAAGCCCATGCCTCAACCGCTGGAACAACGTCTCGCCTCCGAACTGTCGATCAGGCCGCAGCAGGTGCAGGCCACCATCGCCCTGCTGGACGAAGGGGCCACCGTGCCGTTCATTGCCCGCTACCGCAAGGAAGTCACCGGCAACCTGGACGACACGCAGCTGCGCCACCTGTCCGAACGCCTGATCTATCTGCGCGAGCTGGACGCCCGCCGCCAGGCCATCCTGGACTCGATCACCGAACAGGGCAAGCTCACGCCCGAGCTGGCCGCACGCATCGACGAGGCCGACAGCAAGCAGCGACTGGAGGATCTGTACGCCCCCTACAAGCCCAAGCGTCGTACCAAGGCGCAGATTGCCCGCGAAGCCGGACTGGAACCGCTGGCTGACGCCCTGCTGGCCAACCCCATGCTGGTGCCCGAGACCGAGGCAGCCGCCTATCTGAAACCCGCCTTCACCACGCCCGATGGCGACAATCCGGGCGTGGCCGATGCCAAGGCAGCCCTGGACGGTGCGCGGCAGATCCTGATGGAGCGCTTTGCCGAAGATGCCGACCTGGTGGGCCGCCTGCGCGAGTACCTGCAGGAAAAGGCGGTGCTCATTTCCAAGGTGGCCGCCGACAAATCGGAAAGCGGCGCCAAGTTTGCCGATTATTTCGATTACCAGGAACCGCTTTCCGAGATTCCGTCCCACCGGGCACTGGCACTGCTGCGCGGACGCCGCGAAGAAGTGCTGACGCTGACGCTGAAACTGCCCGACGAGGTGGATGGTGTGGAAGGCCCGGGCTGGTGCGAGCGCACCATTGCCGCCCGGGTAGGCATTGCCGACCAGAAGCGCCCGGCCGATCCGTGGCTGCTGCAGACGGTACGCTGGACCTGGCAGATCAAGCTGGGCTGGCAGATCGAAAGCGAACTGATCAACATCCTGCGCGAGAAAGCCGAGGAAGAAGCCATCCGCGTCTTCGGTCTGAACGTGAAGGATCTGCTGCTGGCGGCACCGGCCGGACGGCGGGTCACGATGGGTCTGGACCCCGGCGTGCGCACTGGCGTGAAGGTGGCGGTCGTGGACGACACCGGCAAGCTGCTGGAGACGGCCACCATCTACCCGCACCAGCCGCGCAACGACTGGACCGGTTCGCTGGCCACGCTGGCCCGACTGTGCGCAACCCACAAGGTAGAGCTGGTGGCCATCGGCAACGGCACCGCCTCGCGCGAGACCGACAAGCTGGTGGCCGACCTGATGCGCGCCCAGCCACAGCTGCACCTGACCAAGGCTGTGGTCTCCGAAGCCGGCGCCTCGGTGTATTCGGCCTCGGAGCTGGCAGCGCAGGAATTCCCGGCCCTGGACGTGAGCCTGCGGGGTGCGGTCTCCATCGCCCGTCGCCTGCAGGATCCGCTGGCCGAGCTGGTGAAGATCGAGCCCAAGGCCATCGGTGTGGGCCAGTACCAGCACGACGTGAGCCAGACCCGCCTGGCCAAGGCGCTGGACGGCGTGGTGGAGGATTGCGTCAACGGCGTGGGGGTGGACCTGAACACGGC
>ERZ773212.1629-NODE-1629-length-10171-cov-13.484480_pt1 | contig 10171 bp, 1 predicted proteins | sample MGYA00581005_ERZ773212 | MGnify/ENA primary metagenome ERZ773212 (study PRJEB29015, sample SAMEA2738154) | human oral metagenome | biome: human oral; feature: human-associated habitat; material: saliva | place: China | collected 2196 ...
TTCGTCAGTTAAGTTGTTATTTGCTTCGATTTCTTTAATCTTATCAGCTAACGCGGCTTCTACTGCTATCTTAGCAGCTGGTTTTGCTACTGGCGTTGGAGTTACATTGGTTACTTCTGTTGTTCCATTAGCCTTAGCTTGGTCTACCGCATCGTTTGTTGTTGCGTTGTCGATTGCAGTTTTCGCTGCGTCGGCTTTGGCTTTCGCATCTTCCTTAGCTTTGGCTTTTTCTTCAGCCGTTAAATCGTTATTGGAATCAATCGCGTCATTCTTTGCTTTCAATGCGTCATCTATGGCTTGTTTTGCAGCTGGTTTGACTACCGGCGTTGGAGTCACCGAATCTACTGATGTTGCCCCAGCGTTTTTAGCTTGAGTTACTGCATCGTTTGTTGTCGCGTTGTCGATCGCTTGTTTCGCTGCGTCGGCTTTGGCTTTCGCATCTTCCTTAGCTTTGGCTTTTTCTTCAGCCGTTAAATCGTTATTGGAATCAATCGCGTCATTCTTTGCTTTCAATGCGTCATCGATGGCTTGTTTTGCAGCCGGTTTAGCTGTTGGTGTTGGAGTTACTGAAGATATACTTGTCGCTCCGTCATTTTTAGCTTGTTCTACCGCATCGTTTGTTGTCGCGTTGTCGATTGCTTGCTTCGCCGCGTCTGCTTTCGCTTTCGCGTCTTCCTTAGCTTTTGCTTTTTCTTCGTCTGTCAAATCGTTGTTGGCATCAATTGCGTCATTCTTAGCTTTTAATGCGTCATCTATGGCTTGCTTCGCTGCTGGTTTGGCTACCGGCGTTGGAGTCACCGAATCTACTGATATTGCCCCAGCGTTTTTAGCTTGAGTTACTGCATCGTTTGTTGTCGCGTTGTCGATGGCTTGCTTTGCTACATCTGCTTTGGATTTTGCGTCTTCCTTAGCTTTGGATTTTTCTTCAGCAGTCAAATCGTTATTGGCATCAATCTCTGCTTCTTTTGCTTTTAACGCTTCATCAACTGCATTTTTTGCGTCAGTTTTCTTTTGGCTTGCTTGCGGATTAACGCTTTCTACATCAGCAACGCCTGTAGTTTTCGCATTATCTACTGTTGAGTTTGTTGTTGCAGTATCAATATTATTTTTAGCCGCTGTTGCTCTTGCTTGTGCATCTGCTTTTGCTGCTTCTTTTTCTTCAGTTGTTAAATCATTTCTTGCATCAAGTTGTGCTACTTTCGCTTTCAGCGCGTCTTCGATTGCTTTCTTAGCCGCTGGTTTCGCTACCGCTGTTGGCATTACTGAACTTACACTTGTTGTTCCTGCCGTTTGGGCTGAGTCCACTGCTACGTTTGTTGTTGCATTATCGATTGCTGTTTTTGCTGCATTCGCTTTTGCCTGTGCATCTGCTTTTGCTGCATTCTTCTCTTCTGTCGTTAAGTCGTCATTCGCATCGATGGCTGCTTCTTTCGCTCTTAAAGCTGAGTCAATAGCTGCTTTTGCCGTATTTTTCTTCGTTACTACAGGATTATCATTGCTAATCGCTGTTGTCCCAGATGTTTTGGCATTATCTAATGCTGCTTTTGTCGTTACCGAGTTATCATTAATTGCTGTTAAAGCTTTCGCCTTATCGGCATTAACTTTTTCGATTGCAGCTGCTTTTTCTTCTGCAGTTGCGTTTGTATTAGCATTAATCTCTGCAATTTTATCTTCAGCAGCCTTGTTAACCGCATCAATTGCAGGTTGTTTATTTAAACTTGTGAATTCTGATAAAGGTTTTGTATCAGTTGAACCATCTTTATAGGTCACAACAAGATTTCCATTAGCATCTTTTGTAATCGTAGAAATTCTTGTCGCCTGATTGTCTACAGCTTGTCCTCTCTTGCTAGTAAAATTAGCATCATCGTTAGTTTGAGAGTATTCGATTTTTACTTTTTCTTTAATTTTTTCAAATTCGTCAGCCGTAACATTCGCTGGATCTACTACACTAACTGTTCCTTCTGGAGTCTTAATATCATATTTAGTAGTTTGATTTTTTACAACAAATTCAACATAACCTTCAATTTTTTGACGTTCTGCAGGATTAGTAGTTGCATTAATTCTTCCGTTAAAAGGTGCACTTTCTCCATTGTTGTCATCTTTTGCAACGATAACACTTGTCCATTTTTTCCCAGCAGTTAAATTCGTTGTTCCAGTCATTTTAATGGTTGCTGTCTTCTTATCTTCAGAAACAGAACCCGCTCCGCTTGTTACTGCGCTATCAACAATATTCCCTACTGCTAAACCAAAACTAGTTGCATTATTATAGTTAATGTCACCAGGGCCACGAAGTTTTAGGTCCTTAATCTTAGACTCATCCGTTGCAGTAAATGTTAGGTCTGTCTCTTCTCCAGAATAGATATAAATATTTCTGTTCGCTTCGTTTGAATACGGTAGATTAACAACCGGCGGAACATTTTTTTGTACAATTTCACTTACTGGTTTTGTCTTCGTAGAACCATCTGTAAATGTCACAACGATATTATTCCCAACGATATTAACAGATTGGATAACATCCTCAGGATGTTCAACTAAAGTTCCACGTTTATCAGCAAATCGTGCATCTTCGTTTGTTGTTGAATATTCTAATTGAATACTATCTTTGATTTTCTTTAAATCTTCTGCTGTAGGATTTGTCAAACTAGTTACAGAAATCTTTTCATCTGTAGGTTGAGATCTTAATGAATATTTCTTAGATTGAGCTTTTAATACTAAGTAGAAATACCCTGGGTCTGCAATACTATCACCTTTTTTAAGATTCTCTCTACCTTGATCATCAACCACCTGAATATAACGAGTACCCACGTTAAGTGTTTGGTTTTCTTGTTTTGTATAATCTCTGTGTTTTTTCAGTATATCGTTTGGACGACCTGTAATAACGATTTTCGCAGGATTTGCTTGACTCGCCTCCGATGTTACCCCTGCCGTTTCAGCACGATTTATTACCCTAGCAGTAAATCCAAATTCAACATCCAAGTCATTATCTGTACCTGCAACATTAGGGAATCTTTGTCTAGATCCTTTCTTAATCGTTGCATAACGAATCTTTCCAGTTTCAGAATAAACAGGAATTTCTAATGAGAAATGCTCTTCGTTATAGATATAGATTTTCTTCTCATCTGGTATGGAGAATGTAAAGTCTACCTTAGGATCTTGATTCACAGCTGCACGGAATGTTGTATCCTTTTCAATTTCACTCCCATTACGTGGATCATTGGCACCAGTATTTTCAATCGCATTTGATTCTGATGGTTTCTCAGTATTATCAGCTTTGATACCAACTGTTTCTTTACCTTCAGTTGTATCTGTTGAAACAATTTCTTTTTTCTCAACCAGCTTATTTCGTAATTTTGAGTTAACTGTAGCAACCAGTTTTTGATAGGCACTCGTCAATTCTTCTTGACTGCTTGCGTTCGCTAAAGTTGCTTTGGCATTAGCCAATTCAGCAGCTAGACTCGCTACACTTTCCTCTGTCTTATTAGCGTAGGCTCCACTTGAAATCTTACCTTCAATTTCACCAATATAATTTGCAAGTTGGCTTTTATCTAATTCTGGTTTACTAATTTTTGGCTCACTGATTTTGGACTCACTCTGATTTTCAGCCTTCTCCCCACCTGATTGAGCCAACTCTACTTTACTAGAAGACTCTTCAGTTACTTTCAATTGATCAGCTGCAACTGCTCCATTTCCTAAAAACATTAAAAAGGCAGCAACCGCTACACTCGCTGCACCAAAACTATATTTACGAATGGAGAAACGCATGATTTTTTCTTTTCTCTGATTCTCAAGGGACTTATCAGAAAGCTTGTTCTTCATTTATAATATTTCCTTTTCTCTTATCTGTATACACATTATATCATATTAAACTTTATGCGTATTTACAAATTACTTTATATTTAATTTTATAATTTTTAAGCTATTTTTGCAAGTTGTTTGAACTAGAACAGAATCCATAAAACAAAGCCCTGCCTGACATTTCATTTACTTTTTGAAAATCTATTTTCTAGTATTTTAGTTATAAATATATTCAATAATTATGCTTGTAAATGAACAGTCAATCACTACATAAATAAAAAGGAGAAGACATACTTGCCTCTCCTTTTTGAGATTAAGTCAGTCCCTTCAGGACTAACAAAATTATTTAAAGATTGAAGTTTTAAAGCTGTTTGTTTGTTGAAGAAGTTTCTTGAAGATTTTCTCTTTAAGTGATACGGTATTATCAAATTTAACTGAACCATTATTAAGAGTTGCTTTATCTTTATCAACGGCAGCAGCAAATGCATTCTTCAAGTCTTCGTAACTACTGTATGTAGTACCGTCGATTGTAACAGGGTTAAATCCTGCTTTCGCTTGATCAACAACTTCTTTGAAGTATGCTTTCTTCCAATCTTCTAGACTATTAAATTTACCATCAGAAACTTTCTTAATGATGAAGTCATCACCTAATGTATTCTTACCGGCTTTTTTAGATTCCCCTTTTAACATATTCGAAGCATAATTTAGGAAGCCTTTTTCATATCCAAAGTAGCCCCACATACGGAAGGTGTTATGTTTAAATGACATTGCTCCTGGAGCTCCTTCACTCGTGTTACCACCATAGATACCTGCAGTGATAGGTACAGTTACATAAGCAGAACCGAATCCAGTTGGGTCATACTGACCATTACCCGGACCGTGTTTAGTCATGAAGTTGTGTTCTACCAAGTCGTTAACAGATGTTAAATTATATTCTTTTTCTTCAGCATTTAAATCTCTAACGTTGTCGTATTGGTTCTTCGTATTAGCTCCACGAAGTTTCTTATCTACTTTCTTGAACCAAGCGTTGTTTAGTTCTTTACTGCCTTTATCAATGACAGCTTCTCCTTCAAGGTAATCAAGAAGCATGAGGGTATCATTGAAACCTTTCATGTAATGATCGATTTCTTCACGAGATGCAAGATCATTAGGATTCGTGTTATACCATTGATTTCCGTTGTTTGGACGTTCATAGGCCATATTTAATCCTAATGCTTTAAAGTCTCCATTTGGACTTGATTCAGCTGGAGATTGTAACATCCCTTGAGCAAATGCTTCTAAGTCCGTACCTTCACGATGTCCCGAACCTCCTAAATATACCATACGATCATTTACGTGAGTTGTTTCATGTGTAAAGGCTGAAATACCAAAGTCACTAATCATATCTGTCACCATGAAGAAAACAGAATCATCTTTATATGGTTTAGGATAAACACGAGCTACCGCTCCCATTCGTCCATCAGTTGCATGATAACGACCTGTTGGTCCATATAATTCACGTACTGGCGCAACATCTTTACCACTAGCAGTATGTCCGTATTTATCTGTGCTGATTCCTTTATAGTTTTGGTTATCTAACACAGGAGTTGGTACCATATTGTTGCTCTTAAGAAGTTGGTTACGAACTTTATCTAATGATAGACGAGACCAGAAGTCTAGGTAATTTTGTTGACCTTTAGCAACTTTATTGATTTCAGCTTTGAATGCTTCACGTTCGGATGCAGTATACTTACCATATTTTTCAAATGAACTGTAAGCCATAGTGTTATATGTTGAGATTAAGAACATATGAGCATCTTTCAAGTTCAGAAGTGGCAGAATCATCTTACCGTGAACATCGTTGTTTAACCCCTCGTATGCTCTGTGTTTCTTATCAGCAAACTCAGGAGTTGTTGTTTTCGGTTCAACGACATATACGTTATCTTTAGTTGCTTTTATGAACCAATCGTTTAAATCTGTATCACTTGTGAAGAGTTCCATATTGTATTTTAAGAACTCATGTAAATTACCTTTACCAGTAGCACCGGCAATCACTTCACGATAGGCGTCGTGAGTACGGTCACCCTTAATATTATTTTCTTTAGAACCAATATTGATGATTCTATCTAATACGCTAACATTCTTACCATAGAAGTCAGGTTTGAATAACATTAACTCTTTAATGTTAAAGTCATCGAATTTAACTCCGTAGTAACGGTTGAGGTAAGACAAACCAAGAAGAACTGTTGCTTTGTTGTCATCGATTTTCTTAATCAAGGCACGTTTAGCGGCTTCATCTGTGTTCAGTTGGTGATCTTCATTTTCCACTAACTTCGTAACGAATTTATTAAGATTATCTTTCACATACTTGAAGCTTTCTTCTAAGTATAGGTTCTTAATTGCGTTAACTTTTCCGTCACCATTTTTTCCAAATAATTTGTAAACAGTATCAGATTGTAATTCTACTGGACTTAATTTGCTTTCGATAGCGCTGATTAAATCTGAACGATCTTTAACCACCATATTTGGTGTATAAACGACTTCACCAAGCTCAGCGACACTGTATTCTTTCACTTGTTTCACTTTAGATTCTTTAGGTGAAATTGTAAAGATGTCTTTGGTCTTATCTGCGTAGTGAAGCAAAATATGGTCTGCATCTGTAAGATCAGTGACAAAATCATTTCCTTTCATCGCAGTTACAGACAAGACTTCTTTCGTTAACAAGTTTGATCCAGCTGGTATCTTATTACCTTGATTTACAATCCATTCTTTGTTGTAGAACGGTTGAAGTTTTTCGATGTTACGGTAAGCAAGCTCACGAGAAGCATCGTAGTCATCGATATTTTTGTATTGATCAGCTTTACTTACAATATTGTTAAGTTTGTCTTCAACAGGAAGTGTGCTTTCAAATTTATCAGCAGTAATTCCCATTTTAGCGATTAATTCATTTGCTTTTTCTTGACTTATGCTAGGGACTTTATTTGAATTCTTATAAGTCTTTTTACCTTCACTTACACCCTCAACACTGTAGTTGCGCTTCGTTCTAGAGTATGTAAAGTAATCATCCGCATCAATATCAGAGTGACCAAAGACCATCTCACCAGTCTTAACTTTCATCATAGTGATGTTATCTTCTATAGCACCTAGTGCCCAGTTAGTCCCCAGCAGTCCACCAGACATAACGGCTTCTTTGAGTTCAATAGAGCCTTTTGCTACAGAATTTCGAAGAGTACCTTCTTTGCCTAAAGTACTGTTGTTACCACCGTTTTGAGATGAATATACAATTCCGGCAGCCTTAGCTTTGTTACCTGTGATTTCAGCATCAACATAAGCTTTTTCTACAATACCCTTCCAGTTTTCACCGACGATACCTGTTAAGTAACCACCTCGATTTCCAGCAGCGTGTACTTTACCGATAAATGCAACATTACGAACTGTACCACTGCCATCAATTTTATTGATAACCCCAGATACATCATTATTACCAACAACGTTACCTGTTACTTTAATGTTTTCTACAGTGGCATTATTTTTGATAACATTTGCTATCGGTGCAATCCTATCAGTCCCTGGCATGTCAATATTTACATTTTCAAGAAGTAAATCTTTTACCGTACCACCGACAATATCACCGAATAAAGGTCTGTTCATATTGCTAATGGTAAATTTATTACCATCAGTACTTGTTAATGTACCTTTGAAAGCATTGGTAACATAGGATTTCCCTGCTGGTTTAACGTTCGCAGCATTAATATTGCTACCAAGTTTAAATGTACCAGTAGGATCTTTTTGCATAGCTTTTACAAGGTCATCAAAGCTATAATATACATCACCTTCATGTGCTTTTTGTTTTTCAAAATAATGAACATACTCTTCGTTCAGTGTGTTGTCAGCATTCCGTTGAATCAAATCTGGTGCTTTGGCAGTGACTTTGTATAAAGTTTTTCCGTCTTTTTCTACTTCTTCAATCTTGTCAACAGCAAGTCTTGTTATTTTGTTATCATGAGTGGTCACTCGTAAATAAAGCGGAGCAACATCAGTTGGTTTTTCTGTCAGCAAACTAGTATCTGTTTCGTTACCATCAGCGTCCACACTCATCAAGCTTGTTTCTTTGATGCTTTTGATTTCAACTTTTTTGAGATCAATTCTTAGCGGTTCTTCTTTCAGAACTTCTTCCTCATCACCCTCACCACGGTCATAAACCATCTTCGTTTCAAGTTTATAATCCTTGTAGTACTGCAAATCTGTCAGGGTCGTTGTCAAGTCGTCTGGTGAAACATTCAAGGTTTTGACAATCTCATCACCTTTTTTCAGAGTTAGTGTTATAGATTTAATGGCCGCCTTACTTGGATTTTCTAGACTGTATTTAACATCTGAAGTACGCTTCAAATCCTTAGGTTCAACTGCTGTGATGGTCAATACTGGTTTTTCAAAAGTCTTGGTACCACGTTTCAAAATCTTGTCTTGAGGTGCCTCAATAACTTCCTCTGTAACTTTTGGAGCATCTTCTGTTTTCACTCCTTTGATGGTATTAAAGGTCTTGGTGATTTTTTTCTGACCTTCTTTCCCTTCTTGAGCTACAACTTCTAAGCCTTTTTTCAATTGGTCATCTTCTTTAACAACTTCCTTAAATGGAATCTTTTCAAGACTTTCTTCTACAAGAGTTCCTTCAATTGGTTTTATCCCACGACTTACCTGTTGGTTTACAGGCTCCTTGGCAACTTCTGTGCTAGTTGAAAGAACTTGGTCAGTTTTAACACCTTCTACTGTTTTATAAGTTGTTTTAGTAACTTGACTACCTTTTTCTCCATTTCTTACGACAGTTTCTTCGTCCGTATACTTAGTTGGATCCTCAGTCGTTTCAGTTTTGTAGTCTAGGTCTGTAGTCGATGTTTCAACAAGGGTTCCCTCAGTTACTTTGTACTCAGGTAACGGTTCTTGTACAAGAGCTTGACCTGCTTTGCTTTCCTCTTGTGTACCTTTTACTTCAACTGGAGCCTCTGGCAATTCTGGCTGTGTTAGAGCTTGTCCTGCCTTACCTTCTTCTTGAGTTCCTTTTGCTTCTACTGGAGCCTCTGGCAATTCTGGTTGTGTTAAGGATTGACCTTCTTTACCTTCTTCTTGGGTTCCTTTTGCTTCTACTGAAGCCTCTGGCAATTCTGGTTGCGTTAAGGATTGTCCTGCCTTACCTTCTTCTTGTGTACCTTTAGCTACTTGGTGACTTGGTTCAGCTTGTGGTACTGGAGTTGGAGCAGGTTGCACCTCTTTCTTAGTTCCGACTGCAATGACTTGCGACACAGGATTTTGGACTACTTGGTCTTCGATGACTTCTCTAACTTCTTGACCGTTGACCATCGAAACTTTGCTTACAAGGCGACGCTGACCATTTACTCCAGCTGCGACGATACGAGTCTGTCCTTCTGCTAGATTCGCATCTGGATTTGTGACTGTTTCAAACGGAATCTCCACCAAGCTCTCTTCCTGTCTTGTCTGAGGCTTCTCAGAAACTGGTTTTTCTTCAATAGCAAGAGCAACTGGATTCTCTACTACAGGATTCTCAACGATAGTTTCTGGAGCAACAGCAGGTCTTTCTTGAACGACTTCAGTTTTCTCGATTTCTTTTGAACTTTGCTTCTCTACTGGCAACTGAGTCTGTTCAGCTGAAGCTGGTCTTGATGGATGGAGTTCTGCTTCCTTGAAGTAGCCAATGTATTCATAGCCATCAATATGGATAATCCCTTCAGCCAAGCCTTCATGTGTAGAGGCTGAAATAGTTTGGTTATAAGAAAGCAATTCTTTATTTTCAAATGCGAATGTCCCATAAGGTACAAAGGTGCTGGCTCCTAAAGAACCAATCAAGAGAACACCTAGAACTTCTCTACGACCTTTTTTGGACACCAAAAAGACTGCTAGAGAAGCCGTTGCCAAGCCAAGACCTGCCAAAGCTAGTTCCTTACTTCCTGTATAAGGAAGTTGTTGACTGGTAGTTGCCTTCTTGCGATAAACTACATAAAGAATATCATCATCTTGAAATTCTGTAGGAACTTCATGGTGAATCAGGGCTTTTTCAGACTCGGTCAATTCCTGCTCCGCCAAATAACGGTAATGAACGCTTTGAGCACCACCAACTTCATTGGCTTGAACCTTATCTACTGAAAGGGTACTAGCACCAAAAAGGAAGGCCCCGATGGCTACAGGACCTACCCCAACAGTTAGCTTACGAATCGAATATTTGGTGATTTTTTCTAGTTGTTGTTTTGTTTTTTTCATTCTCACGACTTTCTGATAGAATCTTGTGGATAATGCGCACGCGCACCTCCAATTAATTTTGGACGGCTAGCAAGAGCCGTTACATGGGCATGCCCAATTTCTCTCAAAAGAGGGCGAATCGGAACCT
>ERZ773212.1631-NODE-1631-length-10168-cov-4.868387_pt1 | contig 10168 bp, 6 predicted proteins | sample MGYA00581005_ERZ773212 | MGnify/ENA primary metagenome ERZ773212 (study PRJEB29015, sample SAMEA2738154) | human oral metagenome | biome: human oral; feature: human-associated habitat; material: saliva | place: China | collected 2196 ...
GACCAGGGCGTCGAGGTGAGCATGCTCACCGGCGACAACTCCCGCACCGCTGCTGCGCTGGCGAAGCTGGCCGGGATCGGCGACGTGCACGCCGAGCTGCGTCCCGAGGACAAGGCTCGCATCGTCGCCGGGTTCTCGGAGACGTCGCCGACCGCGATGATCGGCGACGGCATCAACGACGCCCCCGCCCTGGCCGGTGCGACTGTGGGCATCGCGATGGGCGCGACCGGCTCCGACGCCGCGATCGAGTCTGCCGACGTCGCCTTCACCGGGCGCGACCTCGGCCTGATCCCGCAGGCGCTGCGGCATGCCCGCCGCGGCCGGGCGATCATGAACCAGAACATCGTGCTGTCCCTGGCGATCATCGCCGTGCTGCCGCCGCTGGCCATCACCGGCATGCTCGGCCTGGCCGCGGTCGTCCTCGTCCACGAGGTCGCCGAGGTCGTCGTTATCGCCAACGGGCTGCGCGCAGCGCGTGCCCACAAACGATAGGGGTGGCATCGAACGTCATGACTCAGACATGTGCTAGCGCATATCGATGACGCCGGTACCGACCTCAATATGCTTCGTTCGGGCAGCAATCGCGGAGAGCAAAGGCATAGGAGAAGCACCCTGGGGCGCGAAATGATGCACCCTGAAGTAGGCGCCATTGACACCTAGATCGTCGGCAGCGACCGACAATTCGATAGCCTGATGAAGGGCATTGCGCCCGCTCAGTCCGCGCCTTCCGTCCCGTGCGTAGTGTCCAAAGCTTAGGAAACCGAAGGCCTTCATCACTTACTCCTGAGATTCGAGCCAGTGCTGCGCATCCAAGGCAGCGCGGCAACCGGAACCCGCAGCGGTAATTGCCTGGCGGTAGGTGTGATCAACAGCATCACCGCAGGCGAAAACACCCGGGAGGTTGGTCGCGGTCCCCGGATCGTTGACCACGATGTAGCCCGCCTCGTCCAAGGCAACTTGATCGGCGATCAGCGAGGTGCGGGGAAGGTGGCCAATCGCAACAAAAACGCCTTCGGCTTCTAGGACGCTCTCGGAACCATCAACGGTGTTGCGCAGGCGCACACCCGTCACCGAAGAATCCCCAAGGACTTCCTCGACAACGGAATTCCACACGAATTCGATCTTCGGGTTAGCCGCAGCACGATCAGCCATTGCCTTCGAAGCACGCAGCTGGTCACGACGGTGAACAACCGACACCTTCGAGGCAAACTTCGTCAGGAAGGTCGCCTCTTCCATGGCAGAATCTCCACCACCGACAACGATCAGGTGCTTGTCACGGAAGAAGAAACCGTCGCAGGTCGCGCAGTAGGAAACACCACGACCAGAGAACTCTTGTTCACCGGGCACATCCATGTGACGGTATTCGGAGCCGGTCGCCATAATCACCGTGCGCGCCTGAAGGGTCTCATCCTCAAGGGTGATCGTCTTGATATCGCCCTCAAGAGAAAGCGCGTAGGCATCCTCGTAGCGCACTTCCGCGCCGAACTTTTCGGCCTGCTGACGCATCTGGTCCATGAGGTCCGGGCCCATGATTCCCTCGGGGAAACCCGGGAAGTTCTCGACCTCGGTCGTGTTCATCAGAGCACCACCGGCCGCAAGCGCACCCGCGACGACAACGGGCTTAAAACCCGCACGAGCAGTGTAAATAGCCGCCGTGTACCCCGCGGGGCCAGAACCGACAATAACGACGTCATGGATGTTTTCAGACATGGTGTCTCCTATGGGCAGGTTGCGGGTTACTTCACTGACAGCTCGCTGATCCACGCCCATGCGCGACCATCTTGCGAGGTTGGCATCTTTCGGAAGGTAATGCTGATGGCATCGGTTTCCACGGGATGTGCCAGTTTGATGTCCGTTGTGGGAGAGAACGTCGTAGTAGCGATTTCTGTTCCCGTACGAGGCGAATTGGGATCTACAGCACGAACAACGCCTTCGCCGCCAGTCGTCGAGGGATCCATCGTCAAGGTGATTTCAGAAACCGTTGACTTCTTCTCGAACTTCACGAGCACGGTGACCGCGGTGTCGTCTAGGAACTGGTTGTAATCGAAATAGCGCGAGTGCCAGCTGGTCTTCGCGTCTCCATCGATCATATTGACGGCCATTTCTTCGTGGTCGCCCTTGTCATCCTTCCACGACAGCACAGACACACTGGAAATAACAGGTGTCACGGTTGTTACCTGTGAAGGATTGTCGGAAGGCTGAGCCGATGCGGAAGCCGAAGGCGAGGCGCTCTTCGCCTGGTTCACGATGTCGTCAACACCAGAGTGCTTGACCGGGCTGAGTACGGTTGCACCCGCCCAAATGGTTGCGAGAACCGTCAGCACTGCGGCAAAGATAATCGTCGGGCGCGTGGGATCAATTCCGCGCTCCGCGCTTTCACCGCCCGAGGCCGGTGATCCCTGTGCGCGGCCACCTTCGCCTCGGCCGCCGCCGTTTCCGCCACCGGTACCACCGCTGTGGCCGCCGCCTGCAGAGGAAGCATCAGCGTGACCGACGCGCGCGGCAGCCGTCGCCGCCACGCCCTCGGCAGCAGCAGCGCCGCCCACAACAGCACCCTCAGCAAAACCCTTGGGATGCGGTGCGGGGATACGAGAAGGAGAAGGCGTAGAAGGAGACTTTGCGGCGGAAGTTTCCGCCGCGGCCTCGGCAGCTGCAGCACCCAAGGGAATACCAGCCGGCGCGGTCGCATCGAGGTCGTAGACGCGCGCTGTAGCTGGGAGGGTGGGAACAATGGGAAGCTCAGGCTTGGCCTGGCTCATCTCGACGCGGCCTCGGGAAGTGTGGTTCTCCTGGGGAAGCGTGGGCTGCGAGGCAGGAACTTCCGGCGCGGGAGTCTGCGGCGCGGGAGCCGGCTCATGCGGCGCATCGGGATTGACGATCTCATCGAAAGCAGGCACGGAGAGGTCGACGGAGAGCGGAACCCAGCGAGGCATACCTTCGGCAGGGGTGCGGTGATCCTCAGCGGACATGACTTCCTCCTTGCGTGATGCTGCCAGCCTATTATGAATGCTTTCGGGACGCTGCGGCGACGGCGCGGCCGAAAGGAGTGCACACAGCGCTGCGGGAAGACGCAAACGAGTGAGCAGGGGACGAATACTGGTTGCAGATTCTTGAGGGTTAATGAAGCGCATCGCAAGCATGTAAATCACGGTGACGACGATTGCCACGACCCCGAACTTCACGCCAGAGACCAGCCAGCGCACCAGTTTCGACGAAATCGTCGTGTAGATCCCCATGAGCCACAGCACGCCAAAACCGACGACTCCAGCCACAACTGCGCAACAGACATAGGTCAGGTAGGAGCGCACAATGAGCGAAGAATTGACGAAGCGATTGCGATTACCAACCCAACGCATCGCAATCAAACCCTGAACGATGCGGCACACTGTTTCACCAAGAGCCGCGCCGATGACCCACCAGCGTACGCCCGTCGCAAAGTAAATCGACCACCCAACGATGATCTGCAAAATGGTGGGGACAATGCCCATGAGGAACACGGGCTTTGCGTCCTCGTAAGCGAAGAAGACGCGTTGGCTCATGAGCACGATTCCCGTCGAGGCCACGCCGGGCATGAGGGAAACCAGGATCAGCGCGTAGGAAGAAATCAGTTCGGGCCGGGTCGTATTGGTGACGACCAGCTGCATCATCGGGGCAGCGCCCGCCATGAAGATCGCGGCAGCAAGAACCGTCAGGGAGGTAATGAGGCGAATACCCGTGTGGTAGTGCTCGGCAACCTCCCTGTCGTTATCTTCGGCGACCGCGTAGTTCAAACGCGTGAAGATCGCGGTCGCAAGAGAAACGGTGATGACTGACTGCGGGAGCATGAAGATCAAGAACGCAGCCGAATATCCGGCCAGGCCCGCGATGGGCTGGGGGTTCTGGTTGAGGTAGTTATCCGCAATCGAGGCGATGGCGTTCGTTGAGAGAACACCGACCTGGGACACGCCCAAGGTCGCAAATGTCCAGCCTGCAACCTTTGAGGCGGAGCCGAAAGAAGTCCCACGGAAGTGGAAGTCAGGCTTGAATGAGATCCCCGCTCGTCTCATGGGGATGAACAAAACAAGTGCCTGGCACACGACGCCCAAGGTCGTTGTCACCGACAAGAGCCAGAATTGCGGGGAGGTGAAGTCCGTGATGGCAAAGTCTTCGTGGGAGCCCCACAGAGCCAAGAAAGCGGTCAGACCTGCGATTGCAATGACGTTATTGAGCACCGGCGCCCACATATAGGGGCCGAAAACTCCACGGGCATTGAGGAGCTCACCGAGCAGGTTATAGAGCCCGTAGAAGAAGATCTGCGGCAAACACAAGAAGGCGAAGGAAACTGCAAGGGAGCGAATCTCCATACTGTAGCCCGGCGCCATGATGATGATGAGAAGTGGCGCAAGAAGGGTCGACACAAAAGCCACGAGGAAAAGGATTGTTCCGGCCAGTGTGATGAGGCGGTTGATGTAAACCTGGCCCTCATCTCTCTTGAGTGCGCGAACAATCTGCGGAACCAAGACAGCGTCGAAAACGCCGGAGGCAAGGAGATTAAAGATCGTGTTGGGCAGGGTGTTTGCTGTCTGGAATGCAGCAGAGACCGCACCGCCGGCCGAACCCAACGCCGCCAATAGCATTGCGGTCTTGATGAAGCCAAGGACTCGGGAAACCATTGTTCCCGAGGCCATCAATACGCTGGCCCGTAAAAGCGAACCGTTGCGAGCCTGGCTTTCACTCATTCCTGATCCTCTTCATGTGACTCGGATGTCGTCGGCTTGGCCGGGGGACGCCCGGCTTTCACGAATGCTCCGGTGGACAGTGGAACGTTGACCGTCCCTTTTTCAACGCCACCAACGCCGGGCAGGTGCGAGGACTCCTCAGTGGTCGAGGCATTGAAGCGACGCCGAACCGTGCGGATAATTCCGCCAACGAAGGCAAGTCCGACAAGAACCGCCATGACGACTGTTGCTGCATCTTCCCATCCGGCGCGCATGCGGACTAAAACCCTTTGCGAATCATCAAGGACGGTTCCGCTGGGTGTCGATACCTTGTACGTCACGCGTATATCGCCCGAACCGATGGCGGTCACGGGTACTTCAACCGTTGAGGAAGAATTCGCTGGAATCGTGGCTGTCGAGGTACTGGTGACACGCAATCGGGGATCGCCCGGGAGCAAAGTGACCTCAACATTGACCGGCCACGGCAAAGAATTGCGCACGCGAACGGGGAAATTAGCGCTCTTATTAATGAGGTTGACCGCGTTAGAAGACTCAACCGATACGGAGGAGCTAAAAGTATTGAGCGACTGAATGCTGCTCACGATCGTCTCGGATCGCTGATCCCCAAGGTCTGCCCGAAGTGCGCTTGAAACGGTTGTATCCACCCTCTGGCGAGCCGCATCAACGTTTTCCGTTGCCCCCGTCAAGGGAAGAGTAGCCGCGTAGGCGCCGCTCAACGCGCTCATCTCTGAGCGAAGTGAATCGCTAATAGGCGAATCTTGGACGGCCGTACGCTCGATGTCTGTCGCCTCGGAGTTCACCAGGTCGCTGAAGGAAATCCCCTCAACCCAGCGGTTATCGAGGATTGCTCGCACGCGCTCAAGCCGGGTCTCGTCCAGTGAGGAAGACCGTTGAAGCGGAACGAAAAGTGTCCGCGACAAGCTCGGGCGCTCGCGGGTGATCATCGCGGTCATGGCCGTGAGGAACTGCTGGGTATCGAGTTCGTCATCAAGGCTTTGGGCATCCCAGGAAAGCAGGTCCGTCATGGGCGAGAGGGAACTGAGAGCCGTGTAGCTTTCGCCTGAGTGATCATCCTTATCGGTAATGGTCTGACCATCGGCTGAGAGCTCAACTTTCGCCATGGAGGTGAAGTTTTGTTCGCTTTCGGGTGCAAGTTCGCCGGGTGGAGCAATGAAGGTTGAGCCAAGTTGCCCGTTCAAGGACTGCTTTCCCCAACTTCCCGAGGTCGTCCATGACACGTTATCGATGAGCTTGGGTGCCGCAGTATTGTTCTGGGTCTGGCTTGCCTCGCCACTTGGTGAGGGACTTGGGCTTTGCGAGGCCTCACTTGCGCTGGCAGAGGAGCTTGCGCTGGCAGAAGCCGAGGCGCTTGCCGAGGAACGGGAGGACGAGGGAAGGAGAGCCTGCGTCTTGGCAAGAGTCGTAGGAACCTGTGCCCGCGAGTCGACAAGATACTTCATGATCGTGTCGTTATTGAGAGTTGTTGCAAGCGTCAGGTCCGCATCGTTACTGGGTAGAGCCACGAGCTCACGGGTGCGTTCAAAGAAGGTCTGGAGGAAAGCAGCGCGCGTATGGCGATCAGCGGTGATCTCGGCCTCGGAACGCGGGGTGGCGGAAGAGGAAGGAGACGGCGAGGCGCTGGTTGCGAAAGCGGAAGTGGAAGCGCTGGCCTCGGAAGAAGAAGCAGAAGGCGTTGGCGAAGAAGTCGAGGCGCTGGAAGTTGCGCGATCTTCAGGAACGGTGAGCTCGTCGACCAGAGTTTGCGAGTCGGTCGCGAAAGTTACTCCCGACATGGATGCCGCAGACAGGATCGAATAGGAATCACTGGTTATGCGTGGAGTTGAGGACGTCCAGGGCAAAAGAACATTGACGCGCGTATGTTCAAGGGAATATGCCGAATCCCAGATCAGGATGGAGCGGTCACTTCCCCGGTTTTCATCACCTTCAACGACGACCGTGATACCTCGTGGCCCCCACTCAAAGTCCGAGTTGAAGGGGAGGTCTTCAAAAGGAATCGTCATATGGAAGGGCTGTTCGGCGCCTGGCTTGATCGTTGCTTCCAAGGTTCCCGCATGCACGCGCCGACCCTGATAGGACTTCCCCGTCACATAAGCCGAGAGGTCCGAAGCGGTCAGCGGCGAATAAGTCTGAACATAAGCATCCAAAGACGGGTTCTGGATGGGCTTATCTGTCAGATTGCGGACAACGCCCGAGACCTGCACATTGTTTTGAGCGGTGATCACTCGCGGTTCGAGGCGGTTAATCCGAACGTCCACTCCCAAGGGCTGGGGTGCTTCACCCAAAACCTCCGGTCGCGTGCTGGATTGAGGCGCAAGTGCGGCGGGGAAGACTGACGCGGCCGAAGCCTCGTGGGTGCTTCCGGTGGGAAGTGAGGCAAGAGCGGTCGCACTCGCGGGCTGGAGTGAAAGAAGCAGGGCGCCGAGGGGCACAAGAGTCAGTGCAATTCGAGTGGCTCGCATTCGCGTCATGATGCATCCCGGTAAAGTAAGTCCAAAGCGATCCCGACAATGCGCCTCTCGTTGGGGTAAGCCAAGTCATGTGAGAGCTCACGCAAGGGGACCCAAGCGGCGTCCTCGGCCTCGTGATCCGGATCTCCCTCAACGGTGATGGACCCGGAAATGTAACCCATCAGGTAGTGGTGGACAACCTTGTGGATCCGCCGATCTACGCCGGAAAACCAATAATCGATCGAGGCGAGGTGGCGAATGATGCGCCCGTGAATACCAGTTTCTTCAGCGACTTCGCGAAGAGCGGCTTCTTCGGGAGACTCCAAGCCTTCAAGATGCCCCTTCGGGAGGCACCACTCAATCTTCCCCGAGCGATTCCGTCTGGCGATGATCGCTGCGTAGGGCTGGCCATTGCGAACATCGACAACGATGCCCCCGGCAGAAGTCTCAGAGGAAACGGGAAGGAAATGAGGGGCCGAATTCGCTGCACGCAACGAAGGATGACGACGCGGAGGCTGAGGCACTCCGGGTCGTAACGCTTCAGAAGGTACAGTCATAGTTCCACTTTAAGCGGGATTACCCCTCCGGGTCAGGTCGCACCATCGGTCGAGTGGGAATTACCGCACTTTTTACAGCCTGTGCTATGGCTGCGAGTGACCTTATTCCCGTGTCAACCATGGATGAAGCCGTGATGCGAGCAAGCCAAAGAAGGCCAAAACATGGCATGCTGGAGGGGATGAGTACACAACTGTCGCGAACAATGGGTCAAGCCCGCTCTCACGCACCCCGCCCCTCGGGTTTAGGCGAGGGTGATTTGGGCCTACTTATGGCCCAGGCGAAAGAGGCTTTCTCTCGTATTCCCAAGGAAATCCTCGAATTAGGCGAGATCTTCACCCAGGCGGGTGAGGAAATCAGCTTGGTCGGGGGACCGGTTCGCGATGCTTTCTTGGGGCTGACCCCTCACGATTTTGACTGCACGACCTCTGCTCGCCCAGAGAAGACCGAAGAGCTTCTTGCTCAGTGGGGACACTCAACCTGGGACATCGGCCGCGAGTTCGGCACCATCGGTGGCAGGCGTGGGAACTTTGTCGTCGAAGTGACGACCTATCGCACTGATTCTTACGAAGTGGGATCGCGAAAGCCCGAGGTTGAATACGGCGACACTTTGGAAGGCGACCTCACTCGTCGCGACTTCACCGTCAACGCCATGGCGATGCGCCTGCCACAATTGGCGCTCGTTGATCCTCATGACGGCCTCTCTGATCTGGCGGTGGGTCGTCTTCGCACCCCGGTCAGCGCACTGCAGTCCTTTGATGACGACCCACTGCGCATCATGCGAGCCGCACGCTTTAGCGCCCAGCTTGGCATTGACGTGGATGAGGACGTCATGGACGCCATGGAATCTATGGCGGGGCGCTTGGAGATTGTTTCGGCAGAGCGTATTCGCGCCGAACTCGAGCGACTGATAATCTCCCCGTGGCCCAGGCGAGGCCTTGAGCTCATGGTCCACACGGGCGTTGCTGACATTGTTCTTCCTGAAGTGTCAGCCCTCGTGTCAACCGTTGATGAACACAACAGACACAAGGACGTCTACCAGCACACGCTCACCGTCTTGGATCAGGCGATCGACCTGGAGACCGACGCGGATGGCCCGGTTCCCGAGCCGGACTTTATCTTGCGTTTTGCTGCCCTCATGCACGACGTCGGCAAGCCGGCCACGCGACGCTTCGAATCCAACGGCACGGTCTCTTTCCACCATCATGAATTGGTGGGCGCAAAAATGACGCGCAAGCGCATGAAGGCTTTGCGTTTCGACAAGGCCACGACGGACGCCGTGTCTGACTTGGTTGCCCTTCACTTGCGTTTCCACGGCTACGGCGATGCGAAGTGGAGCGATTCGGCGGTTCGTCGCTACGTCGCGGACGCGGGAGAACTTCTCGAACGCCTTCACCGCTTGACCCGAGCAGACTGCACGACTCGCAATAAGCGCAAGGCTGCATTCTTGTCTGCCGCCTATGACGATCTAGAAGAACGTATTGCCGCGCTGCGCGCGCAAGAAGAACTCGACGCGATCCGCCCCGATCTTAACGGGGATCAGATCATGGAGATTCTGGGGATCCGCCCCTCTAAGGCCGTGAAGATGGCGCGCGACTATCTCCTTGACCTGCGCATGGAAAATGGGCCGATGGGCGAAGAGGCCGCCCGCGAGGCCCTGCTTGCGTGGTGGGAATCCGATGAGGTGCGCGAAGTTGCCGAAGAGTATCAGGCTCAGCAGGCTCGCTGGGAAGAAATGGTCGCGCAGAAGAGGGCTCGTAAACGTCGCGCTGCCAGTGAAAACTAAGCCGATCCGGAGCTACCTTTAGGCAATTGCCTGCCTTTCTGCGTAGGCTAGTCACGATGAACCTATGCTGAAAGGCTGGATTTCGTGGCACCTTCACAAGCAAACGACGACCAGGGACGTCGCCCCCTTCCCTCGCGAGCCGAGGCAACTCGACGTCGGCTTGCGCAGCAGGCACGTCGTGAAGGCGAGGGAACTATCCCCCAGACACCTGCTTCTTCTGCGCCAAAGCGCACTTCAGCGGTTGCACGAGTTTCTCGCACTTCCTCGAGCGGGGCAGCAGCCAGTTCAAGCGGAAGTCGGCGCGCAAGCACCCGCGCGGCCTCGTCAGGGAGTACCTCGCGCACGGGGTCGACGCGTCCGGCTAGCTCACGTTCGGCGGCGGGCGCTAAGGGCGGCGGAAAGAAAAAGGGACCGACCAAAGGCAAGAAGAAGCGCAGCCTTGCAGCACGGATTGCACGAGGGGCCTTCTACACCTTCCTCGGCCTCATTATTGCCGGCTTTGGTACCTTCCTCATTGCCTACGCCTCGTTGAAGATTCCGCAGGCGGATCAGGTTGCTCTTGCGCAGACGACGACCGTTTATTACGCCGATGGCACCACCGAAATGGGCCGGATGTCGCAGGTCAATAGGAAGATCATCGA
>ERZ773212.1634-NODE-1634-length-10162-cov-2.620956_pt1 | contig 10162 bp, 5 predicted proteins | sample MGYA00581005_ERZ773212 | MGnify/ENA primary metagenome ERZ773212 (study PRJEB29015, sample SAMEA2738154) | human oral metagenome | biome: human oral; feature: human-associated habitat; material: saliva | place: China | collected 2196 ...
ACTTCATCTAGACAGTGGAAAATCATTCTGGTATCCATATAACTTAGATTAAGTGTATCAATAAATTCTTTTTCGCGTCTTTGTGTCGAGAGTATTACGTGGGTATTCGTATATCTGCTGAGTTTTACAAAATTATACAGGAATGACCACATGTCTGTTGTCTCAAATACCCCCCTTTTGAATAGATAGGAATATTCATCAATTACAAAAATAATAGCGGGGAGATTCTCGATCGCTTTTCTCTTATCGTCACTTTCTTTAATAATGGCGATCCTACGTTCGTTTTCTGCTAAAATCCAGTCCATCGCTTCGCGAATTTCTTCTGGCTTCGTTAGAGGATCTTTTATTAGACATGGCAAGCCTTTGTAGCTATTAAAAGATATTCCTATTGTATCGGCGATAATGAATTGAATTCCGTCAGAAAAATATTTCGCAATAAGTTGCGTAAGTATTCGATTAATTAACACCGAGCGCCCATTGCCGCAAGTCCCAGCCATAAGAGCAACCGCTTCTCTTGGACCAAATGTATGAGTTATTTCATTGCCGTCCTTGCCAAGTCCTAGGACAACTGACGGATACTTGTTTTGACTAGCATTCATAATACTATAGTATAACATTTCCTACTACTTTTTATTATTCTGATTGGTTTTACCCCTTCACAAGCTCCAGTAACTTCTCATAAGAATTACACACGCCATAAATACAATCACCATTGCTAATTTTTGCAAAATGCTTCCTGGCGCACTCAATCTTCGCCTTCTCGATCCCCTTAACGCCAACATCTAGCTGCCCCTCATTCACCCCCTTTGTTTCTGCGACAAAATAGATATGCTTCACGCCAGCTTCGTCCTTAAACGCAATCGCCCAGTCTGGATTATAATGTCCCATCGGCGTGTCAATATAGAACTTTCTCGGCAACTTCACATATACCTCCACCGCTTTACTTTTATCCAGCTCCTCCGCAAAATTCTTCTCGACATCCGAATCATAACGAAGCTTGTCGTATAGATGATGATTCGGTGTATCAATCAGATTATTTCCGTATTCACCCATAATATCACTATTAATAAAAATCTCACCGCCATCCCACTTTTCGTTCAGCTTATCGTACTGAATATGCTCAATCACCGTTGAAGCTTTCTGTTCATTAATTAGCTGAATAGTATTATGGATGAATTCCTCAGGATTTGTTTTAAATTTTTCAAATGTTGCAGCTTCAATTCCAGATAATATCTCAGACACAGTCTTACGCGTCAGACTCGTACCGCCATCGTTCTGTGATTTTGAAATTTCAGAAATTATATCATATTTGATATTATCACTCATAATCTCGGAGATAGCGATTGGCATGCCAATTCTTTCTCGAACCATCTCCAGCTTATCTTTTCCAACAGTTTTCAGTAACCCCTCGGTAACAACAACCTCCGTCTTAGTCACGCGTAAATTCTTATTCAGGGAATCAATACATCTCTCAATCAGTTCACTCTCGTCAAATTCAACCGTATAATAAGTCTTCTCGTTAATATGGTCCCATAGCTCCTTAAACTTCTTTGACGCAAACTTTTCCGGATTAAGATTTAGCTTCACAGAGCGGCGTGCATTAGTCACAAGCTGACCTCTTTTCGGATCATAAATAGAAGCAAGAATATTCTCAATATTTTCCGCGTATGGCGCATACAACTCACCAACCGCTTCGCGAATCTTCTGTAACTTCATCTCATCACTCAGCGCGTGATAGTCTTCAGTTAATTGCTTAGAAGTCCTATCAACAAGCCCAGCCATCACTAGTCCAGCGTAGATATCTGCCGCTGCATTGTCGTCAATAACAGCAGACTTGGCACCACTAGCATCCTGGAGAACCCTTCCATTGAATAAGGAAGCGGAAGCATCTTTCGGGCGTTTCGCGATAATCTCATTAAATTCACTCTGGAGACTATTCGCGAAGCTCTCATAGCTCTCATTGGCGATTACGGTCAGGATATTTATGTCGTGGACTAGATTCTCGCCCAGAATTTCTGCATCCTGACGAATGCCATTCTGGTCCACACAGAGACGAAGCCCTCGCCCAATCTCTTGTCGTTTTTTGATGTCCGCATCAGATTCACGCAACGTACAAATCTGAAAAACATTCGGATTGTCCCAACCCTCACGAAGGGCGGAGTGAGAGAAAATAAAGCGAACTGGCTCCTTAAAATCGAGCAGGCGTTCCTTATTCTTCATGATAAGGTCGTAAGCTGATACGTCATCAGAACCGCCTTCTTTTTTCTCCGTACTATTGATCGCGTGCCCCTTCTTGTCGATTGAAAAATAACCGGCGTGAATTTCAGAAGGCTTAAATTTCTCAAGATATTTACGGAATTCTGCGTCCTCTACATACTGTAATTGTTGATTGAGGTAAATATCAATAGCTTTTTCGAATTCTTCCTCAAAAATCTTAGCGTAAGTGCCTTTTTGTTCGCCACCCTCATCGTAATATTTATATTTAGCAACTTCATCAATAAAGAAGAGCGAGAGAACCTTAATGCCTTTCTTATAAAGTTTTCGTTCTGTCTCAAGATGCGACATAATTGTTTCGCGAATTTGAATACGACGAAGATCATCGGTATTTGTTTCACCAATTACTTCACCCTCATGGATACGAATGCCGTTTACGAAGTCGACATAGCCTTCCTCGTCACGAGCATTAATCTCTGAGATTTTGTATCCGTCATGATATGCTTCAAGCTCACCAGAGTGGACGTAAATGTCATCGCCTAGAACAAGCGTTTTAGTTTTGCGAAGGATTCCGCCACCTGTTTTTGTGCCAAACTCGAACACGACAGTTGCGGTCGGCTTCTTGTTTGGATAAGTATTAATCTTTTGGAGATAGAGATATCCATTAGTTGCAGTTCCACCCCTAACCGTAATACCTTTGACAGTAATCTTTTTAACGAGTTGTTTCTGATATGCATCTACTGCATCTAGGCGATAGACCTTATTGAAGTCCTCACGATGAGTAGCGGAATAAGTCAAGAAGAATAGTGGATTAAATTTCGCAATGCTTTCGCGAGTTACATTTGCATTTCTATCTGTGCCGAGCACACTTTGCGGCTCATCGACGATAATGATTGGCTTTGTTGCCGCAATCACGTCGATTGGTTTGCGAGAGCGGAATGAATCGAGTTGCATATAGATACGACGAGCATCGGCGCCACGAGCATTGAATGCCTGCGTGTTGATAATCATCACATTAATGTTTGGATCTTCGGAGAATTGTTCAAGTTCATTAAGTTTTGTTGAATTATAGATAAAGAAGCGAATTTTCTTGCCATAATCTTCGGCGAAATGTTCCGCAGTCGTCTGGAAGCTTTTGTAGACACCTTCACGGATAGCAATGCTTGGTACTACGACGATGAATTTACGCCAACCATATTGCTTATTAAGCTCATACATTGTCTTGATATAAGTATAGGTTTTACCCGTACCAGTCTCCATCTCGATTGTGAATACCGGGCGCCCGTTTAGACGTTCGATCTTTGTATTTCTTGCAATATTCTGTAACCCTTGGACCTCATGGAGGTTTTTAATTAATTGTGCGTCCTGCAGGGAAATACCAGCATTACCGAAACCAGCTTGTTCTAGTTGAGAAAACATTGTTCCATCAGTATCACCTTGGTCCATAAGGAAGCGATAGTCCGATTTAATCTGTCCAGTAAAAATATCGCAAGTAGCCTTAACAGCGTCCTCCTGAAATTTTTGATGTTTAAACCTAAGCTTCATTAGATCACCTTGACTTTCGTATCAGGACAGATAATACGGAAATGCTCGGAAAGATTAATCTTTGCGGCAGAGTTGGTAAATGACGAGTCTTTAAACGCAGCAGTCAATGCTTTAAGTTTTGCGATTTCTTTAAATGTTTCTTCTGAAATATTGTCGTCGAAACAAGCAACCAGACCAGTACCTTCATCGAGGTAGCCATAGAGGTACACTGTATTCTCGCCAATTTTGCGCGTTTCGAGCTTAAGGTCGAATGGGAGGGCAGAAACATAGATTACGCCGAATAATAAATCGAGCGGAGTGCGATCTTCTTTAATATTATCAATAGCGTTAAACAAGTCGGACTGGTTAATCTGATTGAGCGGCTTTCGGATGTCTTTATTTTCATTATTACTATCGATGCGGAATACGCGGAAGCCCGTGTCAATGTGCGCATCTGGATGCTCAGACTTAATCTTCTCTCCAGCACGACGAAGACGCTCAGCGGTAATCTGATCAATGGTGTCATACCCAGCTTTTTTGGCTTCAGACTTTTCATCAGTCTTTTCATCAAGCTGCACGCAAATATACTGACGCTTTCCGCCATCTTCAGCGTTTAAGTCCATAACTGCGTGGCCAGTAGTTCCGGAGCCGGAGAAGAAATCTAAAATGTATGCATTCTTATCATAATGAAGAGATAATAAATGCTCTATAAAACTTACATTTTTTGGGAAAGAGAAGTAGTCTCCGCCCATTAAGTTCGACAGTGCTTGTTTGGCCGAAGTTGATTTTAGATCAATAATATACTGGATCTTTTTATTATTACTTATTGCATCATATTCATTATTGACTAAGACGCTCTTAATCTGCATATTATCACTGAAGTGTTTTTCGTAAATCTTATCATCGCGAATATCTAAGGACTTATTATCGAACAATTCTTTAAATTTTGATTTCGTATATGTGTTTTCGACGAATTCAGAACCATCATAGGTTATATATCTTCTAAAACCCGAGCTCAATAAAGTTTCATCTTTATCGTCTATGCTAGATTCTTGTTTGAAGACAATATCATCTTCTCTTATATAAGCAGAAAAATGTTTTTCTGAGGAGAAATTTTTGACTTTTTTATTCAGCGTGTTTTCTCCCATTAAAACTCTTTTTCCGCTCCTGCGAACAAAATCACCGTTTTCATCTTCGACCATATCGTCGGCATGCTTTGGGATTGTTTTTTTAAACTCGGCTACATCAATATTTTTAGCATAAACTGCACAGTAATCGTTGGTAACCGAAATGAATTTTCCATTTTTACGACCCTTAGGGTTATTTTCTACGACGAAAGTACCTATATAGTTGTCTTCACCAAATACTTCATCGCAGATTTTACGACAATTATGAATTTCCTCATCCCCAATTGATATGAAAATAGCACCGTCATCGGCTAGGAGATTTTTTGATAGCTTCAATCTCGGATACATCATTGACAGCCAGTCTGAATGAAATCTACCGTTTGCTTTTGAATTTTCTGCATACTCGTCTTCGGAAACAACTACATTACCATCAGAATCCGTAGAATCGTCCTTAAAGTCGGCTTTTTTAACCGTAAAGTTATCGTGGTACACAAAGTCATGGCCAGTATTATATGGAGGATCGATGTAAATCATTTTTACTTTACCAAGGTAGGATTCTTGGAGGAGTTTCAGTGCGTCAAGGTTATCTCCAACGATTAGTATGTTCTTTGTATTGTCAAAATTTTTGGAAGCTTCCATATCTGGGCGGAGAATCTTACTAATTGGCGCGCCAGCTTCAACAATACTCTTGCGTTTGCCAACCCAAGTAAAGTTATAAGACTCATCTTTATCATCTAGCTTATCTAGTGCTTCACCCAATGATTCGAAGAATTCGCGACTACTTTTCCAGTCTACGCGATCTAGGTCGACTTTCTCGACGTTATTGTCCATAAGATTTTCTCCACAATTAATTATAAAAATCCTTAATATGATTATATCAAGGAAAAACATAATTTCAGGTGGTGAAATGATACAATATATAAGAAAAATGAAGACCAATAGGTATCTCAAATGCACAATAGATTTTAGCAATATCGATCGGGATCGTTGGATACTTTTGAGATTCTCGTCGTTTTTAAAAGAAGAAGTCCGTTTAGAAAGAGCCGAGATCGAATTAATAGAGTCATATCGCTTGGCATTCGATAAAATGTATGAAGCGATAAAAAGCGACCAATTATTGTGCAATCCGCGAATCGAAGAGGAAAACTCGGTAGTCCGACCGCACACTATGATTATCAAAACTTATAGTTTGGGAATACCGTTTATATTTCTCGCAAGACACCTAGTCGAGCTCTCAATCAAAAAATTTCTCGAAGACAATAGTTCTACCATTGAGACTGGACACAAGATAAGCAAGCTTTGGGAAAAATGCAAGAAGAAGGCGCCAGCGTTTTCAGCATATGATGAAGTCATCGATTGCCTCACGATGATTGACGATGACGAATTATATTTTAGATATACCAAGGATAAGAATGGTAAAGAATATGATAATAAGCCAATATTTATTGACTACACAAAAATCTATCGTCGCGTTAGCCAATTGTCAATAAACCTAGTTCCGTCAACTACCGTCGCAGAATTACAATCCAAATCGAAGTAGCTGTTTAAGCTTATATCTTTCTTCGGCCAATTCTTGTTTTTTACCCAATGATGGCTCTGCGCTAATCTTATGAGTCAAGACATCTATCTGTTTCTGAATCTTCCCACGTTCTTTGAGTGTTTCAACATCTTCTTTGATTGTTTTTGGCACATCTGTCGATTTCGCAAATGTTAGTTTATCCCCAGCAATCTGGCGAACAAAATTACTAAATACAGCATCGATATCTAGACCATTGATTTTAATGTCATTCAGTTTCGAATCGTTCCATCCTGTAGAGAAATATGTATCTACTTTGGCGAAGTTTTCGTCTTTTTGACTTTGCTCCTTGTAAGATATTACAGCCTTTTCTACGGTGCCTTTTTCTATCAAGAAGAGGATTGGATACGGGATTGCCGAATCTATAGCTTTGAGAACTTTCTCTGGAACCTCTCCGTTTTTAAGAGTAATACGAAATACTTCCATTTCTGGCCATATCTTGGCCGGCAGGTTAATTGTATTCGGCGCTAGTTTATACTCCCAAGTAATGCGCGAGATTTCGTTCTGAAAGAGATTCTTCGTCGCAGTGTCAGTTTTACCATAGAAGTTTTCTTTAGCCACAATTCGACCAACTTTAGCGTGTTCTGGAAAAGTAATCATTATTTGACCACCAAGAAATTAATTAATTCAAAATCATCCAGTCCAGAAATCTGGTTCGTTAGTGCCGTTGTGCCACCAGCCTTGAAGAGGCTTGCGACATCTTTCTCGTCTTTAATTGTAACGATGCTACGGATGGAATCAGATAGCAGCTTTGAGTATCTATCCATTTTCTTGCCATTCTCAGTTTCGGCATTAAAGCTAGAAACTAGTGCTTTAATTGGTGCGTCTTTATCCTTGCAGAGTAAGCGCATCTTATCGAGTAGCGATTTCGGGTTAAGGTGATCCACGAATACTTCACCATCATCTTTGATATATACGAGATAGAATGGATGTAATCGATTTTGCTTATCTATGTTCACGTTTGAGTTAATATTCTTCAAAACATATATCACACCAGCCGGCGCCTCATCCTTAATTACGCTAGCCGCAGCACTAATTCCAAATGGAATGTGATCCACATCCCCATATTTCTTATGCAGCTCCTGCAAGTCCATATGAAATTCATTGAGCCCAAGATCCATGATCGAAACCCCACTATTCATCTCTTCAAGATCCACCACTTCCTGCTGCAACCTTTTTAGTTGCTCCTTGCGATACTCAAGTTCCGGATCAGTATTTTCAAGTACGTCACCACCAGCCCCCGTAATCGAAATCAATTTCGTGCGATTTTCCACGCGCGCTTTGAGATTAATATATTCATCCAACGTCACATTTGGCCAAAAATTCACTAACTGAATCTGTTTATTACTTGAACCAATACGGTCAATACGCCCAAAGCGCTGAATAATTCGTACTGGATTCCAGTGAATATCGTAATTAATTAAATAATCACAATCTTGCAAGTTCTGGCCTTCGGAAATACAATCAGTCGCAATTAAAACATCAATATCTTTATTCAAAAACGCCGAGCCAAACGCCTCCCGATTTTTCGATTTTGGGCTAAAGCAAGTCAAAATACTATTAAAATCTTTTGGTACCCCCGCACAGTTCGTCTCCGGGTTTTACTACCAGTAATCACTCCGGTTTTTAGCCCATACTCTTCTTCCAAAATCGGCGCAATCTCACCATAAAGATAGTCCGCCGTATCCGCAAACGCCGTGAAGATAATAATTTTCTTATTATTTTCATTAATAGGCTTTTCTATCTTCTGTTTAATCACTCTCTCAAGTTCAAGCAGCTTCAAATCATGTTCCGGTGTAATCAACCGAATCCTCTCCAGTAACTCATCAAGCACTTGGTGATCCTCATGCAACTTCTGGCGCCACGAAATCCTATCTATATCACCAAGCTCGATTTTCAAATCCTTACCAACTGTGTAATCTGAATCATTGTCATCATCATCAATCTCGTTAATCTGCTCCATGATTTGCCCAAAACTAAAATTCGTCGAACGCCCCTGCTCGAAACGATCAATGTTATTCATCGTGTCAACAATCAGATTATCTAGCCGCTCCACAGTCTCACGAAATGCATAAATCGAACTCTCCGCTCGCTTTAGGAGATTTGTAATCATCAGAACATTACGGCCAGTCTCGCGGTTCTCCCAGGTCTTTCCTTGAGATGAATCTAAGTCAACATATTTTATAAGCCTAGATTTCTGGACAAACTTAAGCGGTGTATAAATCTCAAGATTAAGCTTATCAATATAATTAAACAATGTATTAAAATCAATATCCTCAAGATTTGTCAGATCAGGACGATAACTTTTTGGCGCCAACCGCTCCGGAAACGACCCCAGATTCACTTCATTATAGTATTTTTCAATATGTTTTCTTGATCGCGCGATAGTTACGCTATCAAGCAGATCAAAGAAACTAAAATTCAACATCTCGAGCAACCTATCTGTCGTCCGTTGTTTTGGCTCAAGTTCAGACCATTCCCGAAACGCAATATTCGCGTCCTGAAAAATCTTACTCAAAGAACTATCCGCCTTCAGTTTGCCCGACAACTCACATTCGTTACCGCCGCTCGCAATCATTAGCTGATTTTTGAGGTCGGTAAAGTCAATGTTTACTGGTGTAGCAGATAGCATCAGCGCCTTTGTATTTACGCCCGATTTAATAATCTTACGAATCAATTTCTTATAGCGATTCTCATAGTATTCGTCGCCTCTATGCGTACTGCGCTCTCCATTGCGGAAATTATGTGACTCATCGATCACTACAAGATCATAATTGCCCCAATTTATTAAACTCAGATCTATGCCATTAGACTCCCCGCGTTCACGCCCAAGATCGGTATGATAGAGAACATCGTAGTTTAAGCGGTCATCGGCTAGAGGATTATTCTTATAATTGCCTTTGAAAGTGTTCCAGTTATCACTTAAACGCTTCGGACATAGTACGAGTACGCGTTGGTTGCGCGATTCGAAGTATTTAATGACGCCAAGCGCGGAAAATGTTTTACCAAGACCTACGGAGTCTGCCAGAATGCATCCACCATAACGATTAAGTTTCGTAATACAACCAACCACAGCGTCGCGTTGGAAATTATAGAGCATATTCCAGACTTTTGATTGTTTGAATCCGACGGCTTCATTCGGAAGAGAGGCATCATCAATGTCTTCAAGAAACTCGCTGAAGATATTATATAGCGCCACGAAGTAGATAAATTCTGGCGAGTTTTCCTTATAAGCCGCAGTTATATTTTTGAGGACAGTATCTGTCACGTCTGTGAGGCGTTCATTATCATTCCAGACTTGATTGAACGTATTTAGATATTGCTCAGTGAGTGGAGCATATACTTTCATCATCGTCGAATATGCATTATTGCCGCGGTCTTCGCCGAGCTCGGCAGTAGTAAAATTAGCGAACGGATTGTAAGTTATATTTTCTTCTGAGTTCTCAACGTTCATAAATGGGAGCATCATCTCACCTGAAATATTAGAGCGAAAATGTGCTTTCTTGCGAATCCAGTCGGCGCATTCTTTAGCGATAGCCTGCTGCTTGAGTTCATTACGGAGTCTTACTTCAAAACTCGTGCCATAAAGAGAACGTTCGCGATCGAGCCTTGGGATATAGAATTCACGTACTTCTTTTGGAGCTTTTTCTTTCGTGAATGTTTCGCCAGTAAAAAGAAAACGGAACTCATCTACTGAACTGAGTTCCTTTTTGAGGGCCTC
>ERZ773212.1642-NODE-1642-length-10129-cov-6.324896_pt1 | contig 10129 bp, 6 predicted proteins | sample MGYA00581005_ERZ773212 | MGnify/ENA primary metagenome ERZ773212 (study PRJEB29015, sample SAMEA2738154) | human oral metagenome | biome: human oral; feature: human-associated habitat; material: saliva | place: China | collected 2196 ...
CGCCCGCGATCCCCACCCCTCCCCCGGACAGTCCGCCGGTGTGGGCGAAGACGAGGATCATGAGAACGACTCCGGCGCCGTTGACCCCCAGGGACAGCAAACGGGCAGTGAGCCGCTTGTCGGACCCCTCGGATCGAACGAGCGTGAGAACCTGACGCTGCCAGTCGTGGACGAGGGCCGCGGCGACAACCTCCAGGCCGGTCTGACTGGGCACCTCCGCCAGAGCCCGGTTGAGCGCCTGCTGGGAGGTGCCGGCCCGTCTCCAGGAGCGTTCCGTGGCCAGGCAGGCCCGTTGGGACTCGGCGACCAGGAGCTCGACCAGGGAGGAGCCGATCGCCTGCTCGACGCGCTTGGCCGGCGCCGGACGTCCCCGCAGAAGCGACGTGACGCGGTCGCGGACCCGCCCCACCTGCACCTCCAAGGACCGGAACAGGTCTCCGGTGCCCACGAACTCCTGCCAGCGGGCCAGCACCTCGCCGTGCAGCATGGAGCCGTCCTCGGTGGCCTCGATGACGCGTGCCAGAGCGTCATCGTGCTCGGAGGTGGCTGCTCGACGCAGCTCGGCGTGCTCGGCCTCCTGGGAGCCCAGCTCGACGGCGAGCAGCTCGCTCTGCGTCAGGAGGGAACCGATGGCGCCGGTCAGGCTGCGGTGCGCGACGTCCTGGCGAGCGGCCGCGTCGGAGGCCAGTGCCCCCAGCCACTGGCGCAGCGGCGACACGCAGGACTCAGGCAGGAAGCCGTCATCGTCCAGAGCGGTCTCGGGAATCGTGAAGACGGGCGCCTCAGCCAAGTTCGCCTCCGCGAGCCGGCGCCGCAGGTCGGCCTCCACCTCGATCTGCGCGCCCTGCGGTACGCGGTCCAGGACGATGGCGGCCGTGATGTGCCGCTCGGCCGCGGCCCGCAGGTGCTCCCAGGGAACGGCGTCGGCGTAGCGGGCCGCCGTGGTGACGAAGATCCACAGGTCCGCCCCGGCCAGGAGCGTGGCAGCCAGGTCCCGGTTGTCCTCGACCACGGAGTCGACATCGGGTGCGTCCACGATCGCCAGTCCCTCGGGCAGCCCCTCGCAGGCCCGCAGCTCGAGCTCTCTGGGCGTGTGGTCGGTGGCCGGGCTCGCCGGTGCGTCGGCGTCCACGCGCATGCGCGACAGAGACCCCAGGACCCGGTCGGTGTCGAACCAGGCGGCGTCGGTCGGTGCGTGCAGCAGCAGGGGGCGGCGCGTGGTGGGGCGGATCGCCGAGGCCCTGGCCACGTGCCGGCGAACGAGCGAGGACACGAGGGTCGACTTGCCGGCCCCGGTCGAGCCGCCCACCACGGCCAGCAGCGGTGCGTCCAGGCTGGCCAGGCGGGGAAGGACGTAGTCACCGAGCTGGTCACGGATGAGCGTGGCCTTGTCCGAGGCGGCGGCGGTTCCCTGAAGGACATAGGGCATGGACAGGGCCGTCAGGCTGTCCCGGAGAGCAGACAGCGCCATGGTCGCCTGCTGGACGTGGTGCGTGCTGCTGGACTCGCTCCGGCTGGGGGTCATGAGGCTGAGTCGACCTCGCGGCCGTCCTGGGAACAGGCCGCGGCCGGGCTGACGGTGATCCGTGGGGCGGCGTCGGCGGTGGGCGGCTGCCAGGTGGCGGCGTCGGCCTCGACCTGCTCGCCGGAGCGGATGTCCTTGACCGAGTCGGGGGCTCCGTCACCGCCGGGGAACCACACGAAGGGGATAGACCGTTTGTCCGCGGCCTTGATCTGCTTGCCGAACTTGGCGGCGCTGGGGGCCACGTCGGCGCTAATGCCGCGAGCGCGCAGCGCATCGGCGATGGCGTCGGAGGCGCAGCGGTGGGCCTCGTCGGTGACTGCCACGAGCACCGCCGTGGGCACGGAGCGGCTGACCTCCACCAGGCCCTCACCGATGACGCGGGCCAGGAGCCGGGACAGGCCGATGGAGATGCCCACACCGGGGAAGGTGCGCTTGCCGTTGGTGGCCAGGGAGTCGTAGCGGCCCCCGGAGCACACTGAGCCCAGATCCTCGTGGCCTGCCATGAAGGACTCGTAGACGGTGCCGGTGTAGTAGTCCAGTCCGCGAGCGATCTTGAGGTCGGCGATGACGGCGCCGGGGCGGCGGCGTCCAGTGGCCTCGAGCAGGGCGGTCAGCTCGGCCAGGCCCTCGATGAGGAGCTCGGTGGGCTCGGCGCCGGCCAGCGCCCGCAGGACCTGATCGGAGACGTCCTGACCATCGGTGCCGGTGATGGTGGCGAGCCTGAGGGCCTGCGCCGCCTGCTGCGCGCTGATGCCGACGCTCTGGGTGAGCTCGGCGGCCACCTTCTCCGGGCCGATCTTGTCGAGCTTGTCGACCACGCGCAGGACCTCGATGAGCTGGTCCGTGTCGATGCCGATCGACTGGTAGAAGCCCTGAGCGACCTTGCGGTTGGAGACGTGGATGGTGACCGCGGGCACCGGCAGGGCGCTGAGCGCCTCGTGCATGATGAGGGGGACCTCGACGTCGTGGTGGAGCGGCAGGGCACCGTCACCGACGATGTCGATATCGGCCTGGATGAACTCGCGGAAGCGTCCCTCCTGGGGCCGTTCCCCGCGCCAGACCTTCTGGATCTGGTAGCGCTTGAACGGGAAGGTCAGCAGCCCGGCGTTGTCGACGACGTAGCGGGCGAAGGGGACGGTCAGGTCGAAGTGGAGCCCCAGCTGCTTGCGCGGATCCGTCTCGGACTCGGCGTCGGCGGGATCGGCCTGAAGGCGGCTGAGCAGGTAGACCTCCTTGGAGGTCTCCCCCTTCTTCGTCAGCTCGCTCAGTGGCTCGACGGCGCGGGTCTGGATGCCGCTGAAGCCGTGGAGCTCGAAGGTGCGGCGCAGGATGTCGACGAAGTGCTGCTCGACGATGTTGCCCGCGGGGAGCCACTCGGGGAAGCCGGACAGTGAGGAGAGAGCTTGTCGTACCTGTGCCATGGTCCGCATTGTGTCATGACGAGCAGTGAGCCTGCGCGTCACCGTCGGGCCCTGGCGCCATCAGGCCTTGAGGTCTCCCCCACGGATCTTGGCCTCGGCGAGGTAGGGGTTGCCGTGGTGCTCGTGCTCCATGGTGGTCACTGCGCCGTGCCCGGGCAACAGGATGGTGGCCGGGTCGACGGCGTTGGCCAGGAAGCGCAGGGTGGCGAGCATCTGCACCTGGTCCCCGCCGGGCAGATCGGTGCGTCCCACGGAGCCCTTGAAGATGACGTCACCGTCGAGGGCCATGAGGTAGGTGTGCTCCTCGTCGGCGACGGCAGGGTCGTCATCGATGACCTCGGCCTCGTAGAGCAGGGCGTTGTCGGCCAGGCGGGCCTCGAAGAAGAACAGCGTGGAGCCCTCCGAGTGGCCCGGAGCGGGGACCGCGCGCAGCGCGATACCGGGGACCAGCTCGATGGCCTGGGAGAAGCCGTCTCCCGGGAAGAGACGGATGTCGGCGGGCTGCTTCCACTCGCTGCCGGCCATGTCGGTGAAGCTCATGCCGTTGGCGCTGATACCGGTGGTGATGTCGGGCTCCTCGAGCCGGTAGCGGTCGCGCTCGGGGATGTATACCGGCACGTCGACGGCGTCGTCACTGGTGAGCAGGCCCTCGGCGTGGGCGGCCTCGATGAGCGCCTGGCTGTCCCACACGTGGTCGGCGTGACCGTGGGTGAGCAGGATGGCGCTCAGGGTGAGCCGATGGGAGCGAAGCAGGGCCAGAGCACCGCGGGCGGCACCGGCTCCGGGGTCGACGACGAGGGCGGGTTCGCCCGGGCCTGCGGCCAGGACGTAGCAGTTGGCGGCGAACACGGGTGCGATGGTGCGCTCCAAGATCATGCCCCCACCCTACTTGGGTCGTCTGGGAACGGTGACGATACGGATAAAAGAACTGCTCCGGTCCACATGACCCGGCTGGCTCAACGAAGGTGGAGCCGCCGCCCCCACCAGTGCTCAATGAGCCAGCGGTCGTGGCTGGCGACGATGAGCGTGCCCGTCCATGTCCTCAGAGCGGCCTCGAGCATCTCGAGGGCGTCCAGGTCCAGGTAGTTCGTGGGCTCGTCGACGACAAGCACCTCAGGCCCAGCAGCAGCGGCCAGGGCCAGCTGAACGCGGCGCTGGTTGCCGTCGGAGAGCTCGCTGATGGGACGGTTCCACAGGCGCGGGTGCAGAGCTCCCCGGCCACGGTCCCCGATCCCCTCGGTCCACACGTTCTCATCCACCCCAGGGTCGCCGAGTTTCGGCAGGTGCTGGGGTATCCGGAGCACCGAACCGGATACCGTGAGGCTGCCGACGGAGTCCTCCGTGGGTGCTGACCGCCTACCCATCCAGGTCAGAAGCGTGGACTTGCCGCTGCCATTGGCGCCGGTGACCAACAGGTGCTCGCCTGCCATGACGTCGACCGTGACCGGTGCAAGGCGCCCGGGTACGGCAGCTGACCGGGCCGAGACCGCCATCCCTGTTCGCGGCGCCGGTTCAGTCAGACGCAGCTGCAGGTCGTAGGAGCGGGGCCTGCGCACCTCGGTACTGGCGAGCGCCTCCAGCCGGCGGTCGTCCTGCGTCTGGCGCCGGGTGGAGACGCGCTGGGCGCGGTCGGCGTAGAACTTCCGGGCTATGCGGGCCTCGGTCCGGGGCGCTGCCCCGCTGTGCCCAACGATCTCGGAGTCGCGACGGTGACGCGCGAGCTTGCGCCGCTGCTCCTGCTGACGCTGGTGAAGACTGCGGTGGGACGACCTGGCGTGCGCCTTCTCCACGAGGTAGTCGCTGTATCGCCCCGTGCACCGGTAGGCACCCATGGGGCCGCTGTCCCCGGAGGCGGTGGCGAGTGCCTGCCACGGCGCTGTGTCGAGGTCGACGACGGCGGTGGCCACCTCGTCAATGAAGGCACGATCGTGAGAGGAGAACAGGACCGGTCCGGGCCATGACACCATCATCTCGCTCAGGTAGCTACTGCTACCGGCATCCAGGTGGTTGGTGGGCTCGTCGAGCACCAGCGCCTGACCGGCTGAAAGAAGCAGAGCGGCGATCTCCAGCCTCCCCCGTTGGCCCGGCGACAGGGAGGAGACGAGGCGGCCTGTATCCACGCGCCCCAGTCCCAGCCCGGCGAGCGCCTCAGCCCGTCGAGCCGGCAGGTTCCAGGCGTCGAGCGACTCAAGCCGGGTCAGTAACGAGTCGTATTCCTCGGCGAGGGAGCCGGTTTCAGCTCCAGCCTGGGCAATGGCCTCACTCATGCGCTCGAAACGATCAAGCGCGTCCAGGGTCTCAGCGCAGACGGCGTCGAGGTAGCCCGCGATCGACGTTGCAGTCGACTCCTCCGAGTCGGCCGCCGGCGGGCCGTGATGCTCGGGCACGCTGACAGTCCCGTGGTCAGGGGACAGCTCACCGGTGGCCAGGCGCAGGAGCGTGGACTTCCCCGATCCGTTGGGGCCGACGACGCAGACGCGTTCGTCGTCGGAGACCGTAAGGTTGATGCTCTCCAGCAAGGGGGCGGAGGTGTAGGAGAAGCTGACATGGGAGAAACTGATCGCAGGCATGACTCGTCCTTGGCATGAGGCGGTGGGGGCACAGGGGCGAGTCACGCAAGCATGGTCACATGCTAACAGCGCCAGCCGTCGACGAGGTTGGGGCAACCGACACCGGCCCGCTCGTGAGGGGCACCGGCGCTCAACGAATCAACTGAAATCAGTGGGGCGAAGGATGGTGAATGGAGCCAGCGGGAACGTAGACTTTCGACACTGCCGTCCTCCGACGGCACCTCACCACCACCCGGCTTGAGAGCCGGGCGCGAACGGAACGGAGCGGTCACGCCGCTCCCTCCCCGTCAACCATGAAGGAGCATCCCGTGACTGAGCGGAACCAGCCCGACAACCGGTCTGACAACCAGCCTGATAGCCAGTCAGACACTGAACAGACCATCCAGCCGACCGACCTGAACGAGTCGGCAGCGCCCAGCCCGACGGAGCAGGCACCAACGGCCGACACCTCCCCCACCGACCCCGCGGTTGAGGCCGTTGCGTCAACGCAGACCAGCACCCCGCAGACACCGGCCGACGTCGAGTCCTCCAACGAGTCCTCCAAGGAGCCCGAGCCCGGCGAGCCCGCGGACCAGCCCGTCGAGCAGTCCACAGCGACGTCCTCTGACGAGCCGGCGTCTCCCGCCTCCGACGAGCCTGCCCAGACCGAGCAGCCGACCGAGAAGGTTCAGGCCACCGAGACCACCTCCGAGGACGCCACGCCGACCCCGGCCGAGGTTCCCGCCCCGGCAGCGGCGCCTGCGGCACCTGCCGAGCCGGCCGTCGACCCGCAGGAGGCCATGGACGCCGCCAAGTGGGGACGCGTGGACGGTGAGGGCCGGGTCTACGTCCAGGACGGTGGCGCCGAGCGCGAGGTCGGCCAGTTCCCCGATGCCCCGATCGCCGAGGCCATGGCCTTCTACGTGCGCCGCTACCTGGACCTCAAGGCGACCATCGACCTGTTCGCCACCCGTCTGCCCCAGCTCAGCGTCCGCGAGATCGACTCGACCCTGTCCTCGATCTCCGAGTCCCTCACCGAGCCGGCCGCCGTCGGCGACCTGGAGGGACTGCGGGCCCGTTTCGCCGCGCTCAAGACCGTGGCCGCCGAGCGACGCGAGGCCGTCTCCGCCGAGCGCGCGGCCGCCAAGGAGCAGGCTCTCAAGGAGCGCACGGCGATCGTCGAGCGCGCTGAGGCCATCGCCGAGCAGGACCCGGCCCGCACGCAGTGGAAGAACTCCGGCGCCGAGCTGCGTGAGCTGCTCGAGTCCTGGAAGGCCGCGCAGCGGCGCGGGCCGCGCCTGGACCGTCCCACCGAGGACGGGCTGTGGAAGCGCTTCTCCCACGCGCGCACCACCTTCGACCGTCACCGCCGCCAGTTCTTCAGCGAGCTGGACGCCAAGCAGGCGCAGGTGCGGGCCGCCAAGGAGGCGCTCATCAAGCGCGCCGAGGAGATGCAGACCTCCACCGACTGGGCCGGCACCTCCGCGAAGTACCGCGACCTGCTGGCCGAGTGGAAGAAGGCCGGACGCGCCTCCCGTAAGGAGGACGACGCCCTGTGGGCCCGTTTCCGGGCCGCCCAGCAGGTCTTCTACGACGCCCGCCGCGCCAAGGACGAGGCCGTCGACGCCGAGTTCGCCGAGAACCTCAAGGTCAAGGAGGCGCTGGTGGCCAAGGCCGAGGCGCTCCTGCCCATCAAGGACATCAAGGCCGCCAAGAAGGCCCTGCGCCCCATTCAGGACGCCTGGGAGGAGGCCGGGCGGGTCCCGCGCGGCGCCGTGCGTCGCATTGAGGGCCGCATGCGCGCCGTCGAGGACGCGATCCGTGAGGCCGAGAACGCCGAGTGGCGCCGAACCGATCCGGAGACCAAGGCCCGCGCCGAGGGCCTGGCCGGTCAGCTCCAGGACGCGATCGCCGGTCTGGAGAAGGACCTGGCAGCCGCCCAGGCCGCCGGTGACGCCAAGAAGATCGGCGAGGCCGAGGCCGCGCTGACGGCTCGCCGGGCATGGCTCGAGCAGGTACTGCGCTCAGCCAAGGCCTGAGCCGAGCACCTTCCGCTCAGCTCTGAGACTGAAGGAGCGTCTGAGGCGGGGCCGACACTACCCACCGGTGTCGGCCCCGCCTCGTGTCTCGTCCTGGTGGCCCTGGTCGGGCGATCTGCTACTCCCAGGTGGCGGTTTCTGGATCGACTCCCTCGGACCTGGCGCAGGCGTCGATGACGTCCTTGAGCCAGGCCGCCAGGCCCGGCGCACGCTTGTCGTAGTAGCGGGCATAGCGTTCGTCCGCCACATAGCCGCGGGCGATAAGAACCTGCTTAGAGGTGGAGACCTCGAACCACCGGTTGAAGTCCTTGCGGTGCCACCGCGCCAGGGCATTGGCCTCGGGGCTGCCCGGTTCGACGCCGTTGCGCATCGCCTCGGCAAGCGCGGTCTCCAGAGCGACGGTCTCCTCGTGCGCCTGCTCCCAGTCGGCGCGAGACATCCGGGCCTTGCGCCGGTAGGACTCGGCCCACTCCGGTGTATCACCCCACTGGGCGCGGACCTCCTCGACATAGACGGGGTCCCAGTCGGTCCCCCAGATCTCCGCCATCTCAGCCACGGAGATCCTCGCTCCCAACTGATGTATATCGATCACCATGTCGATGGAGCTGAGCTTGTGCTGGAGGTGGGAGATCTGTCCTTGCACCAGCTCGCGCTGACGGCGCAGGTGCGTCAGTGCATCGGCGCCCGGCTCGTCAAGGACTGCCTTGATGTCGGCCAGGCTCATGCCGGTCTGCCGGTAGACGAGGACCTGCTGGATGCGCATGATGTCCGCCTCGCTGTAGAGCCGGTAGCCGGCGGCACTGCGCTGGGAGGGATGCACCAGGCCGGACTCGTCCCAGTGATGCAGCGCCCTGACGCTGACGCCCAGGAGCGTTGAGACCTCACCGACCGTCATGGCGATGTCAGCATCGTCCGACACGGCATCGACCGTGGCCTCGGCTGCCGTGCCAGGCCTTTCAGCTCCAGCATGACGGTGTTGAGAGTCCTTCACCGTAGTCTCCTTCCTCAGGACTGGTTCCACCTGGCGCGTGTCCGGATGCGTGTCGTCCACCGTGGAGCCTCCCGCCGCGTGAGGGTCAATTCCGCGCGGTCACCACGAGGTTATCCACAGGCGGCCGGTTGACTGTGGCGCCCGCGCCCGGTTGACGTCCACGATGGCATATGGCTCGTTTTGTCCCGGTACCCGGCCACGCCGCCGTGGCCCATCTGTCCGCCCGCCCGCTGACCCCGGTTCTGGGCACGCTTCCGCCTCAGGACATGGAGGTGCTCAGGTGCGCCAGCCTCGATGCCCGGCTGTTGGTCAACATTCTGGGCAACTTGCAACCGGCCGACACGCTGCGCTCGGCCGAGGGACGTATGCGGGCCATTGCCGCTGCGCTGCCCTGCCGAGGTGTGCTTCTGGCGAGCACTGCCCTGTGGGTGCACGTCGGTGGGCCCCCACCCGACTCCCTGGAGGTGAGCCTGCCCGGAGGTCGTCGGAGTCGACTGCCCTACCTGGTGACTAAACGAGGTCGGCTGCCCCACTGCGACACGACCGTGATCGGGGGTATCACCTGCGCCACGATCGCCCGAGCCGCCGTCGACATCGCTCGTCTGGGGACACCGGTGCAGGCTGTGCAAGCCATCCTGACCGCCCGCAACCACGGAGTGAGCCGAGTCCGTCTCCTGCTCACGCTCAATCACTGTCGCGGGGCTGCCAGCAGAGGCTGCCCGCGGGCGCAGCACATCATCGAGTCCGTCGCATTCCGCCAGTAAACAGCGACACATTCTCGAAGAACATTGATTCGAGTCACCACCGTAAGCACCAGCCAAAGCCTTCATGGCACCTTCAGTGACGCTGTTCATGGCTCCCAGCAGAAGAAACTCATGTTGTTATTCCATTCCCTCTCGGCCGTGCTATGATACTCGCCATCCTCATGAGGTTGAGATTGAACCACTTTGAACGAGTGACAGGCCCCACATGTCAGAAAATGGCGTTGCACGATCAAGACCGTCACAGCATCAGTTGCTCGGCGGCGGAGGGTTATTACTCATCGGCCTGGCCTGCCTCTGGCTCGGCTGCAGGCGATGGGTCACCCCTTCATTTTCTGACGATGACGCCGGCGTCGCCACCATATGGCTCACGTGCGCCGCCATCCTTATCACTTTAGGGGCTGGAGTGGCCTTCCAAACATTCGTGAACTACGTCGAGGTCGGACCAGGATTCGTCAAGAAACACTCCTTCCTTGGCGGAACAACTCGAATCGATTTTGGAGACATAACAGCATACTCATATAATTACTCAATTACTCGGCGGCAGACTCGAAACCTTGTCATACACTCTTCCGATCGACGCAAGATCAAATTCTCACCCAAAGATTACCAAGGAGAGCATGTGACATCAGTCATCGCCTTTCGCCTTCGCAACAATCGTTGGCCATCCTTGCTGGATGAATTCGACCAGCTTGCCGTGATGGAGGCAGCTGCACATGGCTCCGGAGACTCCTACTTACGAAGAGTCCGTAGTGCCAGACTGAATGTCACGTAACGATCAGTAGTCACGTGGCACCCACTCGCCCCCATTCCTCTTCATCGACGACGTGTCGTGGACAGGCT
>ERZ773212.1644-NODE-1644-length-10122-cov-2.558260_pt1 | contig 10122 bp, 10 predicted proteins | sample MGYA00581005_ERZ773212 | MGnify/ENA primary metagenome ERZ773212 (study PRJEB29015, sample SAMEA2738154) | human oral metagenome | biome: human oral; feature: human-associated habitat; material: saliva | place: China | collected 2196 ...
AAAGACCACCTGGTAACAACCACCTAAACCGACTCTGCCGACCCCTGGCCCTGCTTGGCGGCGATCTCCTGCCTCCCGGCCTCCAGCCCCGCCTCGTCATGAGCCGATCCCAGGTGCTCCAGCAAATCCGGCGCACACCGCCGAACTTGGACACGATCTGCACCGCCGTGGCCTCCGAAGCGGTCCTGACCTTACGCAGAAACGGGCTTATATCGGTGCACCATACGGGCTCTTAGCGCCCCGCCACCAGACCCCAACACCGCAATACCAACGAAAACTCACATCGATTTTCCATAACCCACGAAGACGTCATGAGTCAGGTCTGATGCCCGAAAATATCGGCCGATCGGATCGGCCATCTGGATGATGAGCGAATCAACCTATGGAAGGAGATAAAGGTTTGAAGATATCTTGCGAGCCCGTCACCCACCTGGTCGGAAATAGTGAGGTGTACTCACAAAATGAAGCGAATCAGTCTGCGCCCTGGGTGAACGCAGACGATCGCGATATCTGCGAAGAGCTCTCAGCTACTGGATGCACCTGAGAGCAGGTCCGAGTCGCAGACAGCTGTGCCCGCGACTCACAACTTTCGCTGGCATGAAGGCCTAATCCGGATAGGGCGGGAGGTATATTCGTCCAGCGAGACAAGTAGCTGCTGACCTGGGTGAAGGGAAACGATCGCTATTTCCGTGAACGTCCCATGCAGACTTTCGAGGCGAAAGAAGTCAGCTACTATACGATTCCGCTTCGGACTGCTTTGACGACGGCGCCCACTCTGTCATGAACTCCTAGCTTTGCAATGAGGGCGGACACATGAGTCTTTACAGTCGCTTCACTGATGTTCAGCCGACGGGCAATCTGTTTGTTGGGAAGCGCCTCCGCCATGAGTGCCAGCACGTCGATTTCACGTTGAGATAGATGATCGAATTCAGGAGAACCGGACACATGGCGTGTCGGGACAGTCTCAGCCTGTTCGGTTTTCGTGGGCTTGACAGAAAGGATATTCTCGGTTTCACGCAAATGGCGGCTAGAGGAAGGGGAGAGCACGAGATTCCCCTCGACCGCCTGACGAATGGCACCGGCGATCGATTCGACGGGATCTTCTTTGGCTATGAAACCATTCACGCCAGCCGCGAGAGCGCGTTCGACTAAATCTTTCTCAGTGAAAGTTGTCAGAATCAGAATTGCTGTTTCTGGTAGCTCTTCGTGAACAATGGTGGCGAGGGAGACGCCGTCCATTTGAGGCATTTGAATATCAAGAAGAATCGCTCGCACGGCAGGATGGTCGGGTGATTTGAGGAGCTGGAGCGCTTCGCTCCCGTCGCATGCCGTCCATGCGACACTGATGTCCTCCTGGGTGTCGAGAAGCGTGCTGAGGACGTGGCGAACAAGAGCGTCATCATCCGCTATACCAATGCATATCATTCAGCATGCTCCTTGGAGGTCGTCTGCGGAACGACTGCGCTGATGATCCACGCCCCATCTTCGATTGAGGTGGTGAGAGTGCCACCGAGCGCTTCCAGTCGTTCACGCATGCTCAGTATTCCCATGCCGGACGAAGGTAATGCCCCGTTGAGATTTTCACTGACGGCGTTGGTGGAGAGGATTCGAATACAGTCTTGATTCTGAGATATTGTAAGCGTAGCAGGAGTCGCAGGATCTCCATGCCGTATAATGTTGGCACCGATCTCTCGAAGTATACGGGAAAGGACTAACGTTTGCGCGCGAGTCAAATGAATATGGTCGGCGATATGGCAACTCATGTGAAACCCTGCGTCGGTGACATCGTGTGTGACGAGATTTGCGGAGACGATGATATTATCGACGGCATGTCTTGACGGAGAGTCGTTGGACAAGGAAAGATAGTGGGAGTCCTTCTGTAGTGCGTAAAGAAGGATGCGTAGTTCATGAAGCGTGTCGGCTCCGGTCCGGGCGATAGCGGCGAACTCCGCCTTCGTCTCCAGTGAATAAGCGGGATCTTCTGAAGACACCCGCGCCCGAAGCACGGTCTGCGACATCGAGTACGATACGAGGTCGTGCATGTCTTTTGCGATATCGCTTCTTATTCTCTTCAAACGCTCTTCCTTCATGTTGGCTTGCTTATACCAGAAGCATTCAGCTTGTCGCGCAACAGCGCCTATAAGTATGGTAAATCCGGATAGTGTAATTCCGGCTATTTCAAATAAGCTCGCTCGCGCCGAAGGTGTGATGACAGGTGATATGGCTGTTGGAAGGTTATTGGATGTTAGTATGATCACAGTGGAGGCTATGTCGTTGATCAGAAATACAAGGAAAGCTTGTTTTAGCATAAAAAAGCGACCCAAGTATAGGTAGAATAGTGAGAGGCTTCCTGCGATGTCGGATGCGTAGGCTCCAGGCAGGGAGAGGAAGCACAGCATGCATACCGAGAACGTTGCGATTGCCGATGGTTGCCAAAAGGGGATTGTGATAGAAATCAGAGACGCCAAGATGATGAATATCAAAAGCTGCCTCGAAACCGGAACTGGCCTCATGAATAGAGGTGTGAAGATGCTTAGGATGGAATATGTGATTCCGAGGGCCACATATATTTTAGTCGTGGGCGTGTTTATTGTTGTTCTGTTGGTTAAATACTTCGAAAGAGAGAGTAGGGGAGGGTGAGCAGTTCTTGCAGCCATTTTCTCCCGTCCTCACTGGATGAAGCAGGTCCGGTGGTGGGTGAGCTTCAGTTTCAGCGTACGGCGCTATCGGCCGATCGGCAAAATATGGGAGATGGGGTGTTCAGCCTCTTGACACGCACGTTGGTCGGTACGGCTATCGCACGTGCTTCTCGCTCCTCCTATTGGCTCATCCGATCGGATGAGCGTTCACCCCTTGAACTGATAGGAGCGGTTAGTTGTCGTTGTTCTCGATCTTCCGTTGTCTGGCTGAGTAGGGGGTGGGTGGCGGCGTCGCAGGTGCTGTGGGTGGGATGATGCTGGTTGGGTGTGGCGGTGTGCCGCGTGTCGTCTCGCGGTGGCCGGGCTTTTCCGGGGCCAAGGGGGTCCTGCGTGGTCACGGTGGGCAAGGGGCAAATGTATGTCGATGGGGCGATAGGCTCTGGGGCCTGAGCCCGGTCAGCTGGAGGCTGGCCTGGGGGCGGCCTTGTAGCGCAGGACGGTGCGGCGGGCGATCACGGCGGGGACGCTCATCAGTGGCAGGCGTACCGTCTTGGGTTCCCAGCGCCTGGCGGGGTGCCGGCTAAGGTGAGCATTTGGTAGAAGGCCGGCAGGCCTGCAGGTCGGGGCCGCGAGAAGGCACCACACGCGGCTGACCGCGCAGCCTTGCAACGCGAAGCGGTCGAGCTCGACAGGGCTACCTCCTGAGTGAAGCGCGCGGGAACGCTTTCGCGCACCTGATGCGGTCCTAGCAGCGTTTTTGCAGCCGGCGGTGGGTTTCGAGGTCGGCGAGCTGACCGACGCGGGTGTTGGTGGCCAAGGCCACGGGTCGGTAGCCCTCGATGTCGTCGAAGCGCAGCTGCGCGCCGTGGCGGGGCAGCCCCCGGCACCTACCACCAGGGACCACCAACAAGGCAACGGGTGAGCGATTCCATACGGCGCCTGGAGGATACCCTTGCGGTCGCTCATAGGCCCCGAATCCCGCTATTCGTCTCGTCAGGTCGGCAGAAGACGCCCACCAGGCTGTCGCCGAGGCGGTCGCCGCTGGTGCAGAATTGATCAAGGTCGCATTGCACGCTGGCATGCCTCTCCTAGACGACGAGACACTGCATACTCTCGTAGACGCCGCACATGGTGTCGAGCTGCCCGCCGTGGTCCACGCCGAGGGGATCGGACAAATAGCACGAGCGGTTGCGGCCGGCGCCGATGCCCTAGTGTCTTGTGTTGTTAGTTTGTTTTTGGTTGGTATTTGGTGGGGATCTCGTCGGGGGTCTTGGTCCAGGTGAATGGGTGGCAGCGCTGGTTCCAGCCGTTGATGAAGGCGCGGATCTTGGTGTTGAGGTCCTTGACGGAGGTGAAGACTCCTCGGCGGATGGCCGCACGGTCGATGACGGAGAAGAAGATCTCGACCATGTTGAGCCAGGAGGCGCTGGTGGGGGTGAAGTGGACGTGGACGCGAGGGTTGGCCTCCAGCCAGGCGCGCACCTCAGGGGTCTTGTGGGTTGCGTAGTTGTCCATCACCAGGTGCAGCTCGTCGTCGGGGTGGGCGCGCGTGACCTGGCGCAGGAAGACGAGCAGCTCGGTACTGCGGTGGCGGGGCTTGCAGGCGGCTGTGACGCGGCCGGTGGCGACCTCCAGGGCGGCGAACAGGGTGGAGGTGCCGTGCCGGGTGTAGTCGTGGGTGCGCCGCTCGATCCTGCCCGGCTGCATGGGCAGCATCGAGGCGGTGCGGTCCAGGGCCTGGATCTGGGACTTCTCGTCGACGCACAGCACCACGGCGTTGTCCGGGGGTGCCAGGTACAGGCCCACCACGTCGGTGACCTTGGCGACCAGCTCGGGGTCGGTGGAGTACTTGAAGGTCCCCGACCTCCAGGGCTGGATCCCATAGCTGCGCCACACCCGCGCCACGGTGGCGTTGCCGATGCCCAAGTGACGTGCCAGCAGCCGGCTCGACCAGTGCGTGACCCCGTACCTCTTGGGAGGTGGCGCCAAGGTAGCGGCCACGACCCGCTCCCGAGGCACCTGCCTGGGACGCCCCGAGCGGGGCGCGTCCTCCAGCCCCCGCACACCCCCGGCCTGGTAGCGGCGCCGCCAGGAGACCACCGTGGGGACGCTGACCCCCACCGCCTGCGCGATCCGACTGTTAGCCACCCCCTGAGCGGCCAGGAGCACGATCCGCGCCCGCCGCGCCAAACCAGCCGGCACCGTCGTGGCACGCAGCCAGGACTCGAGCACCTCCAGGTCACCCTCACGCAGAACCAGTCCAGGAGCAGGTCTATTCGCCATACCCCCCATCATCCTAAACACCAACCACAAAACAACTAACGACACGCGACACTAGGTGCAGGCCAAAAACCGAATGCCATCCAGCGAGCCCCACCAGGAATCCTGACAACGACGGATCAATAGCTAATCCGGCGCCAGCAGCAGATCCGAAAATGGCGAACGCCTTCGCCAATTGCTCACCCGTGTATGCTTAAGCGAGCAGAGCACTACCAGCAGTCATCATCGCAGCCGCTCCGACACCCGACAGGCCGCGGACCACATCAAGTAACAAGATGTTGTTAGCCAGTACGCTTGTCAAAGAGCAGGCAGCGAACAACGTTGTGCCAAATATGAACACGCGCTTACGGCCAAGAATGTCTGCCAACGATCCGGAGATCAGCATAAAAGCAGCGAACGTTAGATTGTACGCATTTACAACCCACTGCAACTCTACGAGACCAGGGTGTAATTCAGCGTTGATCTGAGGGATTGCGACCGATGTCCCGGTTAGAGATGCGGGAAGAATGAGCACCGCCAGACAAGCAGTCAGCAACGTCAGCAACTGCTGTGACCGGCTTATGGAATGTGGAGTAGACATTGAGTAGCCTTCCTTCTCGTGAGAGGTCATGGTTCAAGAGGAATGAAAATCTTTGAGTCAGGATTCAACACATCGCGAGTACGAATCGATACAGTCTGTGACTATCAAGATCTAATCCCGACCTGCGATTCTCTTTTAAGAGTAGTCCATGGCGCTTTGATTTGATTTGTCGCCAAGTACACCGTTCGCGACCAATGAAGTGAGTAATTCACTCAGAAGAGAGACATCTTCGAGGAATGACCGGCATAACTTCCTTTGAGTGGTGTAAATTGCGCCCATTACGATAAGATCAGCTAATCGAGATGACCTAACGAGAAACTTAAATCGTTGCGCCACCAGCGTGTCAACCTTTCTAACTTTTCAACAGAACGAAAGGCAGCGATACATGCTTTGAGACACAGATCATGCAAAAGGTTTGCGATCAAATCCGGCAAGTCCACGCACATCACTATAGTCTAATTAAAGATTCGAGCATCAGCAGGCGCACATCATTGCCGATTAGGGCTATCTCCCGCAACGATCTCAACTAGGATATCCATCGGCATTGGATAAATATTGATTAAATTTGCTCTTCTATTTCGAACATTTTTGACATGTCTGCTAGACGAAGACTCGAAATTGCTGTGACGATCAAGCTCACGACACCTACCCACATGAAGATGAGGTAGCCACCTGAGTAAACCACCCCTGCTGGGGATGTATTTGTGTTGCCTTACTTCGTACCCTGTCATTCGACAGCCTACATCGATGCCACAGAGCCCTGCAACGCGAAAGAAGCGAATTGATCCGACTGATTAGGTGATTTATGCCACCGCTGTTGTCGATCTCGGTGCGTCCACTCACCAAATTGTGCGCTCGACCGAATGAATACGATCGCTTGCGAGGGGGGACGTATTATTCACCCGTCTTCGCAAGCGCCAGTGTCTCGGCCTCTCAGCAGATATTCAACGACAGAACAGACTGTTCAACATCGATGGACTTCCGTTGTAACCGTGGTGTCCAGATGGGCTTTGAGTGAGTTACCACTCTGCTGCGCTATCGAACGCGCAGCGCCACCTTGCCTGTAGTTTGGCCAGTTTCGAGGGCTTCGAGCAGCCGTGCAGCGTCGATGATGTTAGCGACGTCGGTGAGGTCGACGCGAATGGTGCCGTTGGCAACAGCGTCGAGTGACCACCGTAGCGACTCGGTTCCTTCCTCTGGGTGGGCAACTAGCCATGCGCCGACGTTGAACCCGGCGGTGGTCTTGTTTTGCAGCCAGTGCTGTGTGGAGTTTACGGCAACGTCTTCTGCTTGCGATGCATTGCCAACACGAATCAGTCGGCCACCACTGCGCAGGACGCGGAAGGCGTCTTCTGTCGCCTTGCCACCAACGGGGTCAACGACGATGTCGTAGAAGTCCTCGGGGATAGCAGCAAGGTCGTCGCGTAGGTAGCTGTTATCGTAGCCAAAGCCACGTGCGATCTCCTTCTTGGCGTCGGTACCAACCACGGCATCGACACGGCCGGCCCCCAGCGCACGGGCTACCTGGGCAAACTGCGATCCCAAGCCACCAACGCCGGCGTGAATCAGCAGGCTCTCGCCGGCAGCAAACCGGGCCACGGTGGTCAGCGCCAAATGGGCGGTAACGGTGTTGATCGGTACAACGGACGCAAGGTCCATAGGCAGCGCGTTGGGGACCTCGGCTACTAGCGAGGCTGGGGTGCAGACCACCTCAGCGAACCCTCCGGTATTTGGCAGGATTGCGGACATCTTCTGACCGACAGTGAGGTCGGTAACACCTGTGCCGAGCTCACGGATGGAGCCTGATACCTCCAGTCCGGGAATACGACCAAGCCGAGATGGCATCCGCCCAGTGGTCCACAGCGCGTCAATGAGGCCAACGCCTGCGAAGTCAACATCGATACTGACTTCACCTTCAGCTGGCAATGGCGTCTCGACCTCTGCGTACTCCAGCCCGTTGAAGCGGTCGTGGCGGTTGATAATGAGTGCGTGCATAGAGGTTTCTCCTTCTTGTGGTGGTTAGTTGGTAGAGGTGGGCTAGATTGAAATGAGGCGCTCACGGCGTTGACTAGTCCAGTTGGGGTCGTCGATGTCGCAGCGCTCGCCGACGACATCAGCCGCCAACGCATCGAGTGCACACATATCGTCCAAGTCAAGAGTGACCGTCATCGAGCGGACATTTTCGTCAATGCGATGCTTTTTTCGCGTGCCCGGGATAGGAGCAAGTGCAATATCTTTACGTTTAGCTGTTGCATACAACCAAGACAATGCAATCTGTGCTGCCGTGGCTTCATATTTTTTGGCCACCGTGTTTAATGTTGTCACGATCGTTTGATTTATTGCGAGCGCATCGCCGCTAAATCGCGAGAATGACCCACGCCAATCGTCGTGAATTTGCTGCGCATTACTGATGGTCCCGGTAAGGAATCCGCGACCCAACGGCGAATATGGTACAAATCCGATTCCGAGTGCAGCAGCAGTTGGAACGACATGCTCCTCTACGTCACGACTCCAGACTGACCATTCGCTTTGTATAGCGGCGATCGGGTGTACCGCTTGGGCTGCTTCTATCTCCGGAGCAATGACTTCCGACAGGCCTAGATGGCGAACTTTTCCTTTCGACACCAATTCACTCATAGTTCCCACAACATCTTCGATCGGTATCGAAATTTCACGCCTGTGCAGATAGAGAAGATCGATCACGTCTACGGACAAACGACCAAGACTCTCATCAACTGCCTTACGAATGTATGTCGCATCGTTGATCACGCGAACGGATTTTCCGTCGGCAGAGCGCGAGATCCCCACTTTGGTTGCAATGGTCATCTCGCCTCGTCGATGCTTTGCCACCTCACCGACAGTGAGTTCATTCCTTCCGTCACCATAGATGTCTGCCGTGTCGATGAAGGTGACACCGATATCGAGTGCATGATTGAGTGTTGCAATGTCATCTTCATGAGCACTGTATCCATATACGCCAGTCAGTGCCATAGCGCCGAACCCCATTCGGCTGGCGACTAGTCCATCTCCGAGAGTGACGAGTGTGGAGTCCACTAGGCTGCCTCCTAGATTTGATTAGCGGCCAACGACACAGCGACAGGCTAGCATAAGAGCTCTGTCATGTATCAGTCTTCGATCATTGGTCAACCGATCATCACAGACAGTGCGCCACGCCTGCAATCACAACGTTCTCAGCCCATCAACCCACCTGCCGGACAGAAGATGTGACGCACCACTCGCCGAATCGTAGTGAACCGGTGGACATCGACCATCGAACGACCTCTCAGCACTGCAAACACAGTGACAACGCTCGATCGACTTGCCGGCACCCATAATGAGAGTGTTGTCACAGTCGCTTTTGTGGAGCGCCTGCAACACCGTGTCATGTTCCAGGAAGCACCGACAGCAGTGTTAGGTTGTTGAACATCGCGCTTCCGGGGCAACCTGAGGCAGTTCCACTCTCAGTACCGACACGCAGCCAAACTTTAAAGGATCTATCGTCCGATATACTGAGACAGACAGCGTTAGGTCGATCGAAGGTAGGACAAGCGTGACAAGCCACTCTGATCAAGCACCGTTGAATTGCAATGAAGACTTGTCATTACGTCTCGGCAATGGAATCAAACGGGTTGAGCAGCTTCTTATGGGAGAAAAAGCTCGAGCCCTCCGTGATTTCGGGCTGACAGTACCTCAGTACGCCACCCTGGCAACACTTGCCCACTCCCCTGGCCAGTCCGCCGCACAGCTCGCGCGAGCAGCGCTTGTGTCACCTCAGACGATGGCAACCATTCTCGGTAACTTGGAGGCGAAAGGGCTGATTGAGCGAGACGTGTCGTCATTACACGTCAGGGTACTTATATGCCATTTGACTAGCGCGGGCTGCGAACTAGTGTCTAATGCGGATCGAACGGTTAAGTCAATCGAAGACGACCTTCGTTCTAATTTCACCGAAGACGAATTTCGCTGTTTCCGCGAATACCTAGCTCGTTCGGAACAATATTTACTTACACGAGTAAAATCATAGCGCAGGATTATCTCCCCGATGGTCCTAATGCACATTTCTCCTGATTGGATTTCCGTTGCTGAAAGTCAAGGCGCACCTATAGGCGCCCTACGAAGAGGAAATAGCCTACCTCAAAAAAGCGGGACAGAAGCGCTGGCAAGAGTTTGCGGCTGTTAGGCTCTGCGCAAAGATCGCGCTGCAATCACTAAACTACGAGCGACCGGTGATGGTTCCAGGAAGGTCTGGGTTACCCACTTTGCTCAATGGTCTTATCGGTAGTATGACGCATTGCAATAGTTATTGCGCTGCCGCGGTAGCGCCTTCTCAGGTTTGTAACGCGATAGGAATCGACGCCGAGCCAAATCGGGGTGTTACTCCAGGAGTGCTAGATCGCTTCTTCAACGAAATGCGAACACGTCCAATATCTACGCGCTTTACATCCACACATTTCGTTCGATCGGCTTTTATTCAGCAGCAAGGAGTCTATCTATAAGGCAGTATTTTCGAACTCCGGCGATAGTCTCCGCTTTAAGGACGTTCGGGTTTTAGCGAACCCAAACAGTAACTTTGATACACAAATAACGTCATCTCATTTGAGGTGCGCGTCACTTCAAGTGATA
>ERZ773212.1647-NODE-1647-length-10115-cov-4.856561_pt1 | contig 10115 bp, 7 predicted proteins | sample MGYA00581005_ERZ773212 | MGnify/ENA primary metagenome ERZ773212 (study PRJEB29015, sample SAMEA2738154) | human oral metagenome | biome: human oral; feature: human-associated habitat; material: saliva | place: China | collected 2196 ...
AGTGCTCGTTCGGTACGTTAGCCAAACTAATCCAACCTCTCTTCTGTGCGGTTGTTCAGATGGTTCATGACGCGATTCTGCGTCGTTTGAATCATCTCTATGTTTAAGCGCGACAGACCGTTAGACCTGCTACGCTTCTTTCTCTACTATTTTAGACCTAAAAATGACCTTCATGGCATCAAAATGATGTTTTTATGGTGTTGGTTTCGCACTCTGGGCGTCATTGCTGAAAACGGGGCTCAAAAGAGGGGGTGTTAAGGTCTAAGTGAACCTATATATCAAGGGAAAAAGGGTGACATGGAATTGTCGCGAAGTACCGCTTTTTACCGGGATTTTGGTTGGGGTGAAGGTGTTGTGTTCCGTGGGGTTGTGTGGGGTTGGGCAGGACGCAATGAATCCTGGTTCGCGAGCCTGTCAAAAACGGTGAGATGTATAACACATGTAGATGGTTTGCGTACCCAGAAGTCGGTCTGTATAGTATTACCTTGTGTTCGGCTGACATTCGCTCAGTAAGAACTACGGGTCTTTAGCTCAGCTGGTAGAGCGCCACGTTTACACCGTGGATGTCATCGGTTCGATCCCGGTAGGACCCACCGCTAACCCCGGTACCGCACGGTACCGGGGTTTTGTTTATCCTCAGCGATTTACCCGCCCAGCGTATTCCCCCGATGCATGCCCCGGTGCATTTCTCCAAGAGTGAGAAGAACAGCTCATCAGGGTATAAAAGTACACTCCACCTGTATATAGCCTGCCCTCAGCGCGTATCCTTATATACATGACTGAAAACAAGAAGGCACAGATTGGTGTCACCGGCCTTGCTGTCATGGGCGCAAACCTCGCCCGCAACCTGGCACGTAACGGCTACACCGTGGCACTGCACAACCGTTCCGCTGAGAAGACCGACGCCCTGCTCGCCGAGCACGGTGCAGAGGGTGACTTCATCCGCACCGAGTCCCTGCAGGAACTCGTCGACTCCCTCGAATCTCCCCGCCGCATCCTGATCATGGTGAAGGCGGGCGCACCCGTCGACTCCGTGATCGAGCAGCTCACCCCCCTGCTGGACGAGGGTGACATCATCGTCGACGGCGGCAACTCCCACTTCCCCGACACTATCCGCCGCGAGCGCGCACTGGCCGAGAAGGGCCTGCACTTCGTGGGCGTCGGCGTGTCCGGCGGTGAGGAAGGCGCCCTCTGGGGCCCCTCCATGATGCCCGGCGGCTCCGCCGAGTCCTACAAGCACATCGGCCCCATGCTCGAGAAGATTGCCGCTAAGGCTCCCCAGGACGGCGCACCCTGCTGCGCATGGATCTCCACCGACGGCTCCGGCCACTTCGTGAAGATGGTCCACAACGGCATCGAGTACGCCGACATGCAGGTGATTGGCGAGGCCTACGACCTGCTGCGTTCCGTGGCCGGCATTGAACCCGCCGAGCAGGCAGAGATTTTCAAGACCTGGAACAAGACCGAGCTGAACTCCTACCTGATCGAAATCACCTCCGAGGTGCTCGCACAGGTGGACGCCAAGACCGGCAAGCCTCTGGTCGACGTAATCGTTGACGCCGCCGGCCAGAAGGGTACCGGCCTGTGGACCGCTAAGGCCGGCCTGGACCTCGGTTCCCCCGTCTCCGCCATCGCAGAGTCCGTTTTCGCCCGCGCCCTGTCCTCCGTCGATCGTGAGCAGCGCGAGCAGGCTCAGCGCGAGCTGTCCGCCGGCCTGATTGCCACCACCGGTGTGGGCGCCGGCGACCCCGAGTTCGTTGAGGACGTGCGCCGCGCACTCTTCGCATCCAAGCTCGTGGCCTACGCACAGGGTATGGACCTGCTCACCCGCGCAGGCAAGGAGTACGGCTGGGACCTGAAGCTGGACACCATCGCATCGCTGTGGCGCGCCGGCTGCATCATCCGCGCCGAGCTGCTGGGCGACATCATGGCCGCCTACGCTGACGAGGCCCCCGCGAACATGCTTCTGGCACCCGCCTTCAAGAACCTCATGGAGGAGCTCGTTCCCTCCTGGCGTCGCGTGGTGGCTAAGGCAACCGCACTGGGCATCCCCGTGCCGGTGTTCGCTTCCGCACTGTCCTACTACGACGGTCTGCGCCGCGACCGCCTGCCCGCATCCCTGATTCAGGGTCAGCGTGACTTCTTCGGTGCGCACACCTACGGTCGTATTGACGAAGAGGGCGCCTTCCACACCATGTGGAGCGGTGACCGTTCCGAGGTGAACGCAGCGGATATCCACGTTCACTAAGCTCCCGTAGCTGAACGCGAAAGGCCCGCCCCGGCTGGATGAGAATCCGGCGGGGGCGGGCCTTTGCTATGTCTTCTTGATGTCTCGGCTATGCGCCGTTGTTCACGGCGCCGAAGAGCACCGCAGGGAGCCTCTCAACGCGCCGCTACGGGGCGCAGAAAGCGGGGAGGAGCTAAATCCACATCGCCGGGTCGATGTACGCCACGGCGTCCACCAGGGGCTTCTTCTTCTCGGGGGTGCGCGGGCGGTGCTTCGCGGGAATACCGGTAATAATCGAATCGGCCGGGTGATCGTTGACGACCACGGCGTTCGCGCCAATCGCGCTATCGGAGCCGATCTCCACCGGCCCCAGCACCTTCGCGCCGGCACCAATGGTCACGCGGTCACCAATCGTGGGGTGACGCTTCACCTTTTCGAGGGAACGGCCGCCCAGGGTTACGCCGTGGTAGAGCATCACGTCGTCGCCAATCTCGGCGGTCTCACCAATCACGATACCCATGCCGTGATCGATGAAGAAGCGGCGGCCAATCGTGGCGCCCGGGTGAATCTCCACGCCGGTCAGAAAACGGGCGAACTGCGAGAGCGTACGCGCCAGCGACTTCGTCTCTTCCTTCTGCCAGAGCTTATGCGTGAGGCGGTGCGCCCAGATGGCGTGCATGCCCGAATAGTTCAGAGCGATCTCGACAGCGCCACGGGCAGCGGGGTCGTGCTGGCGGACGTTCTCAATATCTTCACGCAGGCGCGCAATAAAACTCATGGGGTTCCCTTTCCCTCAACGGTCGTGCTCTGTGTGTGCGACCTTTCCAAAGGTACCAACAACGGTGCTCATTCACCTATTCCCGAACTCTGTCGTCGTCATAGTGAGCGCTCCCTTTAACATCTCGGTCACAATTGCGTGCGGAACGTAATATTCGGGCTCGGGCGGGCCCTAAGCGGGGGAGCATCGCGGGGGAACGCAAACGCTCCGCCCCGGCGTGCAACCGGGACGGAGCGTCGAACACTGCGTACTGTTCTAGACGGCGGCCCCACGGGGGCCGAAGACCGGGGTCTACTAGCCGCGGATGTCCTCGTAGAGGGCGGTGGAGATGTAACGCTCACCGAAGTCGGGAACGATAGCCACAATCAGCTTGTCCTTGTTCTCGGACTTCTTGGCCTCTTCCAGAGCTGCCCAGACGGCCGCGCCGGAGGAGATGCCGCCCAGGATACCTTCCTGGGTGGCCAGCTGGCGGGAGGTGCGCATAGCGTCCTCAGCGCTGACAGCGGTCACGGAATCGTAGATGCCGCGGTCCAGGGTCTCGGGAACGAAGTTGGCGCCCAGGCCCTGAATCTTGTGGGGGCCAACGCGACCCTCGGAGAGCAGCGGGGAGTCCTTGGGCTCCACGGCGACAACCTTAATGTTGGGGTTCTGCTCCTTCAGGTACTTACCCGAACCGGAGATGGTGCCGCCGGTACCGATGCCGGCCACGAAGATGTCGACCTTGCCGTCGGTAGCTTCCCAAATCTCGGGGCCGGTGGTCTTGTAGTGAATGGCGGGGTTAGCCTCGTTGGAGAACTGCGAAGCCAGGATAGCGTTCTCGGTGTTGGCAACGATTTCCTTAGCCTTCTCCACAGCGCCGCGCATGCCCTCGGTACCGGGGGTCAGCACGATCTGCGCACCGTATGCGCGCAGCAGGACGCGGCGCTCAGCGGACATGGTCTCGGGCATGGTCAGGATGACGCGGTAGCCACGAGCCGCACCGACCATGGCCAGGGCGATACCGGTGTTACCGGAGGTGCCCTCGACGATGGTGCCGCCGGGCTTCAGAGCGCCGGACTCCTCGGCGGTGTCGATGATGGCGCGGCCGATACGGTCCTTGACGGAACCTGCGGGGTTGTAGAACTCGAGCTTGACGGCGACGTTACCGGGCAGGCCCTCGTCCAGACGGTTCAGGCGGACCAGGGGAGTCTCGCCGATAGCCTCGACGATGCTGTTGACAATCTTTGCCATGGAGGTGCTCCTTCTGAGCATGGGGGAGGGGACTACCGGAATAGCTGGGCCTCCCCAGTGAATAATTTGGGTACGTGGACACTCTACTACTCGGCGGCGGCAGGTTTAAACCTGCGGTCACAGTTCGTAACATGACTTTTCGTGACCGGGAAGCCTGCACGAGCACGCATCAACGGGGTGCCCCGGCGGTGCCTCCACGCCGGATCCCTCGAGGCTTCCGCCGGATGCGTCGCCTCAACCTATGCCGTGACCGGAACCTCGGCGGGTACCTTGAGCGGGCAAAAAGAAAAGCACCGCGCCTAACCTTTGTCCTAAAGGCTCTCCCTCACGGAGAATGCGCGGTGCTTTCTTGAAACATTATGTAGCCCAAAAAGACAACCTCTGTATATAAGAGTAGTGGTGAACCCCGTTCACCGCAAGTCTAGGCGGGCCATTTTATTGCTACTGGATGAAAAAATATTTGCGGCTCGCGTTACGCCTCCTGTTACGGAGGGCGCAAACCTCTCACATACACTCCGCGGACGGCCCAAAAAGCGCATCCGCGGAGCGCCCCCGGAACGAACATTCGAGTGAACGACCGGTCCGAGAGCGAGGACAAACGCGAGGGCAAACCGACTAGTTGATGTCCATGTGGAGGTCCCACTTATTGTTCAGGTAGCGGCCCACGGCCTCACCGAACATCTTCACGTGACGCTTATCAGCCGCCACGGTCTGCTCCTTGCCGTCCTTGAACAGCTTCTCACCCAGATCCACGTTCAGGGTCACGGTCCAGTTGTACGCACCCTGAGCCAGAACCGGCTGCTTGGTTTCAATGGTCAGGGTAGCGGTCGGGTTCACGTACCAGGTCTTCTTCGCATCAATACCGGACTTGGTGGAATCTGCGTACTTCTTCATCGCGGCCAGGGTCTCCTGGTCGGTACTGACCTCGTTCATGTAGTGCATATCGCCGGTGCGTAGCAGGTACTCAAACGCCGCACCAAAGTAAGCCAGCGCCGAGGCAAAACCGGCCACCGAATTCTGATGCATGGTCTCCGGCACGACCGGGGAGGGAACATTCTGCGGCGGGTGCTCAGCGTTACCCGGCTGGTACTCACCGTGGTCTTCCATCTTCTCCAGCTTTGCTACACCGCGGTAGTCCTTATCGTCGTTGGGTAGCGGCGAGTTCGTTGCGGTCGCCGATGCGCTCGCCGAGGGCGAAGCGGAAGCGCTCGGAGAGGCAGTCTCGGAGGCGCTAGCCGAAGCAGTCGTCTCGGAGGTAGCGGAGGGGGAATCAGAGGGGGATGCGGAGGCCTCGGAGGAAGCCTTCGAACCGCAGGCCGCCAGTAGCGCCATGGAGCTGACGCCCAGCACACCCAGCGCCGCGCGGCGGGTCAGAATCTCAGACATAGTGATACCTTTCAAACATTCGGTGATTGCAACCAGTTTAACCGCAAACGCGCCTCAATACAGAGTCCGGACCGGCCCGAAGACGCGGCCGCGTGAGAAGTATCTCGTTCGGCGAGGAACGAACGAAAGCCCGGCCAAACGGCGAACCAGCTCGCGAACGCGGGACGCAATCCGGGCTAGGGCTAGCCAGGGCTGGCTCGAGCTAGGAAGCGGAAGGAGAGCCCGCCGCGGAGCTCTCCACGGCGGAACCCGCAGAGGCGCTGGCCGAACCCGCAGGGGTACCGGCAGAAGCCGAAGCCGCACCTCCCTGCAGCGCGGCACCGTACGCAACGCTCAGCTCCCACGTCTTCGAATCGGCGTGGTAGCGTCCGCGGAAGTCGCACTCCTGAACCGTCACCTGAGAAGCAGGGCCCGCGGCGGAAGGAGAAGCCGAAGCCGTGGTAGCCTCACCGGAAACCAGCGCGTCCTCGGAAGGCTCGGTAGCCTCGGCCGATGCGGAGGCGCTCGCAGAAGCAACCACCGGCTGCACCTTGCCCTCGGCCACCGCCTCCGCGCCAAAGTCAAGGGTGTACTGACCCTTGAAGAGCAGGTTGCCGTCACTCATGATGGACGGCTGCGCGCTCGAAAGAGCGTAAGAAGCCGAGGGGTTCACGTACCAGGAGCCCTTCTCAACACCCGCCAGAATCGACGCCGAGAGGGCGTCCACCTCGGAGCGGGTCTTCGAAGCCAGGGTGATACCCGTCGAGAACGCCTCAGTGCTACCGGTCTTCACCAGGTAATCCATCGCCGCCGCAAAGTATGCAATGGCCTCGTGAAAACCCGTCACCGTATTCATCGAAAGCGCGTCGGTCACCTGCGGCTTAGGCGCGTTACGCGGCGGGTGATCAACGGTGCCCGGCTCATAGTCCAGAGCGCCCTCAAAGTGGGTGTACTCCACCGTTCCGGAGTAGTTCTTACCGTCGTCGGTGTAACCGTTCGGGTTAGCGCTCGACTTCGAACCCGAAAGGCTACCACCCTGGTTACCGCTTCCCTGCGACCCCGAATTTGAGGAACCGCAAGCGCTCAGCAGGAGCGCGGCGGCGGCTGACCCCGAAAGGCCCAGACCCGCGTGAATGAGGGAACGGCGGGAGACACCGCGCGAAACCCGAGCGGACACGGGGGAAACGGAAGAATCGGAAGGAAAAGTCATCGGAAATACACCTCACATAGATGGGGTATGGGGCGTGACGTAATGATCCATAATTACAGGCCCCGACTAGAAGTCATGCCCTAACCCGACGGGCAGGTTAGGGCATGGGCGCCATTCGGCAAAGATTTAGAGCTTATCATCGGAACCGCTACCACCGGAGCTACCGGTGTTGCTGTTGCCGGAACCGCCGTTACCGCCGGTCTGCGAGCCCGCGCCGCCACTTGCCGGCGCCGAGGCCTGAACCTCGTACTCGTCCTGGATAGTCAGAGCCCAGTCGTTCTCCTGGCGCACACCCGTGACAACCAGACCGCGCTCAATGCGACGTTCCTTCTCGGAAATCGACACCGGGGCACCATCCAAGACCATGGTCGGGCCCAGATCAATCACCAAGTCGAAGGTCCACTGAACGCTCTTCTTCACCAGGGTCGGAAGGGCCGTGTAGGCCTTCAGAGTCACCTTCGGCGATACGTACCAGTCGCGTGCCTGGGTGCTTGCGTTGCCCTCGTCCATGAACATCGAAAGGGAAGAAATAAACTTCTCATCGACCTTCGATTCGCGCAGGGGAGCGGGGTCACCGGTCAGCACCAGGTAGTTGATGGCCGCGTAGACAAAACCGATTGAATCGTACAGGCCCTGCATCGAGTTCTGCGCCGCGCTCTCGGGACGCTTGGGCACCGGCACGTTCTGCGCCGGAGCAGACTCCGTGGCCGCAACAAATTCGCCCTTGGACTCGAAGTGATCGAAGGTTACTTCACCGCTAAAATCGGTGCGAGCCGACGCGGAGGGAGTCACCACCGGCTCATCGGGGTCGGCCGACGCGGAGGGGTTGGAGCTACCACCGCAGGCGGCCAGCAGAGCACTCAGCGACACGCCCGCAACGCCAACACCGGCATACCGCAGGGCGGCTCGTCGGCTCAGACCGGACGCGGAACGGGGGGACTGCCCGGAGGCATGGGGGAAAAGTGCCACGGAGTACCTTTCGCGTGAAACTCTCGTACGAGAGGAGTGAAGGAGTGAGAAAGCCCGTCGCCGACGGCGCGAGATGCCGGATGGCCGTACCGAATCGTCGTCGAACGAGACAGTCCTAAGTATAACGCGCACGCGCACCCGCGGCCGGGCACATCACCGACGCGCAGGGGGTGATATGCCGCCCATCGTAGGCTCGGGTCCATCCACACTCCGACCCGTGTAACGTCGGTGGGGTGGCCGGGACTTGCGGACCACTCGCTCGTTCGTCCTCTCGGCGGGCTATCGAGCCGCCGGAGCCTCGGCCGCAGCGGGGTCGGCAGCGGCGGCATCGCCCGCAGGATGATCCGCGGCACCACCGGCGGTCGGAGCCGCGGGGTTCTGCTGAGTCGGGTTTTGCTGGGCCGGATTCTGCTGGGTGGGGGCCTCAGCGCTCTGCTGGCCGGCCGGAGCCGCGGGGGTTGCAACATTCTGCGCGGGGGCGTTCTGTGCACCACCGTTCTGGGCGCCGGTGTTAGCCGCGCCGTTCTGAGCGCCACCCTGGCCGGCGGGGGCCGGCGCGTTCTGTGCACCACCGTTCTGTGCACCACCGTTCTGGGGCGTGCCGTTCTGCGCGCCGGTATTCGCACCGCTTCGCGCGGAACCACCCGCGTTGGCACCAGAACCGGCGTTGGAACCCGAACCGGTGTGAGCCGCCGCGGTGCTGTCATCGGTCACCGTCGGCGTGTAGGTTGAGGAGGGCTGCGGGTGCGAGGTATGCGTCGGCTTAGGCGTCATCGACGGATCGTATTGCTGCGCCGAAATCACCGTCCAGCGCTTCGCCTCTTCGTCGTACTCGGCGTAGAGGGCCGTGATGTCCTGCGCCTCGGTGTTCTCCAGGGGTTTGGTCGTGTTGGTGGCCTTCTCCACCACCAGACCGTGCGCCTGCGTCACCGAGCAAGCCCACGAGTACTTCGTGCCGCGCGTAACCGGCTGCTTCTCGGTCAGACGGTAGGTCCAGCCGCCGTCCACAAGCCAGTTCGTGCCCGGTGCGTAGAAGGCGCGTAGCTTCTCGAGCGAGGCGCGCTGCGGGGCGTTGTCGGGATGCACAACCTGCAGGGCCGGACCCGTGTCACCCGTGGTGCGCGCATAGTTCACGGCCGCCGCGAAGTACGCGAAGGTCGCGCGCAGGCCGCGAGCGTTCTTGTCGTACATGGTCTCATCCTCGATGGGAATCGGCACCGAGCTCGCCTTGGCATCCACCGAAGCCGGGCCCGCGGTCGGCTCGATCGTGTACACCTGGCCGGTGGTCGGGTCGGTGCTACTGATCGCGGAGGCGCCGTGGCCCGGAACGAACTTGGTCCACTTCAGCTCGCCGGAGAGGTTATCGTACGCGCCGGCAATCGTGGCGGAGGCAGTGGCGGAGGCGGTGGCCGTCGAAGTGCTCTTCGACCCGCAGGCGGCAAGCATCGCGCCCAGGGCTGCGGTGCCCGTGACGGCGAAGAAGCGGCGGCGGCTGTGAATCATGATGATCCCCTCGAACATGATGTGAAACGGAAGTATCGGTGGTGTGTTGTGAGGCCCGCACGCGATGCCCCCCGTCGATGCTGAAGGAGACGCAGGCGCGAAGCCCGTATAGCCCTAAGCCTATAGAGTTCGCGCCCGGCACACAAATAAACCCCCACGTCCGTGCCCTATGTCACCTGCAACGGGAGGATTTACTTGGAGCCCTGAAGATATCGGGTGGCCTTCGCCGTGGCCCGTGCCGAGGGGGTCGCGTTAGGGGTTGGCTGAGCACTCGAACCGGTCGAGGGAGTGGCAATCGCGCTGGGGGAAGCCTGCGGATCCTCCAGCATCTGCCAACCCTCCTCGCCAAAGTACACGTAGACATCAGCCTGAGATTTGTGACCGTACACCTTGGTGAGAAGCTCGCGCTGAAGCGTCTCGTGATTGAAGAGGAACGCCGACTCATCCACCTTGAGCGTGGCCTTCCAACAGTACACGTCTGCCGTCGAAACGGGAACCGGCTGGGCGCTGTCCAGGTTGATGCACAGGGGAGCGTTGCTCTTCGACACGAGCCAACCGATGTTATAGCGGTAAATATCGCGGTACATGTTGGTCATGTGGTTGAACCGTTCCTGGCCGGGCAGATCCATGAAGGGTTCGGTGTTGCCGGTGAGGAACATGTAGTTCTGCGCGGCGCTCCAGTACTGCAGGAACGAGTGCAGACCCTCGACGCTACGCTCACCCAGCTCCTTGGGCTTGATGGGACGGGGAACGTTGACGGCGCGGTGGCTGAGCGTTCCGGAAGAGAAGACACCCTCGCGTTCAAAATAGCGGTCGGGGAGAATCACGGGGCC
>ERZ773212.1649-NODE-1649-length-10106-cov-5.512586_pt1 | contig 10106 bp, 9 predicted proteins | sample MGYA00581005_ERZ773212 | MGnify/ENA primary metagenome ERZ773212 (study PRJEB29015, sample SAMEA2738154) | human oral metagenome | biome: human oral; feature: human-associated habitat; material: saliva | place: China | collected 2196 ...
AATTTAGGCTCGTGTATTGCCTCGATTTCCCCCGTTGTGATTGACGACTGCGTTGTCTGCTGGTCAGAATTGTTCTGCAGGAACGGAAACGCATTGCACCCGACCAGCGCAAACGAGAGCACCAACGTCATAAACACGTTTAAGACCGTCGTAAAACGTTTCTGTAACTTTTGCATTTCTCGCCCCGATTCTGCCGACGCTGCGCGGCACATGATTCCGCATGTCAAGCCCATAGTACTTTCACTATACGGCTGACGAGAAACCCCACCTGTCCAAACAGATGAGGTTCACATGAATGGTGTCGTTTTATCGGTGGGTGGAGAAGTAACACAGCAATAGCACTACCAAGTGAAATAAAATGCTCTACTAATTGTTTAACTAATCTCTAACAAAATCAACCCCATTAAAGCTCTATCTTTTAAATAACTCCAAATCGCTCTCATAAGTGGAATAACCCATTTCGGATAAACGGTGTAGCTCGAAAACAATATAATCATTAACAAGTTCATTCAAAAGAAACTGTTTTTCAAATGCCGTCAAATTTTCATGTCCATTAAATATATCTGCCAGTCCTTTATAGACCGCAAAATCATTAATGCCAACCGTAAGCTTGATATGATTCAAGCCTATTTGATTAAATAATTTTGACAAAATCAGATAATTCCATATGTGTTTTGTTTTAAAAGCATTTCCTTCTTTTAATAAGGCCATTGAGGTCTTCAATATATGTGCAAATATGCTAGAAATATTATCAGCTAACTGAAGCAAAGAAGAATCTTCACTATTTTCAAATGTAATATTAACATTACAATCTTTTATCTCATCTTTGATAATTTTTCCAACTCCATCAATATTATCGTGAATAATACGTATGGAATCATTGTTTGAGTTCGTTTCTTTTTTTATTAAATTAATAAGTTCACATAAAGAAGTTAGATTAATTAAATTACTTACTTTTTTATTCTTAGAATATGATCCAGGACCAAGTAGAGTTTCATTATGAAAAGTTTGAATATTATTCTTTTCATCTGATTCAATAATTTCCTTGACAAGATTATGCTCTGGCTCATTCAAATATTTATAATTTTTTAAAAATTTTAAATAAGACTGCTCTTCTTTAGATGGACAATTAATAAACTTACAGTACTCAGAGAAAAACAAATCATCTTGCTTTGAAAGAAAATCAGCCTGCGTATAAAAAATAAGATTATCTCTTGGTTGACCTGGTGCGAGTAGTTGACTAATTAGCAGTGTTGAAAGATAAAAACGCTTATCATAAATATTGATATAAAAATGCTCGTTATCAAACACATTTTTAATTAAATCATTCAGTGCAGCATTACAACTCTGAGTATTGAGTAAACTTCCTTTTATTTCACCGCGTTCATCAAGTAATTCACTATTTCTGTTTTTAAAATCAATATACTTTGACAATAGAGTTTTTTCATCATCAATATTTTTTACTACTATCGCTCCATTAACAAACAATGGTTGTTCTAAAAAATTAAGTTTTACACCTCTCTTAGATAAATTTACTGATCCCGTCTGTCCAGATTCATCTACATATATTTTCATTTATTACTCCCATTAGATTTAATGTTGTGTTTCATACTCAGAAACGAATTTGTAAATTTAATTTCAAATATAATTTATCCTTCTCAAATTGATATAAACTTGCAAAATCATGACGAGTTGTTGAACCTCGATCAAACTTTGTACTATCAAATAAATATTCTTCAAAAGAGTCTCGATTGTATATATGATACGCCTTGACTTCGCCTTCTGGCGTTACAACTATGTATCCACCGTTAGCTTCATCCCTTCCATCCCATGCAGTCGCTGGCTGTAAACCAAGCGCAACAGCACAAAGAAATTTCTTCATTTTATATTGATAGAATCCATTAGAAGGAAAGTCGAGTGGATTCTTTTGTTCAAGAACATCAATAACATCTCTTATCTTTTTTATGTTGTCCCGGTAATGAATAATCAATGCATGTGAAATGATTTCAGGCATCTTGCTATCAATAAGCATCAAATTATTTTTAAAAGTTTTATTTTCCATATCAATATACGATACAGAATTTGCCGAAGAAAAGATGCTTTGCATTCTGTCTTTAATTTTACTTCGACCATCCATTGCATTTACTGTATCTATCTGTAGATTGTTTAATCCGCAAACTTCATATATAAAGTTTGTTGATTTTCCTGCATTTAAAAGAGTGGATGCGTGACCTACTTGTGACTTGATTGAAAAGCCCGAAGAAAATTCATAGCCAGTCTGCGGATCATGAACCCATAATGTAATATCTGTCTTATCGTTACTTGGTGCTTTTATACTATTACAGCCAATGCTGACAACAAAATCTTCCGTATGTTTCAATGGAAATGAAGGCTTGTCATGCGGAGTATTCATTTCAACATATAGCCTATCGGCTTCTTCTTGAAACTCCAAATTACTTATAGATTTCAAAAATTCATTATTTTCAAAAATTTTAATATGATTATTTGTATGATCTACAACAAATTCTAATTTTTTATCAGTACCTTCATCTCTTGTTATCTTAATTAGAGGAAAAAACAAATTCCCAGCTGACTGGTCATCAGATCTAGCTGCCACTAATTTTCCATCTGCTAATAATCGGAGTAAGACATACACTTCAGACCATTCTCCGATATTCCCTGAAAAATTATTATTGCCCATCTAATACCGCCTTAATTCTCTTAGCAATAGCTTTAATGACAGGCACTGTTACTGTATTTCCAAATTGTTTATACAATTGAGTATCAGAAAGAGTCAAATTATAAGAATCGGGAAATCCCTGAAGACGTGCCCATTCTCGGGGTGTCAACTTACGAATATCTTCTTTATTAATTTCACCTTTAATTTTTGTAACAGGTACCATTGAGTGCTCTCGCTCATCGACAATTAAATTACGCTCGCGTCCCATTCCTCCACACACAATAGCACCAGCTATGCCATTAAGACTACGAATTTCATATCCAAATCCATGTCCAAGAGATTCATGATGTGCACGATGTCGTCGAAGGGTTTCTAAATATACATCAGAAAGATAGTACTTCGAACTAATGGGTGCGTCTTCGAGAACATCACCAAGGGTTTTCTTTTTTCCAGCGTGAGTAGGAAACTCAAATGAATCTGGGGCTATGTCCTCTCTGAAGGCAACGATATAGATTCTTTCTCTATTTTGGGGAACTCCAAAATCCTTTGAATTTAAAACTTTATAAAACGGAACATAACCTTCTTCACGAAGAGCTCCTAAAATGGTTTGAAACGTTCTTCCCCTATCATGAATTGGAAGACCTTTAACATTTTCACAAAAAATGACTTTTGGCCTATTTTTTCTATCAGTACAAATTCTTAGCATGTCGAAAAATAAAGTGCCTCTTGAAAGCCCCTTATAGTCATCTTTAAACCCTTTTCTATTGCCTGCCAAACTAAACGCTTGACAAGGAAATCCAGCAAGACATATATCAAAATCTGGAACTTCGGCAGAGCTAATATTTGTAATGTCTCCTGCTATTTCAAAAGGATCATCAAAATTTGCCTTATACGTTTTTCGAGCTGACTCATCAAACTCACTAATGAATACGGTCTGAATTCGTTTTCCAAAGGCTAAATCAAAACCCATACGAATACCACCGATTCCTGCAAATAAATCAATTGCGCGATAAACGTTCTTGGGCATTACCTTAACTCCTAATAACCGCTAGGTTCTGTTTTCATTTACTCAAAACAGTAAAGCTGATAGATGTATTGATTTTGTTAGATAAATTCTACACTAATAAAAAAAGGAAACGTAATGATACGAGTCTTAGTGGTAGCGGAATTCACAAGTTTCTTTATACGAACTGTCCTAGATAATTTCTCAGAGCATCATCCACTACATAAACATGTGTCCCGTAGATGCCTCGAGTAAGAAGAACATAGTAAATGTTCTTGATGTATTGGGTTAATTGCTCAGCGGTTGCTCCACCCTTACCCTTTTTATCAAAGTAGTGGTCTTTATCACCAACAAGTTTTCCGCTTAGTGGATCTAGCTTTAAATCTGAACCAATGATTACGTATGAGTAGCTTAAATCGTACCCCTGGGCTGTATGAACACATCCGACTTCCTGGGCATATATTGGATCAGCTACTCCATTGCCAACCCAATTGGCAAGCATAGAATTCCACCTGAAAGACTTGTCTCCTATAACAATATCTTTCAGAGGAGAATCAACTGGTTTACCTTTTGTTTTCCAATCCCATGCATATCCAGCAAGCATTCTTGTCAAGTTGTGTTCTGATAATTTCTGTTCAAAGCTATCCGTAAAATCATCAATTGAGTCATGCAGGACAAACTCATAGTTATCAAATGTTCGCCTCGTGGGATGTTTATCATTCAGAATATCTGAAATGTAATTCAGGTATTCCGCTCCACCTTGAACTCTCATCTGATTTTCTAGCCTAATAGGATGCCTAAGGGCATCTCCAAGTTTTTCTTCAAACGAGTTAGGGTTGATATCCGCAGGCTTAATTGACTGTGATGCATCGTAAAAGAAGATTGGAAGTTTAGTGAGCTTTAATGCCCAATCCAACTGTGTAGATTCTTTTGGCAAACCAAGCTTTTTATTTACTTCATCATAGCTGCCAAAAGCAGTAATCCCTCGACGTGCCGTTAAACGATGTGACTCATCAATGAGCAGAATATCAAATGGTTTCTCTACCTCGGGGTTATAGCCAAATTTGGGATTTGCCAAGTCATTGGGTCCAATAACATCCCTTGCATTGAGTCCGCCAACGCCCTTTAACGACTTCTTTAAAGTTGCTCTTAAGGAGGTCATAGGTTCAACAATTTTGATATTCAAGTCTTTGAACTTCTCGTCATCACGAAGAGCCTTTAAAAGATAGATGGCAAGAATTGTCTTACCTGTACCAGGCATTCCTTGGACAACAATGGGTTTAGCTCTCGACAGATCTGACTCAATTGCAGAATAAATTTTATTTAGAGCAACTCGCTGATCTACTGACAGGCTCTTATAAGGAGAGTATTTAAATACTTCCGATTCTTCAATTTCACTAATAGTCTTATCCGCCAGCTCCATCCTACGGAGCTCTTCCCAGAGGTCATCAAACATTGATTCGTACTTTTCTTTAGAAAAGTAATTCAAGTTGCTGTGACCTTCATTTTTATTAGTGAGCTTGTATACTCCATCAGCGGCCATAAGACCAATCAGACGGTTTTCATAATCTTTAATAACTGACTGGTTAAATTCCTGATTAAAAATAATATTTACGCTGGTAAACAAATCTTTTTCAGAATTTTTACTGTGCTGAGACATACGCTCACTAACACTTGTGGTCTCACCCACATAAGCACTTCTTTGACGAGGATTATCGTTAGCCAAAATATAAACCATTGGCCAGTTTTGAACTTTGTCATCATCCAATTGAAGAGAAGAGATTTCAATTCCTTGAGTCGGAGTAAATCGACACCGATCAACAATAAACGGAGCTCCTTGAGGAGACTCTGCATCTGACTTTGTGTCGATTACTTTCATACTCCATCCCCACCTAGAAGTTAACAAATTGATTGTACTGCTAACAGGGATGATGTAGCTACCTTAGCTCTCCCTTGTGCCTGTAAACACAAAGTCTCGGTTAGCGATGTGGGCGATGCCTTGAATGGTGTCGCCCTCAACAGAGCCGCCGACGGCAAAGATAACGGGACCCACAAAAGACTCAAGCTTGCCGCCAAAGGTAAACGAGTTGTCGGTAACCTTGCCGTTCTCAATATCAATCTGGACACCCATGGCGGTCAGTGAGCCAGTGAGTTTCTCGCCAGAGGTAATGAGAACAGCGGTACCCTCTTTGGCTCCAACGGGAGAATCCATTTGAATCTTGTATGTTCCGTCAATCATGATGCCTCCAAAATCAAACCCGTAATTATTGTATTCCCAAATTATTCTACGTGTTTCTATTGGCCCATTAAAAAACTTTACTTTAGTAAAGTTTTTTCTTTACTCGGGTAAAGTTTCTTGTAGAATGGACGATGACAAATAACAACATCTATTTTCTCTAGGAGGAGACATGGATTACAAAGATGTCGCTGAAAGAATCTTACCCCTGGTAGGAGGTACAGAGAATGTGAAGGCAGTAACAAACTGCATGACGCGTCTTCGCCTTACCTTAAAAGATGACTCGATTGCACAGGTTGATAACATAAAGAATCTTGAAGAGGTTCAGGGAATAGTCAATTCTGGCGGTCAATTCCAGATTATTATTGGCACCAACGTAGATAAAGTTGCGGCCGAATTCAAAAAGCTGGGCAATTTTGAAGACGGTCCAACTGTCACCGAAGATACTACTGATGATGACGTAAAGAAGAACATTGCAACACGCTTCTTTGGGCTCCTCACCTCTATCTTCCAGCCAATCATTCCTGCCCTTGCTGGCTCAGGTATGATTAAGGCACTTTTGGCCCTATTGGTAGCATTCAATTTGGTTGATAAGACATCTCAGACATATGCTATTTTTAACGCGTTTGGTGATGCTCTCTTCTACTTTATGCCATTCATCCTTGCTGCATCTGCCGCAAAGGTATTCAAGTGTAATCGTTACATTGCACTAGCTCTAGCAGGCGTTTTGCTACACCCTGGATTTATTGCTCTCAAAGAAGCTGCTCCTGTTTCGCTATTTGAGTTCCTTCCAGTAACAATGGTTACCTATTCGGGCAGCGTTGTTCCAATCCTTTTGATTGTGTGGGTACAGTCGTTAATTGAGCCTGTTGCTAACCGATTCTCCCCTGGTCCAGTAAAGATTTTCTTAGCTCCAATGGTCACCATCATTTTGACTGGCATCATTGGCCTAGTTATTGCTGGACCTCTTGGAAACCTTGTGGGACAGGTCATCGCAATTGGATTTAATTGGCTGAATACCTATGCCGGCTGGGTTATCCCTGTTCTTATGGGAACGTTCTGCCCATTCTTTGTAATGACTGGCATGCATTATGCATTCGCTCCAATACAAACCATGCAGTACACCATGTTGGGATACGGAACTATTCTGGGACCAGGCATGCTTGCGTCTAACATTGCAACCGGTGCAGCTTCTCTTGTTGTTGGTCTTCGTGCAAAGAACAAAAAACTTAAGCAGCTTGGACTTTCTTCTGGCGCAACCGCTCTTATGGGTATCACCGAGCCTGCACTCTACGGCGTTACCATGCCTTTGAAGACACCTCTGTATGCTTCCATGATTGGAGGTTTTACAGCAGGTCTTTGGGCAGGTATCACAGGCATTCACACCTATTCTTCTACCACCGCAGGAATTTTTGCACTTCCGGTCTACATTGGTGGAGATAGCTTTGCAAATGTTACCAACGCAGCCATTACTATTGTGATTGCATTTGTTGTCTCGGCGGTCGCTGCATTTATTCTAGGCTTTAACGAGGCTGACGATAAGATTGAGACTCTGGATCAGAAATAAGTTACGTTGCACGCAGGCGTAGCGCTGATACTTGCAATGTATGAGTTGCGGTGAGCGCTAGATTACATCGCAAAGTACAATGTTGGGGTGGCTGGCGTATGCTAGCCACCCTTTTACAAAGGAGTAAATATGACTTTTCCAGAAACATTTTTATGGGGCGGAGCATTAGCTGCAAATCAAATTGAAGGTGCTTTTGATCAGGACGGAAAAGGGCTTTCAATCCAAGACGTACTCTCTAGAGGAATTGTTGGACCTCGTGATACAGAGCCTGTTGCATCAAATCTCAAGAGGATTGGTAACGATTTTTATCATCGTTACGAAGAGGATATTGCTCTTATGGCAGAAATGAACTTCAAAACATTTCGTATGTCTATTGCATGGTCAAGAATCTTTCCAAACGGAGATGATGCCAAGCCTAACGAGGCAGGATTAGCCTTTTATGACAAAGTCTTTGATTGCTTACATGCCCACAATATAGAGCCCATAGTTACTCTCTCCCATTACGAAACACCACTTTATCTAGCGCAGAAATATAACGGCTGGAAAGATCGTAGGCTTGTAGATTTCTTTATGACGTACTGTAAGACTGTTTTCTTACGATATAAGCATAAAGTCAAGTATTGGATGACATTTAACGAGATAAACGCACTGTGGCGCTTTCCTTTTACGGGAGCAGGCGTGGAGACTCCTGTGGAAGAGCTGAGCGTTCAAAATTTATATCAAATTGCTCATCACGAGTTTGTTGCCAGTGCAAAAGCAACAGAATTGCTACACCAGATTATTCCGAACGCAAAGATGGGTTGTATGGTTCTGGGAGCCTTGAGTTATCCCATGTCACCTGATCCAGCAGATGTTATGGCAGCTCACCTAGCCAATCAAAATGTCTGGTTCTTTAGCGATGTCCAAGCAAGGGGTGCTTACCCGTTTTACACAAAGGCTCGATGGCAGCGTGAGGGCTGCGCTCCCGTAATGGAACCCGGAGATGAAGAAATTCTACGCAAGAATCCCGTGGATTACGTTTCCTTTAGCTACTACATGAGCAAATGCGCAGCTGCAGACCCCTCTAAATATCAATCTGGAAATGGCAATCTTTTGATGGGCCTAAAAAATCCCTACTTGAAAGAAAGTGAATGGGGGTGGCAGATTGATCCTGAGGGACTTCGTTACGCTCTCAACAAGTTTTACGAGCGCTACGAGAAACCCGTTCTTATCTCCGAGAATGGTATTGGTGCTGTTGACGAGTTAGTCACAGTCAGTGTCGAGAACGACGGAAACACAGCAACAGGTAACGATAAGACCGTCTACGATACGTATCGTATCAACTTTCTACGCGAACACCTGCTTGCAGTAGAAGAAGCAATCAACGACGGTGTCGACGTTATGGGATACACAGCGTGGGGTTGCATTGATTGTGTAAGTGCAAGTACGGCAGAGTTTAAGAAGCGTTACGGCTTTGTGTACGTTGACCAAAATGACGAGGGCACCGGGTCTCTTGCCCGTTATCGTAAGCAGAGTTTTGACTGGTACAAAAAGGTTATTGCAACAAATGGAAACTCGCTACACAAGGTCTAATAACGAGGTAGCAGCAGGGCTTCCAAGCTACTCATGAAACCGAAGCGCCAGTCACTTTTACCCTGGTTGACGCACCACATTAGCTCATAGCCTTGGAATAGGTACGCAGATGCGCGATAAAGCTCGTGAGGATCAGATATGTTTAAAATAGCATGCTTTTCCTGGGCTTTTGCAATAAGTTCCGCCATCGTTTGACTAATAGTGGCACGCTTATCAAAGCTGCCACTATTTTTTTGCAGGTTAATGATGAGGATACGACCAAGAAGCTCCGGACCAATTTTCTCACTCTGATCAATTAACACGCGATACGCGCCACTCAGCTGCGTGAGCGGATCTTCATCTTGCGCGAGCGTAATTCTCTCTTCAAGGGCATTAACAGCCGCGTTGTAGTAACTGACAAGAAGATCGTCTTTCGAAGCCACGTAATGATAGAACGTTGGCTTTGTAATCTGACACTCATCGCAAATGTCTTGAACCTTTACGGCCTCGTACCCTTTTTCACGAAAAAGTTTGAAAGCTGCTTCTTCGATAGTCTTTCGGTTCATCATTATAATCTCTCGCAAACTGCATCTGTACTGATAGTTAAACGGCGAAGCAACATCAACGTCAAACGATTCGTACAACGTCTTCTGCTGCAACTGCACGCTTTACCCTGATATTGAATGAATTGTGTTTCAAACCATATTTTACCTGAGTAAAGTCATTGCTGACATTGTGTATTTTAAATCTACAAATTATTAGGTGTGCGGTGACTGAGACGAGAGCGACGCATCAGAAACTGATACGTGTTAGATACTGAATCGCATTTAAAACATTTGATGATTCATTAAAGTTTGTCTTTCTCGCCAGGGGATAATTTGTAGAAATTGAATGAAAGTCGAAAATTTTGCGAACGAATGTTTGACGGAGAGTTTCTGGGGTATAGGGACGATAGATAATTTGCGCGGCACTTCTCGCCACGCTTGTAGAAAGGAACGTCCTATGGACATTTCGCAGGTTAAGAAAGTTGTAGTTGCTGGCGGCGGCGTTTTGGGCAGCCAGATTGCAT
>ERZ773212.1655-NODE-1655-length-10077-cov-2.665336_pt1 | contig 10077 bp, 8 predicted proteins | sample MGYA00581005_ERZ773212 | MGnify/ENA primary metagenome ERZ773212 (study PRJEB29015, sample SAMEA2738154) | human oral metagenome | biome: human oral; feature: human-associated habitat; material: saliva | place: China | collected 2196 ...
GCGCCTGGGGCGGGGCGGTGCCTGGGTACCCTGGGCAGCCGCCGTGGGCCTGGTGCTGCCCATCGGCATGCTGGCCCACGACAACGGCGGCTCGCCGTGGCTGTGGGCCCTGTGGGCGCTGGTGGCCTTTGCCACGGCCGGCTGGGTGCGCAACGGGCATGAAGTGAAACAGGGCTGAGGCTGCCGGGATGCGGCAGTTCTGCCAGTCAAGCGGTGCCTTGGGAAAGTCTGAACAAGTCCCTGCGGCCTTCGGCATGATGCCCAGCTAAAGCACCCGCCAAGGCCATGCACACAAGTGCATCCTCAAACCGGCGGGTTGCTTTCTTGTGCGCCTGAAGCCCGATCCCCTCCCCTGGCCTGGATGAAGCGACGATAAATGGCTGGCGTGCTGAACACCACGGACAGCATGCGCGCGACCTGCATGGCGGTGACCATGGCCACCCCCAGGTCCAGCGCGCGGGCCGTCAGCGTCATCTCGGCAATGCCACCGGGCATCAGCCCCAGAATGAGTGACGGGGCGGACAGTCCCACGAACGGCGAAAGGACCATCCCCAGCCCGACGGTCAATGCAATGCTGACCAGCGTGAAGACGCAGGCAGCCGACAGCAGCCGGGGAGCACTGCGCAGGAAATCCGGGCGGTATCGGTCACCGAACGACCACCCGATGCAGAGCTGAGCGGCCCACGAGACCCAACGTGGCAGATCGGTATGCGGCAACAGCTGCAGCAGGTTCACGGTCGCCACGAACAGCAGCGCCCCCAGCAGCCACGCATTGGGTACACGCACGCGCAGAAAGAACCAGACCGAAACCAGACTGCCCAGCATCAGCGGCAGCAGACTGCCCCAATGCACATCCCGGGCAGCCCCCCGCAGATGGGCAGCATCTCCGCCCAGCCACTGCACACCGAAAGGCACCAGCGCCACGACCAGCAGCACCCGCACACTATGCACCGTGGCCACATGGTCTGCCCGGGTGCCATGACGATGCGCCATGTTGACAATCTCGCTGGCCGTGCCGATGGCCGACGAGAACCAGGCCGTCCCGACATCCAGGCCACCAACGCGGTGATAGAACCAGCAGCCGATGACCGCCAGCACCTGGGCATACAGGATGCCGGCAAGAATGAGCCCCCAGTGCTGCCCCAGGCTCTGCATCACCTCGGCGGAGAAGTACAGCCCCAGCGACAGCCCGATGACCCAGCGCCCGAACTTGTTGAATGGCGCCGGGCACCGGGTGGGCATGCCGGCCACCCGGGTGGCCGCCGTGAGAAACAGTGGCCCCAGCAGCCATGGCAATGGGGTGCCCATCCAGACCGCGATGCCCGCCCCCAGCAGGGCGATGCAGAGGCCGCGGATGACGGGCTGCCAAGCCACTGTGCCAGATGAACCGATAGCAGCGTTCATCCCCTTTTTGCTTTCCATCGACGGATCAGCGCAGGAAGCACGAACACCGCTACGGCCAGCCCCCAGAACAATATCGTGACAGCGCTGGAGAACAGGATGGACACGTCACCGTTGGAGATGGCCAGTGCACGACGCAGGTTCTGCTCCATCATGCCCCCTAGAACCACACCCAGAATGAGCGGCGCGACCGGCAAACCCGCCTTGCGCAACAGGTAGCCCACCCCACCAATGCCCAGCATGAGCAACAGGTCGAAGGTTGAGGCGTTGATCGAATAAACACCGATGAAGCTGACGCAGACGATACCCGGCATCAGAATCCAGGGCGGCACGGCCAGAATGCTGGCAAAGACCCTCACCAAGGGCACGTTCATGATGAACAAGATGACATTGGCCACAGCCAGTGAGGCGATTAACCCCCAGACCAACTGGGGCTGTGCATCGAAGAGCACTGGCCCCGGCGTGATGTTATAGAGCGTCAGCGCTCCCATCATCACCGCTGTCGTACCCGACCCAGGAACGCCCAGCGTCAGCATGGGAATGAAGGAACCGATGGCAGCAGCATTGTTGGCGGACTCAGGAGCCGTCAGGCCGCGCATGTCACCCTGACCGAACTTCGCATCCGCTCCCCGACGTTCACCAATACGTTTCTCATTGGCATAGGCAATGGCAGAAGCCACGCTGGCCCCCGCCCCGGGCAGAACTCCCAAGCCAAAACCCGTCAGACTGCTTCGCATGACGGTAGGCCATGTGAAGCGCAGTTCCTGCAGGTTGAAGAGCTTGCGTTCGCCTGGCGGAACCGAAATGGCCGCCCCTGCAACCGCCCATTCCAACATCTGAAGCAGTTCCGTAATGGCAAACAGACCGATGACAACCACCACGAAGTCAATGCCATCCGCCAGATGCGGCACATCAAAGGTGAACCGATAGACGCCGGAATTGGCATCCACCCCCACCGTCGAAATGGCTAACCCGATGGTCGTGGCCAGGATACCCTTGACGGGATCCTCTCCCAGCAGGCCCGTCAGGCAGCAGAAGGCAAAAACCATGAGCACGAAATATTCAGCAGGGCCGAAGGCTAGCGCCCAGTTTGCCAGTGCCGGCGCAAGCGCCACGATACCGAAGAATGCCACCAGTGATCCTACGAACGACGCCCAGGCCGACAGAGACAGCGCTACACTGGCCATTCCCTGGCGTGCCAGCGGATAGCCGTCGAGCGTGGTCATCACCGCAGCAGCATCCCCTGGCACGTTGATGAGGATGGAGGCAATGCGACCGCCATATTCGGCACCGACGTAAACGGCGGCCAGCAGAATCAGCGCTGTCTCCGGAGGCAGGTTCATGGCATAGGCGATGGGGATGAGCATGGCCACCCCGTTGATGGGGCCCAATCCCGGCAGCAGCCCCACGACAGTGCCGAAGAATGCCCCCAGGGCCGCAAAGCCCAGGTTCATGGGTGCAAAGGCCACGCCGAAGCCCTGCCCCAGTTGCGAAAGCACCTGATTCAAAGCCATGCCTCCAGGATTCCCAGCGGCAGGACAACATCCAGACCGCGATCAAACAGCAGAAACAGCAGAACGCTGCCCACCACGCCGGCTGTCAGCGTCTTCACCCAGTTTCCGCCGAACAATCGGCCAACCAGGCACACCATCAACGCCGTGGCCGGAATGAAGCCCAGGGGCTCGAACACCACGGCATAGGCAACCAGCACCAGCACAACGGCAAGGATTCGCCCCAGAGCCCCGGGTGGCAAGGGCTCGGCATGGCCGCCGCCCTTGAGCAGCAGACGGACGCCGCACAAGGCCATGATGGCGGCCACGACCATGGGGAACGCGGCGGGACCGAGGGGTTCATAGGCCACCGGCGCCTGAAGGCCGTAGCCAAACCAGAGCATGAAAGCCGCCAGCGACAGTGCGCCGAGGCCCAGGATGCGATTGTTCATGGCGTCTCCGTGCTCAGTGCTCCTGCATCAGGCCAAAGGACTTCGCCAGCTCGGCATACTCCTTCACCCGTGCCTTGACGTAGGTATCCAGTTCTTTGCCCGTCATCGAGAACGGATACAGGCCCTGCTGTGCGCGCAATTTGGCGAAGCCTTCAGTCTGCATGGTCTTCTCCAGGGCCTGCTGCCACCACTGATAATCATCGTCCGATACCTTGGGCCCCATGTAGAAACCACGGATAATGGACCATTCAATGTCATAGCCCTGCTCCTTGGCAGTCGGCACATCCTTCAGCCTGCCCGGAAGGCGTTCGCTGTGGAAGACGGCAAGAACTTTGATGGGTGCACCACCTTCGAGCTGCGCTGCAGCCTCGGCAGCATCCCCCATGAAGACTTGGACATGGTTGCCGCGCAGGGCAGTGATTCCCTCCCCCCCACCTTCGAAAGCCACAAAGCGCATCTTGCGAGGATCGACACCCGCTGCGCGTGCAGTCAGTGCTGCCTTCATCCAGTCCTGGCTACCGACGGAGCCTCCCGTGCCGAACACCACAGCAGCAGGATCCTTCTTCAGGGCATCCATGAGCGCGCCCAGCGTCTTATAAGTTGAGCCATCGCGTACGACAACGACACCATAGTCGGCGCCGATAGCCGCCAGCCAACGCACATCATCAACAGAGTAGCGACCGAACTTGCCTTGTGCCAGATTCAGAAGCGAACCACCAGAGAACGCCACGATAGCTCCCCCCTCATCGGGACGCTGAGCGACGATATTGTTGTAGGCCACTGCCCCCACGCCACCAGGCATGTAGACAATGCGCATGGGACGCTTGAGTACCCCTCCTTCCTTCAGGGACGTCTGTGTCAGCCGGCAGGTTAGATCGAAACCACCACCGGGCTTGGCAGGTGCCACACACTCGGGGCGGCGAGGCTCGGCGGCGCTCACCGTGGACGATACCGTGAGTCCTCCCAGCGAGACCGCCAACGCGAGAACACCCGCACGCAGCCCTGCACGAAGGGGGGCGCATGACGTTGCCCGTCCAAGGCCCGCGGATGCGGTACGCGCTGACAATGAATCACCGACAGGGATGAAGGTTGATTGAAACATCGGGGTGTATCTCCTTTCATGAGCACCAGTCGGTGCGTGGCGCCCCTGAGGACGCCTCTGAACGGGTTCTCGTGGAGCGGAGTGCGCAGTGTAGAGCGAGATGGCCACTTCACCCGCCTCCCGCTTATTGGCGATTACCCTGATATGCGACGACAACACATGACTGGCTCCCGACGAGAAGATCCTGTTCACCCGGTCATCCTGATGAATGAGCGTCATGCCGGCATCGCGTCCGTCTCCTGTGCAGCCCCTGCCCTGCGAATGGGGACGTCCCCCGAATTATGGGAGCCCCCTGCCCCTTCTTTTCCCGAACGGGACAGGCTTTGCGGTTCACAGCGGCACGAAGTTGGAACTAAGCTGTTTTTTCATGAGCAGCTTTCCAACCAGGCTGCACTGTGCAGCCCCACCAAGGAGGTGAACGATGACGATTCCTGGCAACACGTACCGCCTGCCCCTGACGGCTGCTGCACTGGCCATACTGCTGGCCGCCTGCGGCAGTGGCAACAGCAATGACGGCACCCACGCCGATACCAAGGCCCTCTCGGACACCACACCAACTGCCACGGCAAAGCACGCCACCAAGGCAGACGCAGCCCAGGCTGGAGATACGGCACAGGCGAATGCGGCAGCACAGGCCGGTGACGCCGCACAGGCGGCCGACGCTACACAGACCACCGGCGCCGCGCAAGCTGCCACCGCTGCTCCGGCAAGCTCGGCCAACGCGGAATCTGCCGCTGCACCCGCCACCGATGCCTCCGGCACGATCAGCGCAGCCACGGCTGCGAACCGCACGGCGGTAGCCGATACGGCAGAAGCCAGCACCGTCACCCAGGCCGCGCCCCAGGCTGCCCCCATCTCGGCTGCCGGGGTACGGGGCGATGCGCTGCTGACCATGCTGGATCAGAAAGGCTGCCTGACCCTTGATCGGGCCACGTCATACAACGGCACGCGCGTCACGACGGGGCAGCCGCTGGAGCTGCCGGAGCCTCGTGCGGATACGGATCTTAATCCCAACAACTATCAGAAGACGACCCCGAACAGCCCCGGCCTGCTGAGCCCGTTTGCCGCGCTGGGCAACATCATATGCGATACCCAGTACTATCAGTACCACGCCGCCGCACCGGGCGAGTATTCACTGAGCGTGGGCAGCGGGCCGCACCCGCGGCATCAGTATCTGGGCGAGAAGATTCTGCGAGAGTTCAATAACCAGAGCATTTCGGCGTCCCTGACGGTCACCGCAGACTCTGCCTCACTGGCTGATGCCGTCAGCGTCGGTGCCGGCAAACCGTCGATTGGCGGCGTCGGTGCCCCCTTCAGCTTCCGGCTGGACGGTGTGGCCTCCTACGGTCTGCTGAAGCAGTGGGGCAGCCAGGTGGGCAACCTGGCCAAACTGCTGCTGTTGAAGGGAGACTCCGACCAGCAGGCCAAGCTGTGCTGGAACATCGAACAGCCCCGCGCCAGGCGGCTGCAGTGCGTCGTCTGGCAGGCGCCGGCCAACTGGAAGCGTGGACAGCAGCTGCAGGTCGTCGATCAGTACCTCATCGACGACCGTTCGGTCTATGGCGAGAAAGGCTTCGTGTACTGGCGGGGTCGTTTCCCGCAGTGACGGACTGAGCGTTTTCCGTCTCCCTGATGGCATTCAGCGCAGCAACCGCGCAATGGCCTGGCTGGCTGCAGCCAGGCCCATGCTGGCGGTGACGGTAACAAGCGAACCATAACCGGCGCAGGCCAGCGGCATGCCGCCGCCCTCGCCCTTCGGGCGGGTGCCGGCAATCTGTTCAGGCGAATGGATGGCCGGCACGCCAAAGCGGGAAGGATCGCCCTTGCGGCGCCGGCGGGACGAGGACTGGGTCTGTGCAGCCGGAACCGGCGGCGAGTCCTGACCCGAAAAGTGGCCTGGCGCACCTTCGCCTTCCCGGTCTGTGCTTTGTACCGACACGCTCGATGTTTCAGCACGGCTGGCTAAAGGCGATACCGTGGTGCCATCCCCGCGCGGGAAGCCGTGATGCCGGCGCAACCGCGCACGCACGGCCGACAGCAGCGCATCCCCTGTGGTCCGGGAAAGATCTTCCACCCGCAGCTGCAGGGGATCGGTGCGGCCACCGGCTGCACCGCAGGCAATGACGGGCTTGTCGTTCGCCACGCACCAGGCAATCAGCGACGCCTTGGCCGCCACGGCATCGATGGCGTCAATGACGAGATCGGCGTCGGCAGGGATCAGCTTCTCTTCCTGGCCGGGCTCGATGAATTCATCGACAGGATGCACGGAAATGTCGGGCGAGATGTCGCGGATGCGTTGTGCCATCACCTCGACCTTGGCGGCGCCCAGCGTGCTGGTGAGCGCATGGACCTGTCGGTTGATGTTGGACTCGGCCACGTGGTCCAGGTCGATGAGGGTGAGGCGCCCCACGCCGCTGCGCGCCAGCGCCTCGGCGGCCCAGGAGCCGACACCACCAATGCCGACGACGACGACATGGGACTGCCAGAGCCGCTGGCAGCCGGCTTCTCCATAGACGCGGGCGACGGAGGCAAAACGACGATCGGTCATGGTGGGATTCTTTCCGTTTGGATGGATGGAAGGGTGAACGCCGCAGCCTCATCTGGCCCAAGCGTTGCCCAGTCCTGCTGCGCAAGTCTGCCAGTGTCCTACCGTGTGCTCAGGCTGCAAAATTGCGGCATCACCCCCGGGTGGCAGCACGGCTCAGGATCAGCACGCCCAGGATGACGACAGCCGTGCCCACGATCTGCAGGCCGCCCGTGGGTTCACCCAGAACGACGGCCCCCAGAAAGATGGTCCAGACCGGGCCGATCATGCCTACCTGCGCCGCCTTGCCTGCCCCCAGATGATTGACGGAGGCCGTGGTCAGAAAGAGCGGGAAGACGGTGCAGAAGATGGCCGTCATCAGGGCAATGCCCTGCACTTCAGTCGGCTGGCGGAACATGTCGCCCCCGCCAATCAGCAGCGCCTGGGTCACGCAGAGCACGCAGGCCACCAGGCTGGCCCAGGCCGTCAGTCGCATGGGCCCCAGGCGGCGGACCATCTCACCGGCGCCCACCAGGTAGAAGGAATAGCTGAGGCAACTGCCCAGCACCAGCGCGCTGCCCAGCGGCACATTGACCTGCAGACTGCCGTCCAGATCGTGCAGGTAGACGAGGATCACGCCCAGATAGCTGACGCCCAGCGCCGTCCACTGGGTACGGCTGACCGGGCGCTTGAGCCAGAACACGGACAGCAGCAGCACGAAGGTGGGGCCCAGATAGAGCAGCACCCGCTCCAGACCGGCCGAGACGTATTGCAGCCCCAGGAAGTCCAGGTAGCTGGCCAGGTAATAGCCCGAAAAGCCCAGGCCCGCCACGCGCCAGACATCGCCGGAGCGCCAGACGCTGTCCGCGCGGGGCGTCGCGTCGTCGGATAGTCCTGTCGCGCCTGCTGGGACCTGCCTGCGCCAGCGCCGGCGCAGAGCCGCGCCGTCACTGCGCCAGGCCACCCAGGCAAAGAAGGGGGCAGCCCACATCATGCGCAGGCCCAGGAAGGTCTCGGTACTGACGCCATGACGGTAGGCCAGCTTGATGAGGATGCCCTTGCAGGCAAACAGCATGGACCCCATCAGGCCATAGAAGAGCCCGAGATGCTCGGGCTTCCAGCGGGAGACAGGCATCAGCGGCTCTTGCCGGTGAGCGAGCCCAGAATGCCGCGCACCAGCGCGCGACCGACCTGCGAGCCCACCGAGCGCATCATGCTCTTGGCTGCGGTCTCCAGCACGGAATCGCTGCGACGGCTGGCCGTCTTGCCGCTGCTCCTGGTCGTGCTGCCGCTGACGCCGCCCAGCAGGCCGTCCAGTGCATCCTGCAGGAAGCCGCCCGATCCGGCGCTGCCCTGCGTCTGTGCCCCGGCCTGGCCGCTGCCGCCATGGTTGCCCCAGCCATCCATGCCGCCGGCACCGCCTTTGGAGGCGCCTGCCCCGCCTGCGGCCGCACCGGCAGCCCGGTCGCGCAGCACTTCATAGGCGGATTCACGGTCAACAGCCTGCTCGTAGACGCCGGCCACCGGCGAGGCAGCCAACAGGGCCTGGCGCTCTTCGATCGTGGCCGGACCGATGCGGGAGGCCGGCGTGGCGATCCAGACGCGCTCGACGATGCCGGGCGTGCCCTTGGCATCCAGGAACGAGACCAGGGCTTCGCCCACTCCCAGCTCGGAGATGGCTTTTGCGGTATCAAGCGCGGGGTTGGCGCGCATGGTCTCGGCCGCGGTGCGCACGGCCTTCTGGTCGCGCGGGGTGAAGGCGCGCAGCGCATGCTGCACGCGGTTGCCCAGCTGGCCCAGCACGCTCTCGGGCACGTCCAGCGGATTCTGGGTGATGAAATAGACGCCCACGCCCTTGGAGCGGATCAGGCGCACGACCTGCTCGATCTTGTCCAGCAGCGCCTTGGGCGCATCATCGAACAGCAGGTGGGCCTCGTCGAAGAAGAAGACCATCTTCGGCTTGGGCTGGTCACCCACCTCGGGCAGCTGCTCGAAGAGTTCCGAGAGCAGCCAGAGCAGGAAGGTGCCGTAGAGTTTCGGCGCGTTCATCAGCTGGTCAGCCATCAGGATGTTGATGACGCCGCGCCCGTCCGGGGCGGTGCGCATCATGTCCGGGAGCTTCAGCATGGGCTCGCCGAAGAAGCGCTCGGCGCCCTGCTGCTCCAGCGTGAGCAGGTTGCGCTGGATGGCGCCGATGGAGGCCGACGAGACGTTGCCGTACTGGTTGGTGAACTGCTTGGCGTTTTCGCCCACGTACTGCAGCATGGCGCGCAGGTCCTTGCTGTCCAGCAGCAGCAGGCCGTTGTCATCCGCCACCTTGAAGGTGAGGTTGAGCACGCCTTCCTGCGTGTCGTTGAGGCCCAGCATGCGCGACAGCAGCAGCGGCCCCATGTCGGAGACGGTGGCGCGCACGGGGTGGCCCTGCTTGCCAAAGACATCCCAGAGCGTGACCGGGAAGCCCGTGAACTGCGGCGTGGGCAAGCCGTGCTGCTCCAGCCGGGCCTGCAGCTTGGGGCTCATCTGGCCCGGCTGGGAGATGCCGGTGAGATCCCCCTTCACGTCGGCCATGAACACCGGCACGCCGATGGCCGAGAACTGTTCGGCCAGGCGCTGCAGGGTGACGGTCTTGCCGGTGCCGGTGGCACCGGTGATGAGGCCGTGACGGTTGCCCAGCGCCGGCAGCAGCACGGCCTCGAAGGTGTCGTTCTTGCCGATCAGCAGGGGGGAAAGGGTGTCGGACATCGAAGGCTCCGGAAAGGGATGGGCCGGAAGCGGCCGCAGAAGACGCCGCATGAAGGGCCGATCGCCGGCGCAAGACGCGGGGCGAACGGTCGGCTGAATGGTAAAATCGCGCGCTTGGGAAGGGATGAGGCAGCCTCGCAGGGCATCCCCATGGGCCGCACCCCCCTTCCTGGGCATTCGGGATGCCTGTCCCGGTGGCTCTTGCACGGGCCTGACGAGGCGGCTCCCAACCGGTTATCTTAGACCAGAGTACCCGGATGCCGCGCGCTCGCAACCCCGCTCCACCGGCGGCATGCAGCGTGCCGATGTAGATCATTGTGAACCCTGCGGCTTGCCATGGCGGAGCGTCACGCCCCGGCCACAGGC
>ERZ773212.1663-NODE-1663-length-10062-cov-3.842710_pt1 | contig 10062 bp, 7 predicted proteins | sample MGYA00581005_ERZ773212 | MGnify/ENA primary metagenome ERZ773212 (study PRJEB29015, sample SAMEA2738154) | human oral metagenome | biome: human oral; feature: human-associated habitat; material: saliva | place: China | collected 2196 ...
AACGGTGCCTCTGTGTCTAACGATTGCTGCTATATAAAACCTCTGTGTTCTCCTTTGCTCTGTGTGACAATACATCAAAGTTCTAATCTCAAAAGGTATCACTCCAAATTGCTGAAGACCCTAAATGGTTCTACAGGAATTTGGAGTGATAAAGTATGCCTACTACATTTAAAAGGCACACAGAGAGGGGGAGAACACGGAGGTGAAAGCAGACAATATTACGGAGGTGCCGAAGGCACAAAGAGCGACAGAAGCGTAGTGTACGTGTTGCTGATAACTTTGGTAATAAACGTTTTAAGAAATCTTGCAAAACAAATGTTTTGTAATGAAGTAGACAAAATCATTAATAAGACTCGCAAATATCCTCTGCTCCTCCACGTACCAACGGTGTCTCTGTGTCTAACGATTTCTGCTATATAAAAACCTCTGTGTTCTCCCCCTCTCTGTGTGACCTTTCTTCAAAGTTCTAATCTCAAAAGGTATCACTCCCAATTGCGGAAGACCAAAAAAGGAAGACAGAGTAAAAACAAGACAGGATAAAAGGGAAGACAGAGTAACAGAAGAACAAAAGCAAATCGGTCATTACAACCTCTTGCTGCCTTAAGACAACAAGAAATCATAATGACCGATTCTTATTTATATAATCCGAACGTTATCGGATAAAGAAATTAATAATCCTGTACCAAACGGCTCGCACAACCCTGATTTGGATCTGTTCCTTCTTTGAAGGAAATTCCAACCGCTAAAGGTGTAATTTTAACATGAAGAATATTATTTCCACTACGTGAGGAAGTTGCATAATTACCATGTCTACCCCATTGTTTTAACACGTTTTGACCACTCGGTCTCCAAGCTGTGAGTGGGATAAATACAGCACCACTATTTCTAATCTTTGCAAATGTTGTTTCGTTTACATCTGCTTTAGACCAATAACCAAAGTCATTAAAACTTGTAAACAATGCCCTAGCCTCTGAAATTGGCATATCATCAGGGAAGATAAGACAACCACGTAACCATACAGGGTCAGCGCGCTCCGATGTTGCTTTAATATGACATCTTGCCCATTTAGATTTTTTTCCGTTTTCAGTCCAAACACGTGCAGTGTTAGGAAGACTAGAGTCAAGGATTCTTTCAGGCATAAGATACTGCCACTCGTCTGATGTCATAACACGTGTATCTTGGCCTCCAACTCTCAACATGTGACCATAATCTTGCTGCTTTACTACTTGATCACTTGTGGCAGAAAAACTATTATTGAGCAATGTTGGATTGTTGAGAGTTCCCCATGACGGCAAGTCGAAAATTCGATACTTTTCAGGAGAAACATATTTTTGATTCCCCACCTGTATCATGTCAATATAGGTATCTCCATCTTTTCTGGAAGTTTTTTGAATTGCCATCTCCCACTGCTCTGGTGCTAATTGATAGTAACCTCGCTGTACTGTGCGAGTTCCCTTAATCTTAAGTGGAACAGAATTCTTCCATCTTACGAGCTTGTTAGCTGCAAGGGTCTTGGCATTCATCTCGTTTGTATAGGTAGCTATAGGCATTACATACTGCATATTACCATTGGTAATAGCTACATATTTTCCATTACCAACAGAGAACTTCGCCTTATGACCTTTATAATAAACAAATGACTTGCTTGCATCATAGTTGCGTGTCTCTGGTGTAGAGGTAACCACACTCGAATATGAACCAGCGTAATAGCCATCGAAAGATGGAGCAACACTACCTGGAACGAAAGTTACATAGAAATCGGTTTTACCATTAAAGAAGATGTTTGTTTCTGGGTCAATCTCTGTACCAATTTCTGAAACACCTGTTACATCACCAGTGCTCAAGTCTACATTAGCTGAAGCGTAAACACCTTTACCACGAAGACCAACCTTTGTAAGTGGTGTATTGTCGGCTGCAGTAATAGCAAAGTGAGCCACAGCAAATAAGTTCTTCAATTTAATACTTCCAATGGTAACTGCCTTTCCGTTAGAAGTAGCAACAACCTTGCCTGTAGCCATTAAAACACAGTTATTCTTTAAATCAGCAAGATTACCCGTCTGCTTAGAGAGGTCGATATTAATGCTACCCGCAGAGAGTTCACTTGCGCTAATTGTTCTGTCGGCACTACCATCGGTCGTTTTACCTATATAGAAAAAGCGGTAAGTGCTATTTTCTGTTATGCTGCTTGCTGGAATCTCACCTTCAAACTCAGCACTGAAACCGTCATGCTTTGTAGACTTCAATGCGAGTGTATGAACAGTTTTCTGACCAGCATTGGTTATAACGAGCATCAACTTGTCATTACTTTCCCACTTCCATTGACTTTTAGAACTTTCAGTCAGTTCAGCTCTTGTCGCTGGTGCTTCATCTTCTGTACCAGCTGAAACGGTGAGTGTTAACATTTGCTCCTTTGCCTCTGGAGACACTATGTCATCAGAAGAACAAGACGCTGTAAAGAGTGATATTGCCATGCAAATAAGTGGCAAAAGAATTTTTGTTTTCATTCTTTATTCCTTTAATACGTTTTAAAAATACCTTTGATTAATTCATTTTACTACAATCGTTGCACCTACTTATAGATGTACTTAGTTGTCATCTACAAGCTATGCATAATGCTAACATTTAATCATCTTGATGCGTATTCCAAGGGTCACCTGGTTCGCCACTGACATCCTCACTTTCAGTCTCACCAGTCACACCGCTACCACAAATCATAGACTCAGTTTCTAAACTGAGGACCTCACACGATGGCTTCTGATAAGCACATTTCGCACCAGTCGCAATAAGCTCTAATGTCTTTAATTCATTACTTTTCATAACTTAATATCGTTTTTTTGTTTCGTCTAAAAATAGTTGTTACTTGTCTTAAATCTACTAATTTCGTAATAACAATCTACCGCTAATTAATTTCGGGGTACAAAGGTAAGGCTTTATTTTGATATTAACAAATATTTATGCAATAAAGTTGTGTAAGACTATTAATATCTCTTCATTATTGATAGATATCAATTGTAGGAACTAAGCTGAACCTAACTCTGCGTTTACCCTTGCTAAATTGGTGGGGAACAATGGCGCATTTGTAGCAGAAACTGTCGCAAGGTAATTCGATGAAGATTAAGATTACTATTGCTACTATCGCCTTTCGTGGCTTATAACTGATTTATTAATATAGAGTTACAACGGCTATTAAATGTGCAATCTCCCTAAAAATAGAATATAAATAGCTACTAAGAGCGAAAGAAAAAGCCCTCACAACCACTTTTCTTCGTTGGCTTCATTGCCCATGACAGCTAAACAGGACTGGCTCGGCAAACCCTTGAAAATCATACAGAAAACACCCACAAACAAGAAAGAATATCGCTTACGCATATTAAAAAGTTGCAATTATTCTATTGTTTTGTTTATCTTTTTCCGTACCTTTGTAGGCGCTTTTGCTATTTTTAGCATGCTTAGAAATCAAGGAGTGACCCTAAAACGGATGGGTCAAAAAGGATAAAAGGTAGTTAAGCAACAAGTGGTTGCGCTTACTATAAATGTACGATTAAATTTTAATACGATATTATTATGTTTCAAAAAAACGAAGACGCTCAGATGTTTGGAGTATCAGCAAACCGAAGTAAGAAGTATGTTACACCGTGTATAAGCATCATTGCTGTTGAGACAGCAATCTTATTAGCGGGTTCAGGACCAGATGCGAGTATTGAGGATATTAACTATGGCGGAGATTTGACGGATGACATAGACGATCAATAACCCTCATGCAGCACACAAGAATGTACGCTGACAGGTAATTTTAATAACGAGTAAGACTATTATAACAATACTTAGAAAGAGATAAACAATGTCCATAAAAGTTTTTTCAATGGCTATCTTAGCCTCATTGCTATGCCTATCGTGTAGCGAAACAAACGTAGACTACGATTCAAACACAGGTACTACTTCTTCTACGGGAGCTGTAAAGACATACGACGTAGACATAGAAGCAAGCACTGACAATCCCGAAAACCAAGCGCAGACAAGGGCTGATATGCCTTTCAAGGTTAGCGAGGAGAATATTAGTGGGAAGACTGTGTTATATCCAAAACTGAATATCACACAGCAGACAATGCCTTCTGTTGTCGTGCTTTATAACAAGAATGGTGGCAAAAAAGAAGTTGTCGAGGCCAACTGGACCGTCAAAAAAGAAGGTTCTGACGTAAAGTTCCAGCTTAACAGCTTGTCTACTCAGAGTAATCTGGCAAGTGGCGAGTGGTATATCATGGGCTTTATGGGCGGTGGAGAGAAGAAAGGTGACGACTTAGAAGTGAACACCGAGACTACTATCAACGTGATAGAAAAGGGTAAGGAGTTTACTACTTCGTGTCCTTTCGCAACTACTTGGCGCCGCATCGTTAAGCAAGGAAGTAAGTTGAAGCTCTATAATGAGAGCAAGAAGATGGTATTCAAGCCACAGGGAGTATTCCTCGTTCTGTCGTTGGAAAGCCGTATGACCCTTCCTACAAAGATCAACCGTGAGTTGACATTAGAGAGCAATGCGTTCTGCTCTTCAGGTTCATATAAGTTCAACGTCGGCAATGATGTTTCTGATGATGCCGACTTGGCATTTTCTTATTGGCAGGCAAACAGTGCGAATGCTATCAGCCGCAGCTCAAGCATTTACAAAAAGTATAACGCAGAGCATTATACAACGAATATCAAGCTAAACTATGAGTCGGCTAAAGACGATGGCTCACTTCGTCAAGGACAAAGCGAACTTGGCAATTACATCTACTTTAATAGTTATAAGGGTGCTTCGCAAGCCGCTCCAAACACAAAGACCAACCGCGGTTTCCTCCTTTGCTTGATGCCAGTAGACTATAAGAAGACAAGTAATTATGGTGGTATTGTCAATGAGACCTTGCTTTTCGGTAAGGTAGATGTGACTGACCCAGCCCGAACAAATTACACATACGATAAGTCAGTGTACACTACCAATCCTAATACATGGAAGCCTTTCATGGACAACCGCTATCTCTTAGCCAGCTTCAGCGACGACCTCAAGAAAGGTTCCAGCTATGATGTGACACTAAGAATAGTACGTCCAACCTTACCTATCGAGCGTTTGTGGGCTTATAGACAGGGAAACGCTATGAAACAAACGAGAAGAGCTGATGCGGAAGGTATTGCTGAGGGAACACAAACTGATAATACTAACTACCCTTCTCTGAATAGTAAACTGTATAGACTGCCTAAGTACTCTGAGTTTATTCCTATCTTTAACAACCCAAAGGTACAGTTAAACAAAAATCAGCAATTAGGTACTGGACATCCAGCATATATTGGAGCTGAATATGGATATGCAATAACGTCAGACAGTCATGGTGACTATGTGGACATCAATGGACAGCAAAGAAAGTTTTCTAACTGGTTCTGCTCTAAGCAAGGAAATAGAGTCATGTATGCCATTATGTACTTTAAAGCGTTTGGTGGTATAGACGCTAATGGTACAAATAATTATAAAGTAGCTGTCAGAATGACGTTCCCAACTCCTGAGGCAACATCTGGTGAGATAAAGGTAGAGACTTATTATTTAGGTCCAAACTATAACTTATCCATGAATGTAGCAGGTTATTACATGTGCCACGATGAGTTTTGGAAGAGATTAGATCAGAAAGATATCATCGTAAGAACATTCCAATTAGGTACTTATTGGCTTAACACTAAGAATGCAACAAACCCACACGAAAAGAAATCACAGTACAATGATCTCAGCCCTAATGGTATTACACAGAACGAAAATAGCACTCGCAACAAGTTTATCAAACACTATTTCATCCCTTGGCTAAAAAGTCCAGCTTGGTAATAGTCAGGCTTTCTAACCATACAAAGAGCGGCTCAATGAGTCGCTCTTTTGTTTATCTCATGCCCTTTTTCTCGCCCTCCCCTATCCCCGTATCTCCCTCCAAAAGTGTTACTAAACACCCTCCCCTCTGTTACTAAAAGCCATGCTTGTGTTACTAAAAGCTATGCTTGTCTCCCTGTTACCCTGTCTTCCTCATATTCTGTCCTCCTCTAACACTCTGTTACTCATAGAACTTGTTCCTCTGTTACCTTGTCTTTTATTGCCCCACGTGTGTTCCCCTGTCTCCTCGTCAACCTGTCAACTTACCCCCCCTACCCTGTCTTCTATAACAATTAACCTGTCTACCTGTCTACTCGTTTACTTGTCAACTTACCCCATTACCCTGTCTTCCTCACACCCTGTCATACCCTTATCCCCTGTTACTCATAGAACTTGTTCATCTGTTACCCTGTCTTTTATTGCCCCACGTGTGTTCCCCCTGTCTCCTCGTCGACCTATCAACTTACCCCCTTACCCTGTCTTTTATAACAATTAACCTGTCTACCTGTCTACTCGTCAACTTGTCAACCTACCCCGTTACCCTGTCTTCCTCATACCCTGCCATACCCTTATCCCCTGTTACTCATAGAACTTGTTCATCTGTTCCCCTGTCTTTTATTGCCCCACGTGTGTTCCCCTGTCTCCTCGTAAACCAGTCCTCCGCCCTACAGTCTACTATATGTTCACATTATGTCATTATGTCATTCTGTCTAAACATGTCATTACGTCATTATGTCTAAAACCGTTCACCCCGTCTAAACACGTCATTATGTCATTATGTCTAAAAAGTTCATTCTGTCTAAACATGTCATTATGTCATTCTGTCTAAACACCTCATTATGTCTAAACATGTCATTCCGTCATTCTGTCTAAACACCTCACCCCGTCTAAACATGTCATTCCGTCATTATGTCTAAAAAGTTCATTCTGTCTAAACACGTCATCCTGTCTAAGTATCATCATTCTGTATAGTTTTGTTAAATATATACCAAACTTTATTATTTTAACTAAACGTCCCATTCAGTTTAATAAATTTATCGTACCTTTGTGGCCTCACAGCTAAATAATATCGCTATTTAAAGGATAATTAAAACATATTCCTTATTATTATAACGTATTCAGCCGGTAGGCCACAACAGCTTATACACTATAGGAAATCAATAACAAAACAATAAATTAAATTACTCAGTAAGATGAAAAAGAGTTATGTAAAGCCATGCAGCGTATGTATGAGCATGGCTGTAGAGAATGCTATGTTGGCAGGAAGCCCAGGTGCATCTAATCAGAATTATAACACTCATAGTGAGCAGGAGCTTAACAACTCCACTGTTGGAGGCAATCGTTCCAATCCGGCTAAAACAAGCTTTCCTTTCTACGAAGAAGATTAATTACGAACCATTAAAAAAATATTGTATTCATGAGATTAAAGAACATTTATGGTATTATCCTCAGTATCATCGCCATAAGCTTAACATCATGCTCAAGCGATTTGAACAATGAGGGGAATACTCTTATTAGTCCTACAAAGACTGCAAAGCGCTCATTAACTTTATCTGCCGATAATGCGATGACTCGTTCTTATATCAGTCTGCAAGACGGTAACCAGTGGAGAAAGGGTGACAAATTTATGGTTTATAACTTAACCTCTCCTGCTGGAACTGAGGACTTAGTAGCAAAAGGCAATGGTGCTAATACATTGTTGGAAGGTGATGTAACTTGTGCTGATAATGACGAGATTGCTGTTTTCTTCCCTTACAAGAATAGTACTGGTAATCCACAGTATAAAGTCGAGATTAACTTAAATGAGAATTATGTAACTGAGAATGGTGTGGTGACAAGACATTCACAAGATGGTAAGTTAGAGAATCTCAAATACTTTGATTTCAGTTATGGCACAACACACGTTAAGACTACACCTGGAAGCAATAATGTAACAGGTAATGTGCAGATGAAGAAGCAGTATGCTGTGCTTCGTCTGAAGTTCAAAGCAGATGGTCAAGAGCTTAAGAACCTAAAGAAACTTACCATTTCGAATGTTATCACAAGTGGTAGATTCGATATGAGTACAGGCCAATTGATAGAAACACAAAAGGGTGATATTACTATTTCTCCTTCTGCTCCACTTGATTCATTTGTTGTGGCTGTATTCCCAGAGACCAACTTCAGACCAACCTTTACAGTTGTCGGAAGTGACAATAAGACTTATCGTTTCTCTGTTGGTGTGAATTTACCAATAGAGAAAGCGAACTACGACCGTTATGTCGTTGCGGTTAAGGAATATGATCCAAACCCTCCATACGTAGAAGTTGAAGGTGTGAAGTGGGGTAAGTACAACCTTCAGTACACTCCAGGTAAACCTACAGATGGTTGGATAAATGGTTATCACCTTGCCAAAAACCCATGGGATTACTTCTATCCAAGTGGTAATCTTCCCAAATTAAATGGAGGTGTAGATGCCGATGCTATCGAGTTTGACCGTTTCCGCTGGGGAGATATCTCTAAGGCTCATAACTACGCTAACGCAAGTAGACCACATTATTCTCATTCTACAACAGGAATAAGTGAAAAGATTTTGGATAGTAATAGCGAGTTTGGTGACCTTGCCTACTATGCATCAAAGCATAAGTGGAGACTGCCTACAATGGACGACTTTAAGAAGCTCATGGCTAACACTACACAGTATGCTGGTTATATTGACGTTGATGGACATAGGGTTTATGGTTCTCTCTTCATCCCTGATGGTGTTGCGCATGGATATGCTGTACCTAATGGTGTATCGGTGCAAAGGAATGCAAGTGGTGTTATTACCAATAAAGGTCAATTGAAGGAGTCAGGCAAGGGAGGTATGAAATTACCAGAAAGTCAGTTGTATGCCTTTACAAAAGAGAGAATCAACGAAGGTATTTTCTTCCCTGCTGCAGGTTCTTTTGGTGCTTATAATGATGGTGACCCTCAACTGATTTATCCAGGACTACGAGGAATTTATTGGACAGCAGACCCTCATTTACATACAGACAAGAACAAAAAGGAGACCCAAGCTTACTCATTTGTATTCGGTATGCTCGGGAATCAATATTCACTTTCTACAGTTGGTAATCCTACTGTTGGTAATGATTACCCTCCAAAAACAGATATGTACAGCATCCGTCCAATCTACATTGGCGACTAAGATTAGCAAACAGACGGACTCACCCCATCCTCTCCTCGAAACGAGAAGGGAATAAAAGCCAACCTATCTATTATGGGTAATCACGCATAAGGGGTGTAGGACGAGAAATAGAGATTAAAGAAGAAGAAGTAAAAGACAATAGTTTTTTGCTTCTTCTTTTTTTTGTGTTGTGAAGAAGAAGGCCTTGGACGAACGAGTAGAGAACGTTGGGGCGGAGGCAATGTAGGGAGGGTTTGGAGAGAGCGCAGAGTGAGTTAGTAGACGAAATACCATAGTGCAGCGGATGATACAGAATGAGCTTGTAGACGGTGCGAAGTGAGTTGGTGGACGACACAGATTAAGTTTGGTGGTGATATACCATGATTTCGTAGACAAAACACAATGGGTTTGTGGACGATAGAGATTAGGTTTGGGATGATATACCATGATTCCGTAGACGAGGAGGAGGGAGTTTGTGGTGATACAGGAAGGAGGTGTGGACATTACGAAGTGGGTTTGTGGACGAGGCAGGGTTGCTTTGGTGGGTTAAGCAGGGTGTGTTTGTAAGCTATTTTCATAGTTCTTAAATATAAGGGAGGCCATTCAAGGTTGTGAAAGACGCCCTTCAACGTTCAAGAACACGCCCTTCTTGATACAAGGAAAGGCCCTTCATGGTGCAAGGAAAGCCTCTCCTCGTTTCGCGTTCATAACTTTCTGAAATCATGCTGGTTATATTCTTCCTTCTTGCTAATATTTCTATCATAAATAAAAGGCTGCCTCGTCACTCTTTGTAAATGTTTTTCATGCGCATTAAGAATTACTCGTATCACCACGAGACAGATATACTCACCGATTCATAGCGTTTCTTTCTCTCACAGAGCGCACGTATGCAAAACTCGTGGGGAGGTTATTCTCTCACGAAGGACATTTCTTTCTCTCACAGAACTCACAGATTTAACAGAGCCTTTTTGCGCACAATTTCGAACTCACAGAACGCCTCCGGCATACAGATATCACAGAACGTTATAGCTAA
>ERZ773212.1664-NODE-1664-length-10058-cov-2.195841_pt1 | contig 10058 bp, 9 predicted proteins | sample MGYA00581005_ERZ773212 | MGnify/ENA primary metagenome ERZ773212 (study PRJEB29015, sample SAMEA2738154) | human oral metagenome | biome: human oral; feature: human-associated habitat; material: saliva | place: China | collected 2196 ...
CCGGGCGGGGGGAGGGGGGAGGAAAAAGCGGGGCGGGTTTCGGTTTCACAAGGTCCCAGATTAGCAGGTAGATCCCGTAACTTAGGATTATTGTGCACTACACCCTCAAATACACCCTGCACATTATCTACTGTGAGGGGAGAAGAACCCGCGGTGTACGGTGTGGTGATGTGATTACTACCAGTATCCTCGCCCAGGCTTCCACGGGCGTTAGCGAACAAATGCCATGGTTGGAAGTCATAGTGCTTTCCATTATTCAGGGGTTGACGGAATTCCTGCCGGTGAGTTCCTCCGGCCACCTGCGTATCGCATCCACTCTGTTTTTCGATAATGATCCCGGCGCATCGTTTACCGCCGTGGTGCAGCTCGGTACCGAGGCGGCGGTGCTGGTGTATTTCGCTAAAGACATTTTCAGTATCATCGTGTCCTGGTTTAAGGGCCTGGTGAATAAGGACGCCCGGGATTTCAATTACCGCATGGGCTGGATGGTGATCGTGGGGACGATCCCCGTGTCGGCGATTGGGTTTCTCACGAAGGATTTGATTCGGGAGAATCTCCGGAACCTGTGGATTACCGCCACGGTGCTGGTGTTGTTTTCGTTCGTGTTTATCATTGCCGAACGGTTTGGTAGGAAAAACCGGGACTATGAGGAGTTGACGATGCGGGACGCCATTGTGATGGGGTTCGCCCAGTGTTTGGCGTTGATTCCTGGGGTGTCGAGGTCGGGCGGCACGATTTCCGCCGGCCTGTTTTTGGGGCTCACCCGTGAGGTGGCGGCCCGGTTCAGTTTCTTGCTGGCTATTCCCGCGGTGTTGGCCGCCGGCCTGTTTTCCCTCGATGATGCGTTCCAACCCCAGGCGGGTATTGCCGCATCGGGCACGCAGCTTATTGTGGGCACCCTGATCGCGTTCGTGTTGGGTTATGCGTCGATCGCCTGGTTGTTGAAGTTCGTGGCGAATAACACGTTCAGCTGGTTTGCCGTGTACCGGATTCCGTTGGGTATTTTCGTGATGCTGCTGCTGTACACGGGGGAGATCAACCCGTTGGCGGCGGCTTCGGTGTAATTGTTAAGCTTGTCGCATGCATTCGTGGCCCTCTCCGCATATCCCTACCGTCCCCGGCCCGGCCGTGCCGCTGCGCCTTTACGATACCGCCGATGAAACACTGAAACCGGTTCGTGTGACCCATAACCAGGCCGGCATGTATGTGTGCGGCATTACCCCGTATGATTCGACGCATTTGGGGCACGCCGCCACATATTTAGCGTTCGATTTGATTCACCGTTTGCTTATCGACGCCGGGGTGCAGGTCACCTATGTGCAAAACATCACGGATGTGGATGATCCCTTGTTTGAGCGCGCCACCCGGGATGGGGTGGATTGGCGGGAGTTGGGGTCCAGCCAGATTGACCTATTCAGGTCGGATATGGCCGACCTGAGTGTGATCCCCCCACACGATTATGTGGGGGCGATGGAGTCCGTGGGTGAGGTTATTACCATGGTGCAGCAGCTGCTCGATGCTGGTGCCGCCTATGTTGTTGACGACCCTGACTACCCGGATATTTACGCCAGCATCACCGCCACCGACCGCTTCGGCTACGAGTCGAACTATCCCAGGCAGCGCATGTTGGAATTATTTGCCGAACGTGGTGGTGACCCGGATCGCCCCGGCAAGCGGGACCCGTTGGATGCCCTCCTGTGGCGGGTGGCCCGGGAGGGAGAGCCCGCGTGGGATGCCCCGTTTGGGGCGGGCCGGCCCGGCTGGCATGTGGAATGCTCCGCCATCGCCACCAACCGGTTGGGGAGTAGTTTCGCTATCCAGGGTGGGGGATCGGACCTGATTTTCCCCCACCACGAATTTTCCGCCGCCCACGCCGAGGCTGCCCTAGCCTCCCCCCGCATGGCGGAGCATTATGTGCACACCGGCATGATTTCGCTCGACGGGGTGAAAATGAGTAAATCCCTGGGCAACCTGGTGTTCGTGTCGAAACTCACCGAGGCCGGCCACGACCCGTCCGCGATCCGCCTGGGCGTGTACTTGGGCCACTACCGGTCGGATCGGGACTGGTCCGACAAGGTGTTGTGGGCGGCGGAGCACCGCCTGGTGTATTGGCGGATGGCCACCACCCTCGCCAGCGATGAGTCGGCCGCCCGGGCTTTGGTGCAACAGATTCGGTCTCTGCTCGCCGACGACCTCAACACCCCGGCCGTGATCAAAGCCATCGACGAATGGGCGGACAGCTGCAATGCCACCGCCACCGACCCCGGCGACGCCATCACCCCGGCTGGCAGCATTGTGGCCACCGCCGTCGACGCCCTCATGGGGGTGAAAATTTCGTGACCGCCATCACTGAATTCATTCAGCAGTTGCGTGAGTTCGGCACCGGAGCGTACCTCCGGCCGGAAGAACGCCAATACTGGGAACCCCCTTTCGACGTTAATGCCCTCCCCGAACTAGAGGCCCTACTCATCGGCTACGCCAAATCCGTGCCGCTCGACGTGCCCAACCCCGACATCATCCGCGACCATGTGCTGGACCTTTACACCCAACTGCGGGAATTCAACGCCCGGCACAATGATGCCATCATCGAACCTGAAGAAGAGGCCGAAATCACCGAACTGGTCCGAATGATGTGGCCCGATTATGCGGCGGACCACGTGCCCGACTTCGCCGACCTGGACGCGTCGACAAGCGAATAAAATACGCGCATGGCGTGGCAGATTACGGGGCGCGCGGTAGGCCGTACTAAGCTGACTAGCCGATGAGCACCGTATTACCAGTAAAAACCCCCGACTTCCTCGACGCCCTCCACAGTCGCGTCCTCATTGGCGACGGCGCCATGGGCACCCAACTGCAAGGCTTCGACCTTGACGTCGAAACGGATTTCCTCGGCCTGGAAGGCTGCAATGAAATCCTCAATGACACCCGCCCGGACGTGGTGGCCCAAATTCACCGCGCCTATTTCACCGCGGGGGCGGACCTGGTAGAAACCAACACGTTCGGCTGTAACCTCCCCAACCTTGCCGACTACAACATTGCCGACCGCTGCCAGGAACTCGCCTACAAAGGCACCCGTATCGCCCGCACCGTCGCCGACGAGCTCAGCCCCGGTAGGGATGGCATGCGCCGTTTCGTGCTCGGCTCCATGGGGCCCGGCACGAAACTGCCCTCCCTCGGGCACGCCCCCTACCTGGATCTGAAAACCTATTACCGGGAAGCCGCCCTGGGCATGGTTGATGGGGGAGCGGACGGCATCCTCATCGAAACCGCCCAAGACCTCCTCCAGGTCAAGGCCGCCATTCACGGCTGCCAGGAGGCCTTCGCCGAGGTCGGCTACCGCCTGCCCATCGTCTGCCACGTCACCGTGGAAACCACCGGCACCATGCTGCTCGGGTCGGAAATCGGGGCAGCCCTCACCGCCCTGGAGCCGCTCGGCATCGACATGATCGGCCTGAACTGCGCCACCGGCCCCGACGAAATGAGCGAACACCTCCGCTACCTGTCGCACAACGCCCAAATCCCGGTTTCCGTCATGCCCAACGCCGGCCTGCCCATACTCGGGAAAAACGGGGCCGAATACCCGCTGAAACCAGCTGAGCTCGCCGCCTCACTGAAAACCTTCATCGAGGAATACGGCCTCGCCATGGTGGGCGGCTGCTGCGGCACCACCCCCGAACACATCACCGCCGTCCACACCATGGTGACCGGCGGCATCACCCCGGCGGAAAGAACAACACCCGACTCGGACGCGGTGTCTTCCCTCTACACCTCAGTCAACCTCACCCAGGACGCCGGCGTCACCATCATCGGGGAGCGCACCAACGCCAACGGGTCCAAAGCCTTCCGCGAGGCCATGCTCGCTGGCGACTTGGAAACCTGCGTGGATATCGCTAAACAACAAACCCGCGACGGTGCCCACATGCTCGACCTGTGCGTCGACTACGTGGGCCGCGACGGCCGCGGCGACATGGCCGCCCTCGCGTCCCTCCTGGCCACCAGCTCCACCCTGCCGATCATGATCGACTCCACCGAACCCGATGTTATCCAAACCGGGCTCGAACACCTGGGCGGGCGCTGCGCCGTGAACTCCGTCAACTTCGAAGACGGCGACGGCCCCGGCTCCCGCTACCAGCGCATCATGCAGCTCGTCAAAACCCACGGCGCCGCCGTGGTCGCCCTCACCATTGATGAAGAAGGCCAAGCCCGCACCGCCGAGAAAAAACTCGCCATCGCTGAACGGCTCATCACCGATATCACCGAAAACTGGGGCCTGGACGAATCCGACATTATCGTCGACACCCTCACCTTCCCCATCTCCACCGGGCAGGAAGAAACCCGCCGCGACGGCATAGAAACCATCAACGCTATCCGTGAATTAAAAGCCCGACACCCGCGGGTACACACCACACTCGGCCTGTCGAATATTTCCTTCGGACTGAACCCGGCCGCCCGCCAGGTACTCAACTCCGTCTTCCTCAACGAGTGCGTCGCCGCCGGCCTCGACTCCGCTATCGCCCACTCCTCAAAACTCGTGCCCATGAACCGTATTGAGGACCGCCAACGCGAAGTCGCCCTCGACATGATCTACGACCGTCGCCGCGACGGCTATGATCCCCTCCAAACATTCATGGACCTTTTCGAAGGCGTCTCCGCCGCCGAAGCGAAAGACGCCCGCGCCGAAGCCCTCGCCGCCCTTCCACTATTCGAACGCTTGTCCCAACGCATTATTGATGGGGAAAAAACCGGCATCGAAACCGACCTTGATGCCGCCATGGCCGAAAAATCCCCCATCGACATCATCAACCAAGACCTCCTCGGCGGCATGAAAACCGTGGGCGAACTCTTCGGCTCCGGCCAAATGCAACTCCCCTTCGTCCTCCAATCCGCCGAAACCATGAAACACGCCGTCGCTTACCTCGAAAACTACATGGAGGCAACCGACGACTCCGGCAACAAAGGCACCATGGTTATTGCCACCGTCAAAGGCGACGTCCACGACATTGGTAAAAACCTGGTCGATATCATCCTCAGCAACAACGGCTACAACGTCATCAACATCGGCATCAAACAACCCATCGCCACCATCATCTCCGCCGCCAGGGAACACAACGCCGACGTGGTGGGCATGTCCGGGCTCCTGGTGAAATCCACCGTGGTGATGAAGGAAAACCTGGAGGAAATGAACGCCCAAAACGCCTCCGACATCCCCGTCATCCTCGGCGGCGCGGCACTCACCCGCAGCTATGTTGAGCACGACCTGGACAACATTTACGCGGGCGACGTCCACTATGCCCGCGATGCGTTCGAAGGGCTCAGCCTCATGGACGAAATCATGGCCCGCAAACGCGGCGAAACCATCACCGAAGACGTGACCAAGCAGCGGAAAAAAGCCGAACGCAAAGCGCGCCGGGAACGGTCCCAAAAGATCGCGGCGGAGCGGAAAGCCAAGGCGAAACCGGTGCAGCTGCCGGAGCGTTCCGAGGTGGCGGCGGACTTCCCGGTGGCCACCCCACCGTTCTGGGGCACCCGGATCATCAAGGGCCTGTCCGTGTCCGACTACCTGCCCATGCTGGACGAGCGGGCCTTATTCATGGGGCAGTGGGGGCTGAAATCCACCCGGGGTGACGGCCCGGACTATGAGGCGCTGGTGGAATCCGAGGGCCGGCCGCGGCTGCGGGCCTGGATCGACCAGCTGAAAAGCCGCGGCGTGTTAGACCATGCCGCGGTCGTGTACGGGTATTTCCCGGCCGTGAGCGTGAAAGACATGGTCCTGATTCTCGCCGAACCCCGGCCGGACGCCGAGGTGATTCGGGAGCTGAAATTCCCCCGGCAGCAGCGCGGCAAATTCTTGTGCATCGCCGACTATGTGCGCTCCCGCACCCTGGCCGAAGAAACGGGCCAGGTGGATGTGCTGCCCCTGCAATTGGTGACCATGGGGGATCCCATTGCCCGCTACGCAAACGAATTATTCGCCATGAATAACTACCGGGACTATCTCGAAGTGCACGGCATTGGGGTGCAGCTCACGGAAGCCCTAGCCGAATACTGGCATTCCCGTATCCGCGCCGAGCTGCGGCTCCCTGATGGCACACACGTGGGCGATAGTGATGCTCATGACACCCGCCGGTTCTTCGACCTGGACTATTCCGGTGCCCGCTACTCGTTTGGCTATGGTTCCTGCCCCAACCTCACCGACCGACAGGCTATAGTGGACTTGCTGCACTCTGAGCGGATTGGGGTGACACTGTCCGAGGAATACCAATTACACCCCGAACAGTCCACGGACGCATTCGTGCTCTACCACCCTGAGGCTAAATATTTTAATGTTTAAGCTTTGCGACGTCGGAACCCGCCGGGCGTGCTACCAGGCACTAAGGTGAATGATTGTGAATATCAACGAACTACTCGCCCCGGATGTTTTCGTCCCATTCCTCTGTTTTCGTCCCATTCCTCATCGGATTGGGCGTGGTCTGGTTAGTGCTCAAGGCAGTAAAACGCGTCATCAACCGGGTGATTACCCTGGTGGCGACCGCCATCATCTTAGGCGGCAGCCAGCATCTGGGTGCTTTTGATGGGCTTGATAATCTCACACATCTCCTACACCAATAAAAATATTGCTTTAATAATTGTGTAACCACTCTCGACAAGTAAAGGACCAACAGATTCATGGACCCAGCACTGTTCTACCCGCTGAAAAACTCCGGCACCGAATACATGGGGGACACCACCCTTTCCCTGACCGTGACCGACGCCGGAACCATAACCATCCCCTCCGGCACACTCCTGGTGTGCGACCCGTTCGCCCAGTTCATTGGGTTATCCCACGGCCTGGTCTATGATGTGCCGGCCGGCGATCACCCCACCAAAGTCACCATTGCGAACATTCCCGGGAAAACCCCAGTCAACGCCTACCTCAGTGTGGTGTTCTCCAACACCGAACCTGTTACCTTCGAACAGCCCTACCCGCACCGCAACCCGGATGAAATCCCCATCCCATCCGCCATGCGCACCGACGGTGTAGCCCTCGACTCCGGGGCCGCCGCAGTGGTCGATGCCGCCGCAGCCGAAGCATTCACCGCCTCCACCGACCTGGACAGCTTCACCGACTACATCCACACAGACGCCCCCGACGGCTGGTTCAACCTCCTCCGCGACCACAACGGTATCGCACAAACCCCCCTACCAGACCACAAAGAAAACATGATACTGGCTAGGTCGGGGTATGATGCCGGGTTCTACCCAATCGTCGCCGGCTACGACCGGAACCACACCATGGTGTCCCTCCACGTTGACTTCCTTGTTGTGGGCGGGCACCCCTACGACTAGGCCCACACCCCACGTCACGGCGTCGACAAGCATGCCGGCGCCATGGAAGAATGGTGCGCGTGAAAGATTTTGACACCCTCTTTACCGAACTCACCCACCGCAAACCCGGATCTGGCACCGACCAGGCCATCGCCAAAGGCATCCACCATTTAGGCAAAAAAGTCATCGAAGAAGCCGGCGAAGTGTGGATCGCCGCCGAATACCAAACCGACGATGAACTCGCCGAAGAACTATCCCAACTCCTCTACTGGGCCCAAACCATCATGATCGCCCGCGGACTCACCCCCGCCGACGTTTACAAATACCTCTAAACAACCATGCTAAAAGTAGCCGTACCCAATAAAGGCTCCCTGTCAGAAGCCGCCCTCACCATACTGTCCGAAGCCGGCTACGCCAGCCGCAGCAACACAAAATCCCTCACCACCCTCGACAAAACCAACAACGTAGAATTCTTCTTCCTCCGCCCCAAAGACATCGCCATCTATGTCGCCGGCGGACACCTCGACATGGGAATCACCGGCAGAGACCTCGCCGCAGACTCCCGCGCCGACGTGACCGAAGTACTCACCCTAGGGTTCGGCGCCGCCACATTCCGCTACGCCGCCCCCGACACCGAAACCTGGACCATCCCCAACATAGCCGGCAAACGAGTCGCTACTTCCTACCCCAACCTGGTGCGCGCCGACCTGGCCCGCAGAGGCATCGACGCCACCGTCATCCGGCTAGACGGCGCCGTGGAAATCTCCATCAAACTCGGCGTCGCCGACGTCATCGCCGACGTAGTATCCACCGGCCGCACCCTCCGCCAACACGGGCTCGCCCCCTTCGGGGAACCCCTCATCCACTCCGAAGCCATTGTTGTGGCCCGAACCGGCGCCGAAATCACCCCCGAAATGATGGTGCTGTTGCGGCGGATGGAAGGAATCCTCCACGCCCATAACTTCCTCATGCTCGACTACAATGTGGAACACCACCTGCTGGAACAAGCCAAAGCCATCACCCCCGGCATATCCGGACCCACCGTGTCCCCACTCGCCCTGGACAATTGGGTTGCCGTCCGCGCCATGGTGCCGAAACCCGAAGCTAACGCAATCATGGACCGCCTCGCCCACCTCGGGGCCCAAGCCATCCTCGCCACCGAAATCCGCATCGCACGCCTCTAAAGTCGACTACAGTAAAAAACTGTATCTGTTACCGCCGCGTGAAAAAACGAGGTAAAAATGGCCAAGTCTGCCCCCAAAAAGGACGAAAAACCCATTCAAGCCCCCCAAAAACCCACAAGTCCCACCCGGAAAGAAGTGGATTTATTGGGGGAAATGGAAGTATCCAACGAGCACTACTACGGCATCCACACCCTCCGGGCCATGGATAACTTCCACATCTCCGGGAAAACCATCAACGACGTACCCGACTTCATCCGCGGCATGGTACAAGTGAAAAAAGCCGCGGCCCTCGCCAACCGACGACTCCACACCCTGCCCGCGAAAAAATGCGACGCCATCGTATGGGCATGCGACCAAATCCTCCACCACGGCAGGTGCATGGACCAATTCCCCATCGACGTGTTCCAAGGCGGCGCCGGCACCAGCCTCAACATGAACACCAACGAAGTCATCGCCAACCTCGCCCTCGAACACCTAGGCGAACCCAAAGGGGCCTACGACATCATCAACCCCAACGATGACGTCAACATGTCCCAATCCACCAACGACGCCTACCCCACCGGCTTCCGGCTCGGCGTCTACGCCTGCATGCAACGACTCATCGAACGAATCGACGAACTGCAACACGCATTCCACCGCAAAGCCGACGAATTCGTCGACATCCTCAAAATGGGCCGCACCCAACTCCAAGACGCGGTCCCCATGACCCTCGGCGACGAATTCAACGCATTCGCCCACAACCTAGCCGAAGAACAAGCCATCCTCCGGGATGCCGCCGACCGACTCCTGGAAATCAACCTGGGGGCCACCGCCATCGGCACCGGGCTCAACACCCCAGCCGGCTACCGCCACCAAGTCACCGCCACCCTGGCCGAAGTCACAGGCCTGCCCATCAAATCCGCCGCCGACCTCATCGAGGCCACCAGCGACACCGGCGCCTACGTGCTCGCCCACTCCGCAGTCAAACGCGCCGCCATGAAACTCTCAAAAATCTGCAACGACCTGCGGCTCCTAGCATCCGGGCCGACCGCCGGCCTGCACGAAATCAACCTTCCCGAACGACAAGCCGGATCCTCCATCATGCCGGCCAAAGTCAACCCGGTCATCCCCGAAGTCGTCAACCAAGTATGCTTCAAAGTCTTCGGCAACGACTTCACCGTCCTCATGGCCGCCGAAGCCGGCCAACTCCAACTCAACGTGATGGAACCCGCCATCGGCCAAGCCCTGTTCGAATCCATTGAAATCCTCGGCAACGCCGCCACCACCCTCCGGGAAAAATGCGTCAACGGGATCACCGCCAACGCGGGCGTATGCCGCAAATATGTGGAAAACTCCATCGGCATCGTCACCTACCTCAACCCATTCATCGGCCACCACAACGGCGACCTCATTGGTAAAGAAGCCGCCCGCACCGGCAAATCCGTCCGCGACCTGGTCCTAGAAAAAGGCCTCATGGACGAAGCCACCCTCAACCAGGTGCTCTCCACCGAAAACCTCATGCACCCCATGTTTCGCGGCACCCTCTACCTCGACAACTAACCCCACCACAACACCAAGGAGGAAAACCCC
>ERZ773212.1668-NODE-1668-length-10053-cov-16.642428_pt1 | contig 10053 bp, 10 predicted proteins | sample MGYA00581005_ERZ773212 | MGnify/ENA primary metagenome ERZ773212 (study PRJEB29015, sample SAMEA2738154) | human oral metagenome | biome: human oral; feature: human-associated habitat; material: saliva | place: China | collected 2196 ...
GGTCGCCGTGCTGGGGGATACACGTGGGGTGGATCTGCGTGAAGCAGGGGTTGCCAAAGTAGGCGCCCTTGCGGTAGGCGCGCCAGATGGCGGTCGCGTTGCAGCCCATCGCGTTGGTGGACAGGAAGAACACGTTGCCGTAGCCGCCGGTCGCCAGGACCACCGCGTCGGCGATGAAGGTCTCGAGCTTGCCGGTGGACATGTCGCGGGCGATGATGCCGCGCGCCTTGCCCTCGTCGACGATGAGTTCGACCATCTCGTGACGCGAGTGCTCGGTGACGGTACCCGCAGCGACCTGACGCTCCAGCGCCTGGTAGGCCCCGATCAGAAGCTGCTGACCTGTCTGGCCGCGCGCGTAGAACGTGCGGGACACCTGGACACCACCGAAGGAGCGGTTGTCGAGGAGGCCACCGTACTCGCGGGCGAAGGGAACGCCCTGCGCGACGCACTGATCGATGATGTTGGCGCTGACCTCGGCGAGGCGATAGACGTTGTCCTCGCGGGCGCGGTAGTCGCCGCCCTTGACCGTGTCGTAGAAGAGACGGTAGACGGAGTCGTTGTCGTTGCGGTAGTTCTTCGCAGCGTTGATACCACCCTGCGCGGCGATGGAGTGCGCGCGGCGGGCGGAGTCCTGGTAGAAGAAGCAGTCGACGTTGTAGCCCATTTCGCCGAGCGAGGCGGCGGCAGCGCCGCCCGCGAGGCCGGAGCCGACGATGATGACACGCAGCTTACGGCGGTTGGCTGGGTTGACCAGCGCGGCGCTGAACTTACGCTGTTCCCAGCGCTGCGCGATCGGGACGTCGTGGGGAGCCTTCGTGTCGGCGATCTTCTCGCCTTCACGGTAGAGGCCGTGGATGAGTGTATCGGTCATGATTGCGTGCCCTTCCTCAGTGGATCAAGCCGGTGACGATGGCGACGGGCGGGGCCATGAACATCACGAAGATGACCAGACCAACCAGGCCCGAGAGGAGAACCAGCGGCTTACGGGTCGCGGAACGCACCCAACCGAGCGACTGGAACATGGACCAGAAGCCGTGGGAGACGTGGATGCAGGCGCAGCCGACGAACACGGCGTAGAGGATCACGAGGACCGGCGACTGGAAGGACGCGATCATGCGGTCGTAAGGAGTGGTGACGTCAGCGCCGAAATTGGCGACCTTCGCGGGCAGGCTCACGGTGGTGAAGTGAGCGATGTGGAAGATCAGGATCAGCAGGATGAGGACACCGCTCATACGCATGGTGCGGGCCGCGTAGGAGTCCGTGACGGACTTCTTCACGACGTAGCGGGTGGAGCGAGCGCGACGCGAACGCTTCCAGGTGTAGGCAGCGGCCCACAGGTGGATGATGAGCATCAGCGCCATGGCGGCGCGGAAAACCCAGATGAATCCGCCGTGCGGAAAGATCGGCACGAAAGCCTCTTCATGCAGCCAGTGCGCGTAGTCGTTGTAAACCTGCGCGCCCAGGAACATCTTGAGGTTGCCGTAAGAGTGGAACAGCAAGAAGAAAACGAAAACGAAGCCCGAGACGGCCATCAGCTGCTTAATAAAGACGCTGGTGGTCCACGCGCGGCGCTTCTTCGTTGCGACATTTTGAGTGGCCATGGATTGAGCATATCGACGCTTTTCGTCCGCCTCGTAGGACGTTGGCACGAGGCGATGCGCCGCTCTTGTCGACACGGTGTCATTTTCGGCTATTTTCCGCGGTTCTTCCACGCTCCTTGACCCGCAATCGCAATGAAAACACCTAGGACTATCGGCCTCATAAACAGGGGTCTGAAAGCACGAATTTTGATACACCGACCGTACCTATTTGGTGGTGGTCGTCGCATCTCCTCAGATCAGGGGTGCCCTCATCTCGACTGCCTCTTCGACGGGGTTGCGGAAATAGCGTGGCCTGCGCCTGATCTCGACGAATCCACGCGACTTGTAAAGCGCGATGGCACCCTCGTTGGAGGGGCGCACGTCGAGGAAGATCTCACGTGCCCCGGCCTCGTGGGACCAGGCCATAAGCGCGTCAAGGATGGTGGCCCCGACACCTGCACCCCGCGCGTGGGCGCGCACGCCAATCGTCATGACGTCGGCTTGGTCACCGCCAACCTTGGCACCGCCGTAGCCGATGACGTCGCCGGAGCCGTCCGTCGCGATCCAGTAGCGCGAAGCCGGGGAGGAGAGCTCCTCAGCGATCATGAAGGACGTCCACGGGTCTTCTGAGAAAACCTCGGCCTCGAGGGCAGTGACAAGGTCGAGGTCGCCGGGACCCGCGACGCGCAGCTGGGGACTCATAGGCGCGCGGTGGGCTGACCGTGAATGTCGGGGCGGCGCAGGTAGAGGGGGTCGGTGCGCAGTCGCTCGTCCTCGCCGCGGGCCAGTCGCGTGGCGACGATGCGGCTCATGACGGCGGGGTCCAGATCGACCTGGGGGCCGAGGTCGGCGCGCGCGAGAGCGGACGCGGAGTGCGCGGGGACGGGAGCTCCGGCGACGACGAGGCCGGGGGCGTGTCGCATAGCGCCAAGCAGGGAGGAGACGTCCCCGACTTCGAGGCGTCCTTCAAGGGCGACGTCGTCGGGTCCGGCAGCCACAAAGGCCCCCCAGTAGAGTTCGCGGCGACGCGCATCGGCGATCGCGTAGACGCGGGTGTCGGGGGCGAGCAGGTCGAGGCCCTGCCGAGCGATGACGTCAAGGGCAGAGACGCCGTAGGCGGGCACGCCTGCGACCCGGGCGAGGACGCGCGCGGAGACGAGGCCGGAGCGCAGCCCGGTGAAGGGAGCAGGCCCGGTGCCCACGAGCACGCGATCAATCCCAGCATCGGCCAGGGTGGAGGGCAGGCCGGCATCACCGAGGGCCTCGCGGACGAGCGGCGTGATGGATTCGGCGTGGTGTCGCCCAGAGTCGTTGTGGGCGCGGCCAATGACCCGACCGTCTTCAATGATCGCGACGGCAGTGGCTGCTTGGGTGTCCAGGGCTATCTCTCGCACGGTGTGATCCTACTCGTCGGTCGCGGACTCGTCGCCCTCAGGGGCGTCCTGGTCGATGCGCGTTCCCCCGTGGGCGGCGACGATGTCCTCGAGGACGCCGTCCCAGCGGTGCCCGTGGGCGCGCAGGACGATGCGGCGGCGGCCGTCGTCCATGTGTTCCAGGTCGATGACGTCCCCGTCGCGCTGCGCCTGCCCTCCCGAGGCGCGCCGCACCTCGATGGCGAGGCGCTCCTCACTCATGGCTTCGGTCTTGCCGTCGCCCCATTCGACGACGGTGACGGCCTCGTCGAGGGAGGAATCCAGGTCGAGGGTCTCCAGATCGTTCAGGTCGGTGATGCGGTAGGCGTCCGCATGGATGAGGTCAGGGCCACCGCCGAGGTTCGGGTGGACGCGGGCGACGATGAATGTCGGGGAGGCGACGCGGCCACGTACGCCCATGCCCACGCCGATGCCCTGCGTGAGGGTAGTCTTGCCGGCACCGAGTCCGCCGGACAGCATGACGAGGTCGCCGGCGGCCAGGACGCGACCGAGGTCCTCACCCAGCGCGCGGGTCTGGTCAGCGTCGTTGGTTTCGACGGCGTAGGAGGCGATGGGCTGGTTCATGAGGGGGTCCCGTCAGTCGCGTCGGCATCACCGATGTAGGCGCGCGGGATGTGTGCGCCCAGGTTGGTGACGATTTCGTAGTTGATGGTGTTCGCGGCGCGCGCCCAGTCGTCGGCCATAGGGGATGGGTCAGCGCCGAAGAGCACGGCGAGGTCACCGACTGCTGCGGGTGCCTGTCCGCTGCGCGCGGTCGGGGTGTCCGCCTCGCCGTCGGCAGGCCCCAGATCGATCATGAATTGGTCCATGCATACGCGCCCGATCTGGGGCGCGTCGAGAGGACCGGAAGCGGTGTGGACGGTGACACGGGCGCGGTTGGAGGCGGCGCGCAGAATGCCGTCGCCGTAGCCGAGGGGGACCAGACCGATCCACCGGCGCGTGGGTGCAATCCACGTTCCCCCGTACGAGGCCGGGGTCCCCTCCTCGATCACCTTGACCGAGGTGAGGGGCGCGGTCAGCGTCAGGGCGGGAACCAGGCCGAGTTCGGACGAGGACGCGACGGCGGGGTCGGGACTCAGACCATACAGGCCGATGCCCGCGCGGACCATGTCGTAGTGCGTCTCGGGGTGCCATAGGATTCCGGAGGTGGCGGCCAGGTGACGGATGCGCGGCGTGATGCCCGCGTCGGCCAGGATTGCCAGGCCCTCCTCGAAGATGCGCACGTGGTTCGCGGTCGAGGCGTTGCCCGCCTCGCTGGGGTCGTCGGCGCGAGACATGTGGCTCCACGCGCCCACGACGTCGACGAGTCCCTCGTCGGCCGCCATGCGCAGGGCCGAGGCCAGGGCGGGCAGGTCCGCCAGGGTCGAACCCGCGCGGGACATGCCGGTATCAATCTTGACGTGGACGCGCGCGGGGCGCCCCACCTGCCGGGCGGCGGCGCAGATGTCGGCAAGCACCCACGTCCAGGACACGGAGACGTCAATATCGGACTCGATGGCCGCAGCAAAATCGGAGGAGGAGGTGGAAATCCACGCGAGGAGAGGGGCGTCGGCGCGCGCAACCCCGGCCTCGTCGAGGCCTTTGCGCAGCGTGAACGCTTCGGCCAGCTGCGCGACCCCCAGCCAGTCGGCACCGCCCTCCAGGGCCGCGAGCGCGACGGGAACCAGGCCGTGACCGTAGGCGTTGGCCTTGACGGTCGCGAGCTGGAGCGCGTCGGGGGCGGCGGCACGCAGGACGCCCAGGTTATGACGGATAGCGGCCAGGTCGACGACCGCGCGTGACGGGTAATCCCGTCCTTGACCGTGTTCGTTCGTGAAAGTCACTCCCCTATTATCTCACGCAGACCCGAGCGCGCCGTGCGGCTGCGCCTGCACTCTTCCATCTCAGGAGCCGAATGCGGCGAGGACCTCCGGGATTGCGTCAGCAATGTCGCGCGCCTGGATGGGGGCGCGACCGTTGTACCGATCGGTGGCCAACTTCGCCGCGCGACCGTGGAGCCACACGGCCGACACCAGTCGTTCGGGCGTCACGGCCTGCGGTTTTCCGTCGGGTCCCGGCAGCGCGTGCTCGTCCCTGACAGGGCGGGCGAGGATACCGGCGATCAGGCCGGCCAGGACGTCACCGCTGCCCGCTGTGCCTGCCCACGACGTGGTGGTCGGCGCAACCAGCGTGGAGTCGCAGCGGGTGCTCGTCTGCTCCATCGTGTCCAGGTCGGGGAAGCCCAACTCCGGGTTGATGAAGCTGGCGAGCAGCGCCTGATCACGGAGCTTGTCCGCATATTCGAAGGAACGCACAACGGTGACAGGGCCCTTGAGGACGACGTGGCAGCCCGTTGCATCGTGGAGCAGATTCGCGTAGCGTAGGGGGGCCGCGGCTATCTCATCCCGCTTCGTCGGCGTGCCGAGCCTCGTCAGCAGGCGCACGGCCTCCCCGTGGTGCGGGGTGAGGACGGTGGTCTCGGGGTTGATGGTGTCCGCCAACTCCGGAATCAGGTCGAGGGCCCAGGCGTCGATGACGAGCGGCACGCCGGACTGGCCGCAGAATTGCGCGAGTTCGAGCGCGTCCTCGCGGCGCTCCTCGTCCAGGCCTGGCCCGATGAGGGCTGCCTGAATGCGCCCGCCCACCATGACGACGCACGGTTCGGCGGCCAGGACCAAGTCCTGGACGCGGCGGGTCGAGTTAAGGCGGACCATGCCGACGCCCGATGCCAGGGCCCCTCGCGTGGCGAGCAGGCCAGCGCCCGGGTAGGTGTCGGATCCCGCGACGAGGCCGACGACACCGCGCGCGTACTTGTCGTCGTCAAAGGCCGGGGCTTGGACGAACCGACTGCCGCCGGTTCCCTCGTAGAAGTACACCGGGACCTCGCCGCTCGTTTCCTCCGTGTCAACGGGGGTCAGACCAACGAGTCCGGTCCACTCCATCTCGATGAGTTCCAAAGCACCACAATACTGCGCGGCGGGCGGCAGGATCTGGGCGCGTTTGAAGCTGCCCACGGCCATCGTGTGCGTGGCACGCATGACGGCACCCTTCACGCTCCCCTCGTCGTCGGTCAGGCCCGAGGGCACATCAATCGAGACGATGGCGGGGCGCATCAGGATCGAGTATTCATTGAGCCGCTCAACGGCCTCCGCGAGGTTCCCTCTGAGGGCCCCCTTGCCGCCGATGCCAACGATCCCGTCGATCCACACTTTCGCGAATACCACCAGGGAGAGCTGCGGGGAGTCAAGAACTGTGCTGATTGAGTCTCCCTTGAGGTCCACGATGGTGACCCCGGATGCTGTGGCGGCGCGCAGCGCGCGGGAGTGGCGCTTGCACTTGAGCAGGATCGCCGCCACGCTGACGCCCATGTCAGCGAGGGTCGCGCATGCGTAGAGGGCATCGCCACCGTTGTCGCCGCCTCCGACGAAGGCGACGACATCCGCCCGAGGGCCGGGGACAACGGGTTCGTGAGGTTCGGTCAACAGAGGGGCCGTGTCACCGACGAGTCGGGCAACGCGCTGCGCGACCGCGTCGCCGACCTGGCGCATATACAGATCCGGGTCATCGATCTCCGCAGCCTCACGGACAAAGCGCTCTTCGATTGAGCGCGCCTGCGGGAACGTCAGGGCGGGGCCGTCACATGTCAACATGTCTTCATTGTCCCATCTCTTCGCGCGCCTCCGCGCGCTTCCCAACGGCGCTCGCGGGCACGAAGCCCTGCGCCGAGGCCTGGGAGGGACTGCGCCGAGGCCTGGGAGGGACTGCGGTCCTGGGATCCTCCGGCTTCACGGCAGTCGTGCGCCCTCTGGGAACCGATGTAGCGGTCGCGCGCTCCCCTCACGATGAGGTCGAGCCACGGGCCGCTCGAGGCAACGGCGAGCGCGCCGGGGGCTGGCCCCCGATGGAACCTGTTCTACAGACGGAACCTGTGGGGCCAGCCCTCCCAGCTCTTCACTCCCCCGACTCCGGGGGAGTAAACGCGCCGGTTAGGCGACGTCGAGGGTCTTGGCGACACCCGCCAGGACCGCGCCCACGATGACCAGGGCGACGCCGATGATGGTCCAGCGCAGCTCCTTGCGCGTGCGGGTTTCGTGGAGCCAGAGGATGCCCAGCGGGGTGGAGATCAAGATTCCGAGCTGGGAGAGCGTGAAGCCGGTGCCGGCGCCCAGGTTGTTGGAGTTGAGCTGGAGCAGCAGGATGGCGGTGCCCACAGGACGCCGTTGAAGGTCGAAGGGAGCATGCGGCGGTGGCGCAGCGAGTCCTCGGGGGCTACTCCTCCGCGGCCCTGGATCGCGAAGAACGCGCCGCAGTACACGGTGTAGCCGATCGCCTGGGGCAGGAGGAATTCGGCAGGCTGGATGCCGAACCACTTGATGATGAGGGGGAAAGCGACGAGGCCCAGCGTGGAGGTCGTCAGCAGGAACGCGCCCCGCTTCCAGTCGAGGGAGGCCGCGTCGGAGCCGGACTCGGAGCGGGAGAGGAACCAGATGCCGACGATGAGGACGGCGATGGCGGCGAGGCCGTAGGGCAGAGCCCCGCCGTGGAGCCACTCGCCGAAGATCGCGATGCCGGCCAGGGACATGAGGACCAGCTGGCCGCCGGTGGACAGGGGCATCGTGCGGCTCATGCCGAGCACCGAGTAGGAGCGCAGCTGATCGCACACGCCGACGCCGAGGAGCAGGCCGGTCAGGAAGGAGACGCCCAGGTTCAGGGGGGTCCACGCGGGGTGCAGGAACGGGGTGGCGACGGCAGCCATGAGCAGGCCGCCGAGGACGGCACCCATGACTCGCTGGCGGTCTGAGCCACCGGTCTTTCCCATCAGCGTCGTCGCGACGCCAAAGAAGACTGAGGGCAGGATGCCGATGAGGATCGTGGACAGAGTCATGTGCGCACCTCCTGGGGTGGTCGCGGCCCCGTTTCACGAGGTCGGGGCTTGTTTGCGTTGAATGGTGCGGCGGGCTTCCCGCCACCTCTTCAACGCTAGTCGCCCCCTCCCCCTCGCCTGCAATCTCCATCGCGGTTTTGGCTGCTGTTTCACACGCACATCGTGAAACCTTTCACCAGATCAGACCCATTCGATGACGCAGCGCACGCCCCAGATCCGTAAAACTGACACCGGTCCGAAAAAGCGGCCCGGGCCTCGTCCCAGATGAGGAACGAGGCCCGGGAACGTTCACGGGGCTGCAGCCTGGTGTCGGACTATAGGGCGAACAAAATACGGAAGAGACGCGCACAGCCCTTGTAAGAAAACCGCCTAGACTACTTATTGGGAGCAAACGTGATTTGGCCGGGGCGAATGAGAGGCAGGAGAACTGCCGTGCCGGTAACCCGCGTGGTCAAATCACTGAGAGCTTCACGAACGTAAGGAAACGCCGCCATGAGCGCAACTCTCGATGCAAAGTCTGCAGGGGCTTCAGGGGAGAGAACAAACTCCTGAGACCCCTCATAGTAGGCAATGACTGCGATAACAGCCTGCCACTGTGGAGCCGTGATCCGGAACTCAAACCGTGTTCCGAAGCGTTTGCCTTCCTGCCGAGTTCCGAGCATGCAGTTGATCTCGATCGGCGTAGGCTCACTACCTTCAAGATCGGAACCAGCCTGGGGAGCATCATCCACAAGCTCAATCGACAGGCGATCAAAGCGAATGTCCACAAGTTGAAGTTTCGCAGTTGCAAGCATCTCTTCGACGCTTACCAAGAGGGGCACATCAGACATGAGCTGGCTCCTGCGTAATACTCCAGTCGTCGGCGACCGCCTGCGGCTTACGCGAGGGCGTAGGCACACGAACAGTTGCCTGGGCGGCTCCGGTCATCTGCCACGTAGCGGGTACGCCCTCACCACAGTCATCGACAACCTTGATGTCGAGGAGCGCATTGACGGCCATCGCGTACCGGATGATGGATGACACAGTCGGGTTAGCGTCATAGCGCTCAAACGCAGCGACCGTAGGCTGACTGACGCCCATGCGCTCGGCGACAGTCTGCTGGCTGAGCTTATGCTCCTTGCGGAGCCTTACCAAACCCTCGAGAAGACGATCCCTCGCATCGACCAGCAGATCTGCGCGGCGCTCAAGGCTCTCATCACTCACTGAAGTCATAGATTAAACTATATAAGTGTCAGATGGTGTTATGCAAACTTCAGTCATGTTGTGTGCGCCGCTCGACACCCCAGCATGTGGAATATCCAGAGATGAGGAGATGCTCAGCTTTGTCGATCTCAGCGTCTTGCGCGGCCTTGGTCGCAGCCGGGTCACCGTTGACGATCACCTTCTCATGAGCGTGAAGGCCTAGTATGCACAGGCCTAGCTGATCGAATGGCTGAGCGTGAATGAGACGGACCTCAACCTGAGCATAGGAGTCAATCCCTGAGGAATTAACTTCGCGAACATCAATGTCCCGCCAGCGAATTTCGAAGAGAGTAACACCGCCACGCAGAGATTTCAGTTCTCCCGGTGGTCGAAGTTTGCCTTGTGCGGCTTTTTCAAGGCGCTTTCTAAAACTCGCGCGGATCATCGCCTCTTGGTACGGATTCCAGCGACGGTTCGTTGGCTCCTTGATGGCCGCCATAAGAGCATTTACAGCTAAGCTGATGTGCTCTTGAGCCGTTCCATTACCGCCGCCATACCAATAGAAGTCCGCAGGCAGGTCGAGGCACGCATTCGACCTGGAGGAATTATCTGCGACACTCATGAACTCCATGGTAGCCGGGGGGTATTGAATTGTGAGCGCACATGCCGTCGACGGCTTGCCTCGTACAACATGCAAGGGGAACTCACAGTCGCCCACGAGCATGAGGAAACTGACACCGGTCCGTAAAAGCGGCCCGGGCCTCGTCCCAGATGAGGAACGAGGCCCGGGAACGTTCACGGGGCATGCGCCCCGCGCGGGTGGATTACTCCACCGTCACGGACTTGGCCAGGTTGCGCGGCTGGTCGACGTCCAGCCCCTTGACGGTGGCGAGTTCGCAGGCGAAGATCTGCAGCGGCACGACGGTCAGGAGCGGTGCATACAGGGTCGGCACGGGGGGCACGCGGAAGACGACCTCGGCGAACTCGTCGACGG
>ERZ773212.1675-NODE-1675-length-10021-cov-3.017158_pt1 | contig 10021 bp, 7 predicted proteins | sample MGYA00581005_ERZ773212 | MGnify/ENA primary metagenome ERZ773212 (study PRJEB29015, sample SAMEA2738154) | human oral metagenome | biome: human oral; feature: human-associated habitat; material: saliva | place: China | collected 2196 ...
GCAGATAGTTGTTCCATTCAATGCCTGTGTTTAGTTGCTGTGCTACACCCACGCCAAGAATTCCATAGTCTAAATTGGCAGTATTCAGCTTGAAAGTTCCATCGCCCATTAAGATATGACTGATGTTGGTAAGTGAGTCGAAGTTTTCGGACACTCCTTTCACCATCACCATCATTTGTTTGCCTTGATATGTTGCCAGGGCTTGGTCGGTAACGCATTCGGTGGCGACCTCTATGCTGGGCAATGCTTTTATCTTGTGCAAGAGAGGGGCGTCTGCTGCTATGGTCTTTCCCTTTGCAGCTTCTATCTTTAATTGCGGATCGAAGTTAGTGAAGAACGATGCTACAAGGTCGGAAAAGCCATTGAAGCCACTTAGCACTACCACTAACGCCATGGTAGCAACAGCCACGCCAATGACAGATATCAGACTGATAACGTTGATGGCGTGGGTGCTTTTCTTAGAAAAAAGATAGAGCCGGGCAATGTAAAAAGGAAAGCTCATTACTTTTTCAGCAGTTCGTCGATATGTTCAATATAGTCTAACGAGTCGTCCAAGAAGAAACGTAGTTCAGGAATAATACGCAATTGGCTGCGCACGCGTTGCCCCAAGTCGTAGCGTATGGTTTTCTCGTTCTTGTTTATGTTCTTTAAAAGTTCTTCAGCCTTGTCAGATGGGAATATGCTCAGATAGGCTGTGCATATGCTCAAGTCCGGACTAATCTTTGTTTGTGTAACGCTTATCAATATGCCGTGCGTTGCACGTGTCTGACTTTGGAATATGCTCGCAAGCTCTTTCTGTAGAAGGCGTGCAATGCGGTTTTGTCTTGTTTCTTGCATTTTCTGTCTTAATTTTATTGCAAATGTACTGCAATTCTCTCAGATATCAAAATAAGGTTTTCAAAATTAGTATTGCTGAACAGTTGCCTATGAAGGGACATTATCTAAAAGAGTGTTAAATATATAAAGTGAGTAGGGGTTTTGTGTTTTTCTGCGTTTTATAAGTGAAGTTCAGCGAGAGCTTCTATAAAAGTGATGAACTTTTTAAATACGATATATGCTTTTTTCTACAGATTAAGTTAATGTAACTATGTGATGAACAATGTTGGCGCTCTTCGTTGGTTGAAACGCGGAGCTCAACGAACAAAACTTTTTCGACAAACTTAGAAGGTCTAAATTGGGCTGAAAAGTTACCTTTTTTGTCCTGATAAGTCTGAAGAAAACAAGAACCTACTTAAATATAATCTACAAACGGAGAGGGGGCATCTGTACAGATGCCCCCTCAATGTATCTGGCAAGTGCCGGTTATGGTAAAAAAAAGATGCAATTTGGGCTTATAACTGAAAGAAAAATGCTACATTTGCTGGAGAAATAACTGAACAGCTATGCAGAAATATGCCGATTATATTAAAGAGATAGAGATTGACTCGCTGTGGGCGGGGCAGAAGCACATACGCTGGGAGCTCGACAAGCACGTAAATATATTGAGTGGCATCAACGGCGTGGGCAAGAGCACGATATTGAACAAGGTGATAAAAGGACTCTCGCAGGGTGGCGAATTTCCGAGCCACATGCTGAAAGGCGTGCACATAAAGGTTTCGCCAGACGATGCAAACTGGATCAGGTACGATATTATACGTTCGTTCGACCGCCCGCTTCTGAATGTGGAGAGTATAAGCAAGGTGGACTTGAAACTTGCGACCGAACTTGACTGGCAATTGTTCCAGCTGCAACGAAAGTATCTCGACTATCAGGTAAACGTTGGCAACCGTATAATTGAAACGCTGCAAAGCGGGGAGCCCGACGCTGCAACCAAGGCGCAGGAATATTCGGCACCGAAGCGATTGTTCCAGGACATAATAGACGAACTGTTTGCCGAGACGGGCAAGAAGATTGTGCGTTCGGAGAACGAGATACGCTTTTCGCAGATTGGAGAAACCTTGTTCCCCTACCAGCTGTCGAGCGGGGAAAAGCAGATGCTGGCCATATTGCTCACCGTCCTGGTGCAGGACGGGAAGCCATACGCCTTGTTCATGGACGAACCCGAGGTGAGCCTGCACATTGAATGGCAGAAGAGGCTGATTGGATTGATATTGAGCCTGAACCCGAACGTGCAGATAATACTTACCACGCACAGTCCGGCGGTCGTCATGGACGGATGGCTGGACAAGGTTACCGAGGTTGACGAGATTACCGTAGGATAAGCAAAGGAAACACCTGATGGGAAAACAGCTTAAGGACAATCTGTCGTCCGACTACTTTGAGGCAGCCAACCGCCTGCAGGGACGCAGGGCGAGAAAGAGGATCGTGGCGTATGTGGAGGCTTACGACGACATATTCTTCTGGCGCACGGCACTGAGCGAGTTCGAGAACGCACACCGTTACTTCGAAGTGATGCTGCCGTCGCGCCACACGCTGACGAAGGGGAAGCGCTCGGTGCTGATGAACCTGATATCGGGCAATGCCGGCGAGAGCATGATTGCCTGCGTGGACGCCGACTACGACTATCTCCTTCAGGGCTCCACGTCGATGTCGCGCACCATAAACCACAATCCCTACGTGTTCCACACCTATGCCTATGCCATAGAGAACCTGCAGTGCTGTGCCGAGAGCCTGCACAACGTGTGTGTCGCCGTAACGCTGAACGACAAGCCGATATTCGACTTCAGGGAGTACCTGCGCCTCTACAGCGAGGCCATCTTCCCTTTGTTCGTGTGGAGCGTATGGTTCTACAGGAAAGGAATTTACGGAAAGTTCACCATCACCGATTTCAACCATGCCATAGAAATGGGCAACTTCACTTTCCATACGGCTTATGCGAACATAGAGAAGCTGCGCCGCAAGGTGGCAAGGAAGACAGGGCAGTTCCAGCGCGAATACCCCGACGCCAAGGACACCTACCTGGCTCTGAAAAAGGACATAAGGCGACTGGGGGTAACAGCGCAAACCACCTATTTGTACATACAGGGGCACCACTTGTTCGACAACGTGGTGGTGCCCGCCCTGAAAAGAGTGTGCGACAAGCTTATACGCGACCATGAGCGGGAGATTTATCGCAATGCGCGACACATTGTGCAACAGAGAAACGAACTTTCAAACTACAATCACAGCATAGAAGAAATTGTACCCATGCTGCGGCGCAACGTGGGCTATGCCAACAGTGAACCTTATTTGCGTCTGAAAGCCGACCTGAAAGGCTTCTTGGACGGGAATGGCGAGGACTGAAACAGCTATTCCCTTCGCACCATCATACCTTGCACCGTCCTTAGATGTCCGGAAAACCACTCCGTCATGTCCTGCCGTACGTGGCGGAACGTCAATGATACCATACAGCCTTGACAACAGCTCCTATGACAACTTGATTGTCGGTATATGGAACCGGCAACTGTCGGTATTCCGCACCGGCGACGAATACCCTTGTAAGGGTATCGGTCAATACCCTTACAAGGGTGTCTGTCGATACCCTTGCAAGGGTATTGGTTGCAGGTACTATATACCTACAATCGCAGGTACCAAACACCGACGACGGCAGATGCCGAATACTAACGTAAGGAGATGCTGAATACCAATGACGACAGATACCCGACATCGGCGATGGCAGATACACTTGATGACAGGAATGCAGGAGAGTGCAGGAAAAGAAGAGAGGGCAATCAGGACGCAGTGTTCCTGATTTGCCCTCTTGTATTTTATGCAGTCTGTGGCGTGGGTTCGGCGTGCGTGGAACGAGCTTTCCATGCATGGGCTGCAAAGCCTAATTCTCTTTCCAGAACGAAGGGGTGAAAAGCACCAGGACGGAGAAGAGTTCGAGACGCCCGACAAGCATGAGGAACGAGCTGATCCATTTGGCAAAGTCGGGCAGTTCGTTCCACGACATTGTCGGACCAATCTCCAAGCCCAGTGTCGGCCCCACGTTGCCAAGGCTGCTTAGCGTTATCGTCATCGAGTTGGTGGAATCGATGCCCGCGGCAATCATCGTGAAGGCGCAGATAACGGCAAGGAACAAGTACAGCCCTATGAAAGCCAGCAGCGTTACACGCTTGGACATCTGCACGTTGTAGCCGTCTATCTTCATCGGCAGGACGGCATTGGGGTGGAGTATCTGGCGAAACTCGTTCTTGACAATCTTCACCAGCATTACGCCACGCATGCTCTTGATGCCCCCGCTGGTTGAACCCGACGAGCCGCCGAAGAACATGCAGGCTGCCAGCACCACCCACGTAACGTGAGGCCACTTGGCAGCATCGTCGCTGTAAAGCCCCGTCGTCGTGATGAAAGAAACAACCTGGAAGACAGAGCTGCGGAAGGCGTGCTCCACCTCGTAGTTGCGCTGGAAAATAAGTTCCAGCATGATGAAGAGGGTGAAGGCCGCAATCAGCATCGTGTAGAACTTGAACTCGCTGTTCCTGAACAGTTGCCTGAACCTGAAGCCTGCCACAGAGGTGTAGAGCAAGGTGAAGTTCACGCCCGAAAGGAAGCAGAAGATGGTGCACACATACTCGCCCGCAGGAGAATGGAAAGTTGCGATTGAGCCGCTCTCCGTTGCAAAGCCGCCCGTAGCCGTACTGGTCATGGCATAGTTGAAAGAGTCGAACCAGGTCATGCCGCACAGCTTGTAGCTTACCACACATGCAGTCGTGAGGACGAGATAGACCATCCATATCCACTTGGCGCCCGTGCTGAGGCGAGGGTGCAGCTTGCTCTTGATCGGCCCGGTAGACTCTGCTGCAAACACCTTGAGCGAACCGCCGACGAGCGAAGGCAGAATGGCAATGGTAAAGAAGACTATGCCCAAGCCACCTATCCACTGTGTCAGCGAGCGCCAGAAGAGCAGCCCCTTTGGAAAACGTTCGGGATAGTCCACGATGGTGGCACCGGTGGTGGTAAAGCCCGACATCGTCTCGAAAAAGGCATTGGTGAAGTCCGGGATATAGCCGCTGATAAGGAAAGGCAGGGTGCCGAAGAGCGAGAATATGACCCATGCTACTGCCACCACGAAGTAGGCGTCCCTCCGCCCGATGGTGTTGTCGGCATGCCTGCCCATGAGGCGGAAGCACGTTCCCGCGGCTATGGTGATGAGTATTGCCCAGATGAACGCCGTTACATCGTTGCCCTGATACAGCAATGACACTGTCAGGCAAAGCGACATAAGCAGCGCCTCTATTCCCAGAAGCGCCCCTAAAATCTTTGAAATGGTCTTTAGATTGAGCATTGCTAACCTCTCCTTCCGTCTTTAGTTGAACAGTTGTTCCACCTTCTTCATGTTGGTGTTGTAGCAGAACACGACTACTATGTCGCCCGCTTCAATCTGCGTATTGCCCGAAACGAGCATGCCCTCGCCATGCCGTACCAGTCCGCCGATGGTCATTCCGCTTGGCAGGTTCATGTCCTTGATGGGCTTCTGCGTTATCTTCGAGCCTTGCACGGGAATGAATTCGGCAACGTCGGCATCGACAGACATAAGGAAGCGCACGTTGTCTACATTGGCGTCGAGCAGCATCTGGTAGATATAACTTGCGGCAATCGCCTTCTTGTTGATGATGGTGCCGATGTCCAGGTTGGCTGCCATGTCTACATAGTCGAAGTTCTCTACCGCCGCAATGGTCTTCTTGACGCCCAAGCTCTTTGCAGCCAGGCATGCAAGTATGTTCGTCTCGGCATTCGGCGTAAGTGCAACGAAGGCTTGCGTGTGGCGGATACCCTCTTCTACGAGCAGGTCGGTGTCGCGTCCGTCGCCATTGATGACAAGCTGCGACTCGTCGAACATTTCGTTCAGGTATTCGCAACGGTCGATGCTTCTTTCTATAACCTTCACGTCCATGTATTCGGGCATTATCTTTACCGAACGGACAGCCGTGCGCCCACCGCCCATAATCATTACGTTCTTCACGTCTACATAGTGCTCCTTGCCGGTGAGCTTGCGTATGTAGGGTATGTATTCCTTGGTCGTCATGAAGTAGGCGAGGTCTTCCTGCTGCAGTGTCTCGTTACCACCGGGAATGATGGTTTCGTTCTTGCGCTTGATGGCCACAACATGGTAAGGGTCGTCCGGCCCGCTTATGTCCCTGAGTGGCTGGTCTAATATCTCGCAAGTCTTGCGGAGCTTTATGCCCAGCATAACCAACGCGCCACCTTGAACGTCCCAACGCTGGCGAACCCACGACATTTTCAGTCCGTTTATTATGTCTTTTGCCGCCAAGAGTTCGGGGTAGATGAGACTGTCAATGCCCAACTGCTTGAAAAGCTCTTGGTTCTTAGGCTCCATGTATTCGGGGTTGTCAATCTTAGCCACTGTCTTTTTTGCGCCAAGATTGTGCGCCATGGTGCAGGCTGTTATGTTGATGGTCTCTTTGGGGTCTACCGCAATAAAGAGGTCAGCATGCTTTACACCTGCTTCCTGCAGCACTTTTATGCTTGTCGGCTTCCCTTGCAACGTAAGAAGGTCGTAGTTCTGACCAATCTTGTTCAGGTTTTCTTCTTGCTCGTCAATAAGTATGATGTCGTACTTGTTGCGAGAAAGAAACTGTGCCAGATAAGTTCCAATGGCGTATGCTCCTGCTATAATTATCTTCATACCTTTGTTCTGTGTGTGTTGCTTACAATCTTTTTTCTATTTCCCGCTTTATGCTGTCCTTGTCAATTCCGCACAATTGGCGGAGTTGCTGCACTGTTCCCTGCTCGATAAATTCGTCGGGAAGGGCTAACCTTTGCACGTGTATGCTATGGTTGTGCTCGTTCAGCCATTCCATGACGGCAGTTCCAAGTCCACCGTTCTTCGCCCCGTCTTCCACAGTGATGACTTCCGAGAAGTTCTGTCCAACCTCTTCGAGTATGTTTTCGTCTATTGGCTTCAAGAAACGCATATCGTAGTGGGCAATGCGACCTGTGCACTTGTCTTCTTGTTCCAGCTCTTCGATGGCTTTCAGCGCATCGTTTCCCACAGGACCAATGGTAAGGACGGCTATGCTTTTCGCGGCTTTCTCCTGGTCGGTGCCGAAAGTCTTGTCGTAAAGTTTACGTCCTGTGCCCACCTTTACTTCCTCTAATGGGCATTGCCAATCCACCAATGCACCGCTACCGCGAGGGTATCTTATCACGAAGAAGCCCTTTTCGGGCAGTTGGGCAGTAAACATAAGCCGGCGCAATTCGCGTTCGTCCATTGGCGAAGCAATGGTAACGTTCGGGATAGGACGCAAGAAAGCCATGTCGAAAGCACCGTGGTGGGTTGCACCGTCTTCGCCAACGAGTCCTGCGCGGTCTAAGCAGAGCACAACGGGGAGGTTCAAGATGGCGGCATCGTGAATGATATTGTCGTAAGCGCGCTGTGCGAAAGAACTGTAAATGTTGCAGAATGGTTGCAAGCCGTCCTTTGCCATGCCTGCCGAGAAAGTCATGGCGTGCCCCTCGGCTATGCCAACATCGAAGGTGCGGTCGGGCATTTCCTTCATCATAATGTTCATCGAGCAACCCGTCGGCATGGCAGGCGTAACGCCAACAATGCGTGGATTGCTTCTTGCAAGCTCTAAAAGGGTATGCCCAAACACATCTTGGAACTTTGGTGGCTTATTGCTGTTGTCCTGCACAAGACGCTGTCCTGTTTCGGGGTCGAACTTTCCAGGTGCGTGCCACACTGTTGCGCTCTTCTCGGCAGGTTTGTATCCCTTGCCTTTCGTGGTGTGCAGGTGCAGCAGTTTCGGTCCTTTCATATTTTTAAGTTGGTTCAACACCCTTACTACTTCCTTGACATCATGCCCGTCGAATGGTCCGAAGTAGCGTATATCCATACCTTCGAAGAGATTCTGCTGTTGGGCAAGAGCCGACTTGATGGCATTGTTCAGGCGAATAATGCCTTTGCGTCGCTTGTCATTCAGTATGCCTTTGGCATGCAACCATTGCGACGCCTTGAAACGAAGCCTGTTGTAAGTTTCGTTGGTATCGAGGTTGAGCAGGTATTGTTGCATACCGCCAACGGCTCTGTCTATCGACATATCGTTGTCGTTCAAGATGATGAGCAAGTCGTTGGGCTGGCTCGAAGCATTGTTCAAACCCTCAAAAGCCAAGCCACCGCTCATTGCACCGTCGCCGATAATGGCTACTACGTGGCGTTCGGGGTGGTTTGTCATCTTGGCAGCTACTGCCATTCCTAATGCTGCCGAAATGGAATTGGAAGCATGCCCACAAGTAAACGTGTCGTATTCGCTTTCTTTTGGAGAGGGGAAAGGCATAAGTCCATCTTTCTTTCTGTTTTCGCAGAAGCATTCGCGACGATGCGTTAAAATCTTGTGTCCGTATGCCTGATGTCCCACGTCCCACACTACTCTGTCTTCAGGCGTATTGAAAACGTAATGACAGGCTACGGTAATTTCGATTGCGCCAAGGCTCGATGCGAGGGGTCCTGGATTAACAGCTACTTCTTGAATTATGTCTTTACGAAGTTCGTCGCATAAGGTTGGTAGCTCGTCAATGCTCAATTTTCTTAAATCGGCAGGCGAATCAATTTTGCTTAAAAGTTTGAAAGTATTCTCGTTCGACATTACTATTATGTAATAATGAGTGCAAAGTTACTTTAAATAGATTGAACAACAAAATAAATATAGGCTAATTTAGGCACTTATAATGTGCTGTAACGCAATAGCCTTTCTTTAAAAAGTTTGGCTTATATAACAAAAGCTTAAGAGCTTTCTGTAAAAACTTAAGAGTTTTTATCACACTTCTATAATTGTTCATTTTCTTGTTAAAATAGTCCTAACCTATACTACCTTCGTAGTAAAGATAGTCTATATGCTCAGCAAAAAAACGAAAAACGGCAAGAGACTAATTGCTATTTTAGGCTAATAAAAAGAGGAAACAGGGTGTTGTTGTTCTGTTTCCTCCTGAAAATTAATATCGAAAGAGTCTGTAAATAACAAATACTTTTTTGCTTTCTGTTAAGGCAAGTTTTAAAACTATATTTCTCTACCTATATTTAGAGAATGCACTTAATACAGAAATCAATAGTGATTTGCGTTTACATCTTATTTTATCTACGTTCTAATTTTAAGAATATTGCAGAGTTGTTTGCCCTGCTTGTTATGAGTTTCTCATCAAGATACATACTGCCAAATTGAATAATTTGTATAGCTAGTCTATCTCTTCCTGATAACTGTGCAACTGAATTTCTGTTGTTAATAAAGAAACCGGTCTTAAATGTTTGTGTCTTGCCCTTATAGTTTATATTAAGCGAAAGTGGAGTAGGGTTTACCAAAAGTGTTATAGGATCATTATCAATGAATGCTATGTAACATAATACATCGGTAGTTCCGAGACTTTCGATAGCGCTCTTTAAGTCTTTATCCTCTAATTGACCAGTGAGCACCTTTAATGGAAGATTCTTTATAATGAGCGTTGAGTCGGTATTAATGGTAACCGATACAGGCAGACTGTCTTTTTCAAGAATAGACATGTTATCGTTAAGTTTATTGAAAAACACCTTTCCTGTATAGTTTCCTTTCACACTGTTGAAGGCAGCTTTCACTTCGGCAGGAGTAAGTCCTTCCTTGTTGTTGTTGTCAAGATTGCACGATGTAATGCCAAGTAATGCAATGCTACTAAATACTACTAGCATCAGTTTGTTCAATGTTTTCTTCATTTTCTTCTTTTTATTTTATTTAGTTATTCTCTAATCAAAGTTAAACAATACGCCCGTTAGCGTAAATAAACTAACAGATGCCACCTTCTTAAAAGCTGTGCATCTGTTTCTTTTATGCTTCTTGTTGTTTTCCTCTCTTAGTTCTTTTTTCCTAAGAAACGTAATAAATAGAGGAATAGATTAATAAAATCTAAATACAAATTTAACGATCCCAAGAGAGCCATCTTCTGTGCTGACTCATTCGCATCGGGAGCACTCATTACCATTCTCTTAATTTTCTGTGCGTCCCAAGCAGTCAAACCAGTAAATATTAATACACCTACACCACTTATAATTAAATTAACCATTGGACTACGTAAGAAAATGTTTACTATTACGGCAATAATTAAGCCAATG
>ERZ773212.1681-NODE-1681-length-9997-cov-9.519714_pt1 | contig 9997 bp, 6 predicted proteins | sample MGYA00581005_ERZ773212 | MGnify/ENA primary metagenome ERZ773212 (study PRJEB29015, sample SAMEA2738154) | human oral metagenome | biome: human oral; feature: human-associated habitat; material: saliva | place: China | collected 2196 ...
CGCCACGTCCTGGTAGGTAGAAGGGGAGTCAGAAGTACTGAAAATGACGCTTTTCTCATAGGTGGAGTCGCTGAAGGCCGCTAGATCCTGGTAGATGGAGTCGCTAAAGACTGCCAGATCCTGGTAGATGGAGTCGCTAAACACCGCCTTGCCGTAGTAGGTGGAGTCGCTGAAGACTGCCAGATCCTGGTAGATGGAGTCGCTAAAGACTGCCAGATCCTGGTAGATGGAGTCGCTAAACACCGCCTTGCCGTAGTAGGTGGAGTCGCTGAAGACCGCCACGTCCTGGTAGGTAGAAGGGGAGTCAGAAGTACTGAAAATGACGCCTTTCTCATAGGTGGAGCCGCTGAAGACCGCCAGCTCCTGGTAGGTAGAGCCGTCGAAATTAACAGGTTTTTTGTAATAAGATTTTGTGAGGTTTATCGGGTAGAAGAATGTGCTTCCCGAGAAATTGTATTCAAAATCTGACCATGCCCCTGGTATGTTTTTGTCTGGGCCTTGTAGGCGGTCGTGAATTTCTTTAATAATACTGAGGCGAACGTCTGCTTCTGCTTGAAGATTTGCCTTTCGAGATGCAGGAGTGAATGGAGAACGGATATAGGCGCAGAGGTTATTGATAATAACCTGCCCCTCTTTGAATCTCTGATCATCAGATAGGCTCTTTTCTTCAAGCCATTCATCGACGAGTCCAACGAGTGTATATACACCGCCCATACGGACAGTGGATTTTTCATCGCCTAGCTGTTCTACCGCTTTGGTATACCGTTCTCTGCGTCCTGCCCTCACTTGCCGCAGATGTTCTCTATCGTTTTTCTCTTTGTCCTGATCGTTCTTGAGCTTATCATTATCATTTTTTCGGCGAGTCTCGCCGAGCGCAATAAGAGCGATAAGCCCACCTGTTGCTAGAAGAATTGCTTGCCGGAGCGCTGCCGCTCCACCAGAATTAACGTTGCCTTCAGGTAGGCTCATAACGACAGGTAACAGGAACGCATATGAGCCACCCACTATGCCACTAGAAAGAATGCGTGCATGGAACCAGCGAGGATCATCATCTTTCTTGAAGATTGGGCAAAATATTAGAGCAAGATAACCACCGGTTAGGATAATCAAAACCAATGCTAAATACACTTGTAGCTGGTGCTCGAAACGACAACCGAATGCCCACGCAATAGCCCAGATAGTGCTTAGCAAGGCTTCTGCTACAAGAGTGTTACCAGCGATCCAATCAATAGCACGCCATTTCTCCTTCTGTGAAGTATCCGGCGTAGTGTCATGTTGTAGCGTAGCCTCTACATCTTCGTATTCTTTTGGCATCGACTATCTATTCCTCATGAGTGAGTGGCCTGTTCCTTCTCTACTCTATCGCACCTTCAGTCTGTATATCAGATTTTCCTAGATTTTGACTCAAGGATTACTTTATACATATCTGCCATTTCAGCGGCTGTAGAATATTACATACCTTTGTGAGTTATCATCCGCTCTGGTTTCGCAGAGCTCAATGGGTCCTTATTGGGGTGTTGAATCTAGACTCTGTTGTGAGTGTCAAATAGCTAAGTAATGATGGTATTCCGATTGCTTTGAATATTATATTTATTATGAATGAATGTTTGGTATTAGTATATGATTCTTACGAGTCATTGCTATTTTGGGCAGATTGTAGTTCCCGCAGCCATTTTTCTAATTCTTCAAGAGAGCTGTTTTCTCGCATGTAATTATAGGCAGTATTTTCTTTTGTGCTTATTTTACGGCAGTTAGGGGGTAAACTCTCATTTGGACGTAGGATCAATGAATTACTGTTTTTTGAAACCATAAAGTAAGAAAGGTGTAGATAAGAAAATAGTGATCCTTCGTTATAGTGCGTAGAAAAGCTAGGAGTATAGTCGTAGTTTGAATAGGAGAAATCTACAGACTTTATGTATATATTATGATCATATTTAACTATATTCATATATGTTGAGTGACTGAAGTCCACTTGATCATGATAGATGGAATTTGCGAATGATGCGAGTGAATCGTATGTAGAGATATAAAATAATGCTGATGACATATAAGATGCATATTCTAAATAAACTTCCTTTTCGTATGTAGAGTCAGTAAAATCAGCAACATTCTTATATTTAGAAGGAGATTCCGGGCTGGAGAATTTTACATTAACATAATAATGAGACCATTTAAATGTAACAGTACCTTCGTAGACTGAACCTTCAAATGACAAGAAATAATATTCTTGACTGTTTTCTAATTTAGGTTGGTTATAGATAGAACTTTCAAACGATACTTTTTTCTTATATGTACAGTTTTTTCTATATAATAGACCTGTATATGTCGATCCAGAAAAATCAGCATTTTCTAAGTATATACAGTTTTTCATATTACATAAATTATTCCAATATGAACCTTTAAAATCTACGATATAGAAAAATGTACTTCCCGAAAAATTGTATTCAAAATTTGACCATTCCCCCGATTCTCCTTGCGTAGATTTCTGTAGACGATCACGTATTTCTTTGATAATAATTAGCCGAACATCTTTTTCTGCATTAAGAATAGCTTTGTCTGAATAAAATTTATCTGGTTTTTCTTGATAACGTCCTGTAGGTTTATCTTGCATAAGTTCATCATAATGTGAAGACAGTGCGAAAGGTGAACGTATATAGGAACACAAGTTATTAATAATAAACTGTCCTTCTCTGGTTTTTTCATACTCAGATAGATTTTCATCCTCAAGCCATTCAGTTACGAGTCCCACAAGTGTATAGATTCCACCTATACGGGCAGGTGCCTCTTTGTGCGTTAATTGTTCAACAGCTTTGGTGTACCGTTCTCGACGCTCTGCTCTAACTTGTCGCCGGTGTTCCTTGTCGTGTTTCTCTTTTTCCTGATCGTTCTTGAGCTTTTCGTTATTGTTCCTGCGAAAAGTTTCGATAAGACCTAGTACCGCAATGGCACCACCAGTTATATAAAGAAAGGCTAATCGCAGGTTGCTCTGAGCTAGTAAAACAGAAGCACTTTTGTCGTCAGGATTAGCAGGAGTCTGAAAAACCTTTTGCGGAATAGAAAGAGCGCACACTAACCCAACGCTGGTAATCAGCACAATTGCAATTGGTAGCCACCACCGTTTTGTCCACGACCATGCTTTGTGTAGTCTAGGATTTTCTTCAGGCTGATACTCCATATAGAGCTGTTTCTTGCTTTTCATACTTGAAGACTCCTGATGATGGGTACGTCCTCTTCCCACCCTACAGTATCCTTGTTCGCCGCCTCCAGATTTCAGCCGCTAAAAAAGGCTCTTTATCCGAATAAAGAGGCGAAAAGTACGCTTTATTCGAATAAAGAGCCTTTTTACGCAGGACGCGCAGACAGGGGAGAGGAACCCCTAAACCCCTACCTGCTGGCGGTCTTGCTCCTGCAGTGGGATTGTCGTGATTTTCTCGCGCCAGGCGTGCAGTTCCTCAACGGTAGACTTCAGCCTGCCCGAAAGTTCCTTGGTCAGACCTAGCCTATCGGTGCTGCGCGCATCGTCGCCGTGAAGATGTTGGGTGATCTCCTGCAACTCGCCGTTCTTATGCGCCAAATACTGCCTATGCTCCACAGCCAGCGGCGGGCACTCGCTCGGCAGCCCAGATGCACCGGTATCAATAGCGTAGCCCTGCCCCAGCGAGAAGACATTCTCCGTCGGTGCGAAGAACGAAATATACTGCGCCCACGCCTCAACATTCATGAAAGCAGGCGCCGCGCCGGTAAAGACAGAACCCTGGAAGGTCACCGCATTGCCATACACGGAACCCCTAAAGAGCGCCTTGTCGGCATACGTCGAGTTCTGGAACCCCGCCAGACCGTAGTACAGCGAGCTCGTGTAATTCGCCCACTTGCTGTACACCGAACCCTGAAAATCAGCCCAACCGTTATAGACAGACCGGCGGAAATACACATCGCCGCCGTAACGGCAGTTATTGAAATGCACGTCGTCCGTGTAGACAGACCCGCTGAAATCCGCCCGATGATAGGTGCAGTCGCCAAAACTTGCCACCCGCGTGTACACGCAGTTATGGAAGTTCGCCTGATTATGATAAACGGAGCTGTTGAAGGTCACGGTACCGGTGTAGACGGAGTTATGGAAGTTCGCCTGATTATGGTACTCAGAGCGGCTGAAATCCACCGCGCCAAGGTACGTTGAGTTACGGAACACCGCCCAGTTGCGGTACGTGGAATTCACGAAAGTTACCGCCTCATGGTACGTAGACCCGCTAAAGTTCGCCTGATCCAGGTACAGGTTGCCGCTAAAGTCTGCGGTGCTGCGGTATACGGAATCGTTCAACGATGCCGCGCCGTGGTACGAAGACCCGCTAAAGTTCGCGTGCGCCAGATAGGTAGAACCGCGGAAATCCGCCCAGTTACGGTAGATCGTGCCGCTAAAATCAGCTTCATGCATGTAGGTGCAGCCGCTGAAATCAGCGGTCTTATTGAAGAAGACCCGACTGAATTCGATAGGGTAGAAGAAGGTGCTCCCCGAAAAATCGTATTCAAAGTTCGTCCACGGGCCGTCCTGGTAGCCGCCCGCATCCGAGGGGGCGCGCAGACGGTCACGAATCTGCTGCATCAGACCGAAACGCAGCTCAGCTTCTTCGCGCAGAAGGGCGCTCTTCGCGTGAAATGCGCCGTGCGCAAACTCTAGGGCGTGCGGGGCAAAAATCGGCGGAGACTGAATGTACCCGCTGATCTTATTGACGATGCGCTGCCCCTCCTTATTGCGGTCTTCGTAGCTTAAAGTTTCGTCCTCAAGGCATTTATCGACGAGCGCAAGCAGGGTATAGAGACTTTTCTGCCGCGTTTTCGCATGCTGATCCTCAAGCTGAGCGGTAGCTTGCTGGTAGATAGACTCGCGTTCTGCGCGTGTAACGCCAAAGATATCAACGCTTTTGTGGGCGACCGTCGCCGCACTTGACCGGTTCCAGCGGGTAAATACGATGAGTGCGAGAACTGTGAGCACACCGCCGATCGCATACAGCACAAGTGAGGGAGTGGTTTGTTTGGTGAGGAATGGAATAATAATTGCGGCTATTACGCAGAGAATCGCGCATATAAGAATCGACCAGGCGATAGGTCTGGCAGTCCGCGGTTTAGAAGGTTCTAAAAGCGGCGGCTCTGTAATGCTTTGTATGCGTGACTCTGCGTTGAGGCGGTGGTCGTCCATGACGGGGCTCCTTGTGGCGAGTGGGTGTTTAATGCCGTACTTGTCGTAGAGCTAGTCTTCAGCAGGAATTTTACACCTTTAAGTTGAATCTGAGACACCCCACGCCACATAAACAGTGTTCCAATATTCCGTGACAAGGCGTTATTTTGGTAACACTGCACTTAACAGGCGGCGCTTTTACTCGTTCGCATGCGCCATTACGCGCGAGAATATGCGGGGTGGATAAAATCCAGAAGCGAAGACCGTGTTCCTGTTCCCGATGTAATTTTTCGCTCCCACTTTGGTACCACTGCGAAAAGTTCCAGACAGAGAGTGAGCACCCGACGGAAGAACGAACGTCGGGTGCTCACTAGGGAGGTGCTCTCACTGACACTGTGCGAGGGTCTGGAGGGGTCTACCCATCCCTCCGTACCGCGTGCATGTAAAACGTCAAGCACGCCACAAACTCAAGGGGCACGATCGTGAGCGTCCACAGCGCATCCGGCGCCAGGTTACCGCTCGTAAGCAGTCGGAACCACAGCGGAGAAACCGCCACACACAGTACCGCGCCCAAAGCATTGACGGACCGCACCAGCCCGGTGCCCATCCGAAAATTGAAGCACACGTTCGCAACAATATGCCCCAGCGCGTATACCAGAATGAACTGCCCCATCGGGTGGAACAGTATGTGACTCCAGTCGCTAGTCAAATCGCCACTCACCAGAAGCGCGAAGAACGTCATCACATACGGGAGTACCATAAACAGAACGCGTACCGTGTACCCCACGGATGCCAACGTATGCCTGAAGGTAACCTCACCCGAGCCACGCTGCGGGATGCCGTGCGCACGCTCAACGCCGCCTAGGGCGGTGTACGCTCCCGCAGATGCTGCTCGTGTGCTCATGATTCCCCCAAAATATGGTTCGCAAGCATGTCTGGTGTATAGGTTGAATTTCTATACTATGCCTTTGCGGCATTAAAAACCCTCATACTCAGGGATGATTTATCAAAACTTAATGTTCGTAAGCTAAATACAGCTCAGATATACACATGTTCAATCGACGGTTTGAAGGTGTTATACCGGGGAAGAAGCACGAGTGTCTAGTAAACAAGGCATGACGTCACAGTCTGTAACAAATCGACCGATTAGGCAGGCTTCTCTAAGACTAGAAGTGTCTGCAGCCTTTTGACAGGGTAAACAGGCATTTAGTCCCAAACCGTGCCAGCCGATAGTTTTCCGCCGTAGAGCCTGGCATTTTCACAAGGGTTGTATACAAAAGTCGGATGCGCCAGGACCGTACCCGGCGCATCCGACCTTAGACTGCGAGAAAGCGACCGCCTATTCGCGCGCTAACCTCTCGGGTTCAACGTCGTCCTTCGGCTGCTCGATGATCGAGCGAGCCGAAGCAATAATCACGCTCAGAATAATATCCGCCATGATGAAGATATAGGCCCCGGCTGAAGAATCCTCACCCGACCAGCCAGCATAGACGATCGCCGTGACGATCAGCAGAATAATACCCAATCCGGCGCTAATTCCATTCAGGATGCGCATGCCCTTCGTAGACTTCGAGCGCACCGCGAAAATACATGCCGCAATCTGCACGAGCATATATACAGCGCCGCCGTAGCCGAGCATCATGTTGAAGGTTCCGCCGCCGCCAAAGCCGAAGCCATACATCACCAGGCACGCGGCAAGCAGAACGGTACGAATCGCGGTCACCGTAACAATGGTCTTGAGCTCGCGCGAACGTTTCTGCTCGGGGGTTTTCTCGGCACTTGCAGGCACTGCCCCCGTGGTCGCGGCTATCTGACCGCTTGCCGGTGCCCCGACCGATACCGCCGGGGTGTTCGCCGTAATGATCGGAATTGCGGATGCGGGCATGGTGTCTTCATACACCTTCTTAGCCCCAGTTTTCTCTGCGGAAGCCTGCGCCTCGGATGCGGTGAAGTCGGCAGGGGCACTAGACCCGCGCTCTGCCCGAGCGGCAGACATCGTATCGGCGATGGACGGGAATGCGCCCTGTTCCTGGGCCTGGGCGGGAAGCTGGCGGGTCCTCACATCTTCCGCGTCGCCAGCCTCGTCAGCATCCGGGCGCGAGATGGACTGCGGAATGTTATCGACAGGTTCAGTCTCCGGTGCCTCCGCGTGTGTGGCGGCGGGTTCAGGAGCCTCAGAATCCTGTGGTTTCTCCGAAAGATACGAACTCAACGGGCCCTGCTCAGGCCGGCTCTGCACCGGCAGCTGACGGGTCTGAGTATTTTCGTGGTGCACAGCCTCGTCAGCATCCGGGCGCGAAATACTCTGGGGAAGCGCCTCCGCAGGGGTGTTCGTATCGATCTCAACGGCGGCGGGTTGAGCGTTCTCGGCCTCGGCAGGCTGAGGCTTTGAAATCTGTGAGCCCCACGGTGTGGACTGGGCAGCGTGAGCACTCTCGGCCGGGGAATCCTCGGCAGATTTCTGAGTAGGCTCTTGAGTCTTCGCGTCTTGCGGATCCTGCGCTGCCTGCGAGGTCTGGGCGGGCGCATCCGGCCCGGCATCCTGAGGGGGCAGCGAGTTTTGGGCAGGTGATTCTTCCTGCACATGCTGCACAGTCGTCGAAGCCTGAGAGCGTCGAGGATTGCTGAAAGGCGCACCTCCCTGGTGGTGCGAATCCTGTATGCGCTCAGAGGTATGAGGATTCTTATCGCTCATCGTGTCTCCCTCGGATGCTGTGGCTGGTGTTAAAGTCTGTGGGCAGGTGTCGAGCCGGTGCGGGCGGGGTGGTTTTCCGCCTAGAAAATCCAGCGGGTGCTAGGCACCGGTAAGAGCTCAGCTAAGGCGCGGTCAGCGGTATGGCTAGGCTGCGAACTGGAATTTCGCGGGATAACCTCTGCAATAGTACCCAAAACGGGCACGAGTTGCCTAAACACCCCGGAAATATTGGGCTCTTTAAGGATAGCGAGAGATATCTCCAAGTCAGCGTACAACACGAAGTTACCTTGCACAACATCATATGTATAGTCGAGCTTGAGTCTGCAGCCGGATGCGCGGCAGGCACCCTTTTTAGGGTGTATGTATCGCCCGGAAAGCCCAGTGAATCTTCGCCCGCGGTACCGTAGGCATGAAACCGACGGCGGGTAGAAGAACCTGAACACACCTAAAATAGATGCACTGTAAAGTAAATTATTATAGCCACATCCATGCAAGAAACCCGTGCATGCCGCTTGTACGACACGCGTAAAGCACGCGAAATTCCCTTACATGTGCTCAGCCAGCCGATCTTAACGCTGGCCAGACGTTACGGGCCTGCGGGGTGGCTGTATTTTGTTGCCTAAGCGCATCCACAGGTATTTGACACCCCATGCCGTGCCGACCGCTACCGCGAAAGGCGCATAAGCCTGCCAGTCTTGCCCGGCGAACCCAAGAATCAGGGCGCAGGCACTCAGCGGGGCGTTCATCGACAGGCTCAGGAAAGTGACCGCGCCCAGTAGCCCGGCTATCCCGAGAAGTTCTGATGCATGAAGCGCTCCCGCGCCCGGTTGAAGCTGAATCAGCGTCGGGAACACGAGGATTAGAGCGCCCGTAAGCACGAAACCGCAGGCGGAACCCAAGGCCAGCCCCGGTGTGAGCGTGCCTCCGTAGGCACCGTTGCGCAGGCTCGCCACCACCAGGATCGCTTTAGCTGCCAGCAGCGCGAGAGCATAGAGAAGAGCCTGACCTAAGGTGGCCGCGTCAAGCCTGCTGGAGCTCGAAGATAAACCGGATGCGGCATCGAAAATATGCTGGGTCAGCGGGCGGCCGTTCCCCAGAATCTCCGGCAGGAAAATCGAGGTCACCGCCACCAACGCAAGTACCAGAGGAAGCCGCCAGAGCACGTTCCGATTCGTAGTTTTGCGGCTCTCTGCGCGTTGAGAAGCCGTCCGGAACCATAGCGCCAGGGGAGTGATAGCCAGACCAAGGACAACCGCGAGCAGCAGCGATTCGCCGGTGGTCTGCAGCTGCGGGACGGGGTAGGTGGGCGCATCCGAAATCACCAGATTCGCGGTGCAGGTTGCCACAGAAATCAGGATCGCACCCGTGAAAATATTGCGCAGCGACAGTGCTAAACCGAGAGCCTCAAACAGGAAAACAAAACCGCCCCCCACCGGAACCTGGTACACAGCCGCTAAACCCGCCGCCGCAGCCGAGGCTACCAACACCGGGCGCACGGTCTGCGGGATGCGCATCAGATCCGCCAGCCGCCCGGCAAACAGTGCGCCCAGCTCGCGCGGGGCAACCTCTTTACCCACCGGCGCACCCGCACCCACGGCCACAATCTGAGTGAGGCTGTGTAGGGTTTGCCGTAGAAATTCCGGGCGGCGCTTCTGCAGAGTTTCGCCGCGAATCTGCGCTTTAACGGACACCAGCTTAGTGCGCCGCTGAAGCAAAAACCAGATGATAGAGACCGCCACGCCCACCGCGATCAACACCAGCACACGTCGAACGGTATCGCTGTGATCCGTCACGATCGGATGCTCCGCCTCCGTACGCCCGAACGTGAGCTCCTGCATGATATCCAGGAGGTAGTGCAAAATAATCGCCCCGCCACCGGTGGCCGCGCCAATCAGCACGGTGCACAGCAGAAGGTGGGCACAGCGAATCAGACGTGTTTTCATCGTTTTACATTCTAGCCGCGAACCGCAGCAGCCCTTTTTGTACCGGAGTACATGCGAGGAGCCGCCGGAACTGGTGCTGGATTGTATGCTAGATAACATACCCTGTGATGCGGGCGGCATGCGCCCCCGTAACACGAACGAAGCAGACAGTAAGGATCGAAGATGACCGAACATATAGCATTCCTC
>ERZ773212.1686-NODE-1686-length-9965-cov-2.984057_pt1 | contig 9965 bp, 8 predicted proteins | sample MGYA00581005_ERZ773212 | MGnify/ENA primary metagenome ERZ773212 (study PRJEB29015, sample SAMEA2738154) | human oral metagenome | biome: human oral; feature: human-associated habitat; material: saliva | place: China | collected 2196 ...
ATAGATATATGTAGTATCCATTACAAAGACTGCTCCAGCTTTAGGTCTACTGTCTAAGTTTCCTGCTTCATTATATTCAACACGATACCCTAATGCAGCAGCACTATTTAGCAGATCAATAGCATTACCCCATAAGGCTTTCCCGAAAAATAACACTGATAGATAGTTCGGTTCATCAACACATTGTGTTCCATAAGCTCCGTCTTGGTCTACTCCGATACCTAAATTCGCTATTCGTTTTACCTCGTTTATAATTTCAATTGTTTTAACCATTATTTATCCTCCGTTTTGTTTTCGTTATTTTTTCCTACAGTTTGTCGATAAGATTGGTGAACCCCAACTGCACTAAAACCTAAAGCAATTGCAGTAGGATCTTTGAATAGAATCGTTCCGATTAACCCACCTAATACTCCTAAAATATTAGGAATCATTTCATCTGGAAAGAATTTAGATTCTTTTAAAAATTTTCCCAACATTCCTAATAACGCTACTATTAGAAATACTGAAGCTGTTTGTAAATCTGGCATACTTCTCACCTCCTTTCTACGGTAATTGTGTTGGCCACGGTTCGTTTGTTAAGTATGAAATTGCACTTACTCGAATATCTCCAATATCTCTATCCGTTGGGATAGGGTCATTGAATGTGAATTGAATGAAATTTAAGTCGGTTACTCCTCCTAAATACCAGATTCCATAAGGTCTACCTTTGTCGTCGTAAATTGGTCCTACAAGCGAACTTTCGCTTCTAAAACCTTCGGGAATACCGTTAGGATAAGTAAGTTTAGCCCCTTTGTCTCCACTGCTATTGTGTCTTACAAATCCAGGTCCATTTCGTTTTCCTACTCCAAACCAACCCCATTGAAGACCTCCGAATTGATAAGTAACAAGATTGTTTACTCGTCTGATTTTTATGAACGAGTTGCCTGCTCTAGAGACGCTATTTAACGTTCTCCAACCAGTATCACCAATCAACACTTCCCATCCAGTATTGCCACCATTGGTAGTTTTTATCCATTTTAAAGCACCATTAGTTTTATTCTTATCAACATAAGTTGTACCAATTTCAGCTTCTACAACTCCGTTCGGCATTCCTGTGCCGTGTATTTCCCAAATTGGTAACTCAATATTATTTCCACCACTAATACTTAATGTTTTGTTATTAATAGCTAATGTTTGATTAGGTTTAAGAGTGTTCAATTCATCTTTAGTTACAAATTTTTTAGCTGTCAAAGTTTCTTCAGTAATGAATTTTGAAGCATCTATTTCAGGCTTATCTTCAAGTTTTTTTACACGCTCAACCAATTTGCTATCATCATAAGATGTGCCAGCAGGTCTTGCTTCTAACACTGTCAAACGTCTATTCACTTCTGAATCATCATAAGATGTGCTTGCAGTAGTAGGTCTATCTTCTAATGCTTTAACCCTATTTTTTAGATCGCTATCATCATATACGGTATCCTTATCAACCTTTTTCTCAAGATCACTGACACGTTCTGACAATGCACTATCGTTGTATGCTGCAGGAACTTCTGTAGTTTTTGCATATCCTAGATTTTTAATTTCCTCTATAACACTTTTTTTAGCTTCAGTAATATCACTAGTTGTTGCAAAGCCATTTATACTAGGAATCTCATTCTTAGTAGCGTAAATTTTTTCTGCTTCAGTTGTAGTTAGATAGTTACTTAAATCAACTCCACCACTAATTTGAAGTTTAGCTAAATAATCTTTTAGTTCTGCACGTGTCACAATCTCTAAAGATTCAATATTTTCTATATGTTTTATTCTACGTTTTTCAACTTCATTCTTATCAATTTCTGATAATACAACGTTGAATTTAAACTTAAATATATCAAGCGAATCTGAATCACTGTCTAGGAATAGAAATCCTAATACCTCCTCACACCTAGCGATTAAATCTGTATTGAAGCTAACCTTAACTACATTACCTTCTATAGTCCCATTAGCTTGCCATGTAGAATTAGAATCCCTAAATTTGAATAATACCTTAGCTGTATATTGCGATAGATCAGTTTCATTTTTGACCACAAATTCGAATCCAGCATTGTTCTTATCGTGTGAGTAGAATTGAATATTTAAGTCTTTTGTTCCACGTCTACTAGGAGTATTAGTTAAATTTGTTCTGACTAATTTTTTCATCTTCTCTATCTCCTATTTTTTATTGGCAACTTGGCAAATCTATTAAATAAAGTTTCTATCTTACCATTACCACCGATTTCTGCGTAACTCTTATATAAACCACTTAATTCTGATAAATCTTCACTTGTAGTATATCCACGTTCTATTGCCTCGCTAAATTCTTTATGCAACCTGAAAGACATGATGCTTTTATTTGAGTTCCGATTATGTAGTCCTATTTGTGTTACTTCATCGACTTTATCTTGCGTGTTCTTTACTTCCATACTTACCTTATCAAGTTGCTTTTCTGTTTTATCCTGCGTGCTTTTTACTTCGCTACTTAGCTGTTCAAATTGTTTTGTGATTTGTTTGTTGCTATTGTCAAACCATATCTTAACTAATGGAATAATAGCTACTGTAAAAAGCTGCAATATAAACTGCAAAATATAGTTCGTCATTTAGACTACCCCGTAAAAAAGAACATGCTATAATGCATGCTCTTCTTTTCTTTCTAATTCAGTATTATCTTTTGGTGCTTCGCTAACTGTTGGTGTTGGAGTGACTACCTCTTTTGGAGCTTCTTCCACTTTAGGTTGTTCACTTACTGGAGCAGTTGCAACAACAACTTCTTTTGGAGCTTCCGTTACAACTTCTTTAGGTGTGGCCACTTCTTCAACTGCTTTTTTGTGCTTCTCTTCGTACTCTCTTTCAATTCTTTCTACTTCAGCTTTAACAACATCTTTTAAGTTTCCGATTTCTGGTACATCTTCTAATGTTTTAGCTTTTCTTAATAATTGTCTAACGTACATTTTTACAAATTGATCTTCTTTTTTAAATCTTAATCTACTAGGCTTCATGACTTTCAGTACCCCCTTCGCTGTGTAATACATCATTGTTGCTTTCTCGTGTAGGCTGTGTAGGTTGTTCATTAGTTTCATTTTCTTTTTCTCCTTTATCTTCTTCATGCTCTTCATCATTTTGGAACATTGACATTACTGTTGAAATGGCATTTGTAACAGCTTCATCAAGTTGAGCCTTAGTCACATATCGTTTATCTTCATCTGCTAATTGCTCCTTATCGTCGCTTTCAACTCGCTCTAATACCACCTCTTTATATTTAGTAGGCTCATTGCCAGGAATCCACTCAACAACGCTTGTGTGGTCTTCAATTACTTCATAAAGTTTATTTTCATATTTAAACTTATCTCCTACAGAGTAATCGACATTCACTTCATAAGAATCAAATGCATTAATAATTGCATCTTTCTTAGCGTTGATTGTCTTAGGATCTAGCACGTTTAGTAATAATGCCATAATCACTTTATCATTACCTTTATTAACTTTATTAGCAAACTTAGTTAATGCTTTCTCACGTTCAGCAGTATCTTGTTTGTTACCTGTTAAAATACCTAGTTGCTTATTCAGATTAGCGTATTCTGCAACCAGTGCAGGTGTAGCCTCACCTGTGTACATTTGAACTGCAATTTGTTTTCTAATTTCCTCTAGAATTTCTGCATCATTAGCAGTTGCAAATTTTCCTGGTAATTCAACATTACCATTGAAATAAATTCCTCCAGTATTCATATTAAAATAAACATTTACACTCTTATATCCTCCAGCAGTTGGATTAGGTTGTTTAACTGAGATTTCTAAAGCCATATTATTTTTCCTCCTCGTGTTCTTCTACTTTAGTTTCTTTTAATGCTTTAAGCTCTTTTTCTTTAGCTTCTAGCTCATTAGTTAAGTTATTGTAAGCTACTTTATAATGAGCTAATTGCATAGTTTTTTCACTCAATTCTTGAGCGATTAAATCGATTGGTTGTAATTGTTTATCCATTGATTAATTCCTCCATTTTGTTTTTTAATTTATTATTTTCTTCTGACAATTCTTGTACTGCTTTAATAAGGTAAGGTATAGTGTCATAATAGTTGATTCTTAAATAATCGTTGTAAGTTTGTTTATCGTCCATATCATGAACAACAAGGCTTTCTTCTACTAATTGAACTTGTTGAGCAATTGCTCCGATTTTTTCGAATTTATTATCTTTTTTCCAGTTGAACTCAACCATTTCAATTTTATTAAGTAAATCTACAGCCTTAATTTTAGTTGGTTTAATGTTAGTTTTGAAACGTTTATCAGATACTGAACTTTTAACCCTGTTGATTTGTGACCACCAAATAACAGTAGTTTTATTTCTGTTCTCATCTGCATATCCCTCAATATTACTTCCGTGCATATTAATATTTCCACCACTTACATCAAGTCCCTTACTAAGGATTGGTCTGTTGTAACAATGCATTACACCTTGTCCATCAACCCACCATGCATTATTGCCAGCTTTATCCCATCTATTCCCCCATGCTGCCCAAATTTGAGCACCACGTGTTCCAATGTTGTGACCTGGATTTAATCCACAGTTGAAGTTGTTTGACCCTGTAAGCCAGAAGTCTCCAGGTTGATTAGGATTCTTACCAATTCTGAATCCTCCAATATCTCCTGTATACGCTGAAAGCCAGTCAGTATCTAGTTGAGTAGCTGATATTTTAATAGTACTTAAATTCTTAATGAAAGCGTCTTGTGCCCAAAGCTTACTAATGAAAGCTTTGTGAGCAACAAACTCATCAATCATTGCATCATCTACAAGTAAGTTATTAACCTTAACTGCCTTAGCAGCAATAATTTCTGAAGTGATACTTCCTGCCTTGTGGTGTCCAGTTTCTAAAGTTTGAGTTTTAATTTGTCGACCCTCGATTGAACCATCAACAATTAATTCAGCACTTTTCTTTTTCACCACGTTAATTTTTTTCAAATTATAAGTTGTGTAATCATCCCATGCTGTTTGATGAATAATAAGATCTATAAAATCTATTTCTTTATTTTCATCAGGAATTTTTACTGTAGCTGTGCAATTTTTAACTCCGTAACCACTAGCTGGATATAAAATTTCAGTAAACCAATTATGAGTATTATTCTTATAAGCAACGTGCACCATAGCTTTTAAATCTTTGTAAGTATTAGAAGAAACTAACACTTGTTCTGCTTCTACGTTGAAATAATATTCATCACCTGCTTTATTATTATCTGAAATTCTATTCAAATATAAATCACGTGTTTTAAAAGTTACATCACCTCTTAAATTAACGTTTGCTAGATTTTCGTTTGCTGGAGTAATTATTAGCTTATCTGTGATAGCTTGAATACTTTCTGGACTTACTGACAACATACTAGAAAGGTTACGTCCATCAAAAACTTGATTTGAACCAAAGTTAATTCCATTAGCTCCTATTCTAAGTTGTGAATGTTTAACAGTATCATTTAACCCACTACTAACAGTATTTAATGTTTCTGTAGCAGTTTGTTTCCACGTATTTAACTCATTCACATTTGTTTCTACATCTTCAGGTGCTGGTGTCCAGTCAGTAGCAACATTTCCTATTTCTAATTTTGGTAATTTGATATAGATTTTATCACCGTTATTAAAATTAGTGGTAGGAGTGTTAAATGTGAACATATAATAGTTGGAAAATCTATTCACAAAGGTATGAGATATTCTTGTCCAGTTAGTTGATATATCAACTTTCTTTTGTCCGTTACTTTCAAACCCAACTGAATTTAAAGTAATATTTCTACTAGCTTTAATATCTATTGACCATGTTAAAGTTTCATTTTGAAATTGAGTTTTAACTAAATCAGTTAAATTAAACCAAAAGCCAGTTTTATCACTACCATCTTTTTTAGTTAAAATAATAGTGTCACCATCAACTGATTCATCCCATTTATTACTACCCCAATGCGTTTTAGCTTTTAAATTTTTACTATCAGTGATATAGTTTCTCCCACCTAAACTAGTTGGAATACTATTTCTAACATTACTAATTTCACGACTAAAACTGTTAGCTGTTTCTTGCACTTTGTTTTCAACAACAGAAGTAGTTGCATAACCTTTTTCATTAACCCAACTTTCAATGCTACGTCTTGCAGCAGTCAATTGATTAGCTGTGTTATTTTGTGCCCAAATTTGCATATTAGCAACTCTTACTCCGTCTTGATTTTTGTAGGTCTCTAACGCTGATAGTTGGTTGTTGATACCTCTAGCACTCTCTGTAAACTTACTACTAAATTCTGTATTCTTAACAAAACCTTTATTATCAATGATTTTATTGATTTCTGTTCTTTCACGACTTAATTGACTTGCTGTGTCACGCTGAACCCATTGCTTCAAGCTTTCAGTTCGTGAACCATCTTGATTTTTGTATTCTTCTAGTGAACTAATCTTACTTGTTAGTCCATCTACACCTTTAGTAAATTCAGCTTTAACAGCGTTCAAACTATCTTCATTTTTCTTTTTAACGTTAGTAAATTCTCTTGTTATGCTAGTTTCCAGTTCTGTAACCTTGCTTGTAGCACCGTTAACAAGTCCTCTAAGTTCTCTAACTGTTTCATTGTTTGAAATATCTTGAATGTTGTTTACTCTATCAGTTAAGGCTTGTATTTGCTTAGTAGCTTCAACCCTGTTTTTGCTTATTTCCAAATTAGTAGCTTGGAATTGCCTATTATAGTTTTCTACAGTGGTTGATACTTGGTTTCTAATAGGTGTTAGTTTTTTCTCTAAATCTTCATCAATTTTAGCTACTATTACTTCACTTGATGCCTTAGCTTTCTCAAATCCATCTTCAATCTTTTTATTGATTTCATCTGTATTTTTCTTGAATAGCTTATCATAGTTTTCACTACGTTCTTTGACTTTTCGTTCTATATCCATAGTGATTATATCTGTATAAGCATTAGCTTTCGCTATAGCACCACTACTAGCATTTGATACTTCTGAACCTAATCGACCTTCTTTTTCACCTAAAATAAACTCTTTCCATTTTTTTAGCATTGGATCATAGTGAGTTTCAACTACTCTTATTCTTTCGTCTACACCATATTTTAAATATTTTAAAATTACAGTGTCTCCACGATTGATATCCTCTGATAACTGTTCATAAGTAACTTTGATAGAGTTTTTTGGCTTATCGATATTTTGTTTTGTAAAATATTCCATGGCCCATTCTTCTAACTCTTCAGCAGTTCTTAAATCATTGTTGGATACTGCTATTTCATTGATGAATGGATAATCATTAATCAACGGACTTTCTACAATTAGATTAATAGTAATTTCTTCATCTAATGCTTCTAGTTCTTCTTTTTGTTGTGCTTTTAATGATTCAATTTCAGCTTTTTTTCTATCAGCTATCGCTTGACTTTCAGCTTTTCTTTGTTGAGATTTTCTCTCTCTTTCCTGATATTTAGCATTTACTTCTGATTCAATTTGAGAATATGATTTGATTACTTTACCACTACGCTTTACTTTCTTGTTATTCTTAGCAAGTTCTTTAGCGTATCTTTTAGCTATTTCATCTTTCATTTGTTGAGCTTTTTTAACAGCATTTCTACCTTGTGAGTATTCTTTTTGAGATTCTCTCAAGGCTTTTAATTGTTGTCTGTGCTGTTCTCGTAAGTCCTTTTTATCGTACTTATCACCAACTTTAAAAGTTGAACTAGCATAAATTCTAGTAACAATTTCATCAGAATTACTAGTATTAACAAATTCACTTATATTTTTAGCTGTAGTTAATACTTCTTCAGTATCTCTTCCTAAACGTTCTAACAAGCTAATTTGTTTATCATGCATATCAATATCTGCAGAATAAGTATCAGCAATTCCTCCTAATAATTCAAATGATGTTCTAAGTTTATTATCAGTATCATCATTATGTGATACAAATGAATTAATAGCATTTATATCTGAATAATATGAGAAATCTTTTTCACTAGATAAAAAGTTTGAATACCATTCATCAAGCACTGACATGCAGTTTACACGAAGTCTCCCGAAGTTATTCACTAACCTTTTACTAAAATCATAGTTCTTTTGATAAGCTGTGACAGTAATACATTTATCATTTTCAGATATATCAATATCCTTAATTCTAAATAAGTTTGTTCTGTCATGCTCATCAGCTTTTACAATCATACCTTTTTCAATGAATGAATATAGATCATTGTCCACAGTTGGATATTTGAATGTCAGTTTATACATTGTATTCAACACCCAGTGAATGTCCGAATCGTAAGCATTATTCAACACTATTCCGTTATAAGTAAAATCCGTTTGAAATTCATCATATAACCATAACATTAAACGAACGCCCCCCATCTACATTCTATTTCCAACCTAGTAATTCCGTTTCCTAGAACAATCCCACTCACTCCTGGTTTAATCTCAAAGAATGCTCCTAGCATTACACTATTTAATAGATTTCCATTTTTATCATATACATTTTGTTCACCTTGTTTGCATTCAATGACTAGCTTTTCAGATAGTTGTTTTAATCTAACTACCTGATTACCTATGGTTAATGATGTGCCACTTGTTGAATTTCCATATAGAGTAATTTTAGGATACATTATTACATTAGTTTCATTGTTGATAACTCCGTTACTTGTGTATGTCTTAATATCAGATGCAATGCTATATGAGAATGGATTACAAGTGAATACTACATCTATTTCATATTCATCTACTTCACCTAGTCTAGCTCTTACTGCAGATACTGTTAACACTTCATAATATCTACCAGGATTATCAGAGGCTATTAATTTACCACTACCTTCTAACCACACTAATAATTCATTGATTTGATTTAATTTTATATTGTGGATTAATAGCTTATATGATTTTTCTACAAGCTCATAAGCTGTAGAAGTTCTTACAATTCCTCCTGACATATCATCAGATGTAAATATTTTGTCTTTTCTTTTCCCTTTATTGATTCCATCATTTTCCATTACAAAAATTTCAAAGGGAAAATCGGCGGTAGACTTCCCTTTGAAGATTAATTCATTATAATGTAACGACATTTCTACCACCTCCAAAACTCATATTTTTGTATTCTTTCATAGATCTCACTAGTTTTTGTTCAATCTCTTTTACTAATGTATCAATGTCTTCTTTGTTGTTTATATTATTACCTGTTACGTTGATAGTAATATTAACATTAGGATTATTAGATCCATATTGTTCTGCTAACGTTCCACTTATTCCTTTAATTTTCTCTCTTGTAGATAATGGTGTAATGTTCACACCACTTCTAGTAACTTGGAATAATTCTGGGCCAGCTTCTCCTACAATACCTGTATATTTAGGTGGTAAGTTTTGAGTTGTATTGATATTTCCACCTGTAGCAAACATCCCAATATGTCCACCCATTGCATGCATTCCGATGTGGCCACCAGTAGCATGTTCACCACCGATGAATCTACTAATAGTATTTTTAATAAAGTTCCAAGTTGTTGTGACAACTGTTGGAATAGCGTTAATCGCTCCTGCTGCACTGTTTGCTTTATGAGTGATATTGTCATTTGCTTCTAATTGTTTTGTAGGTGTAGGTGTTGCATTAAATCTTTCTGTACTCGCTGTTGCTGCGTCTGTGAATGGTGTTGCATTACCTTGTGCCATAATACTCTTAGTTGCTGGATTTGTTGCTGCGAAAACATTTGCTCTATCTGTGGCATCTTGAATAAATGGACTTGCATTTCCACTAGCTGATAGTACTTTTTCAGCGGGATTCGTATTGATATATGTGTTTAAATTTCCTTGTGCATCTGTAATTGGTTGACTTGCATTATCTTTGGCAGTTAGTGTTTTTTCATTAATTGCTAAAACATTATAGCCCAGGATGTTCTTTATTGCATTATCAATAACATTGCTTCCATCATCTTTAAACATAATTGATTTAGGAGGTAAACTAGCATTTTTAAATGTATCTATTTTTCCATTGAT
>ERZ773212.1702-NODE-1702-length-9922-cov-10.807642_pt1 | contig 9922 bp, 5 predicted proteins | sample MGYA00581005_ERZ773212 | MGnify/ENA primary metagenome ERZ773212 (study PRJEB29015, sample SAMEA2738154) | human oral metagenome | biome: human oral; feature: human-associated habitat; material: saliva | place: China | collected 2196 ...
AGAGCTGAGCGGCGCGGGCAATGATTTCCAGGTGGCCGTGGTGCACGGGGTCAAAAGATCCGGGGCAGAGGGCAATCATGGCGGTCCCTTCACGAATAAATATCAGACGTTGAAATGAGTAGATGCGGGCGAATTTAGGATGCGGGTTAGTGGCATGCGGACGAGCGCAGGCTGAGGGCGGAAAGGTCGGGCGGCGATTTTAGGCGGCGAGCTCTTCAGCGTCCTCGCCAGATTCGTTGCCGGACTCGTCGCCCGCCTGTTCCTCCACCTCGTCAGGCTCCACATAGTAGAGCACCGTCTCGCCGTGCTGACGGGTCGAAAAACAGTACAGGCCCTCGCCCCACACCGGCTCCGGGTCGCGCGAAGAACGCTCCACCACGACCACGGCACCCTCGGCGAGCTTGGGGGTGAGCGCCTCCAGCAGCTCGCTGACCTGCTCGTTCGGCATGGCGTAGGGCGGGTCAACAAACACCAGGTCCCACGGACCGGAGGCGGACTTCACGTAGGTCAGCGCCTGAGACTGCTGCACGCGCGCCGCAGAACCGGTAGCGTTGCGCCCCATTGCTTTCTCCACCGCGGCAACGTTCTTACGAATCACCGCAACAGCCTTCGGGTACGTGTCCAGTAGCGTCACGGAGGCGGCACCGCGCGAGAGCGCCTCGCAGCCCAGCGCGCCCGAGCCGCCAAAGGCGTCCAGCACGCGGGCGCCACGAATAATGTCGTAGCTCTCCAGCTTGGAGAAGAGGGATTCCTTCACCCGGTCGGTGGTGGGGCGAGTATTATCCCCCGGAACCGAGGCAAGGCGAACGCCTCCGGCAGCACCGGAAATAATACGGCTCATAGGTCTCTCCTCTTAACTAGTGCGGTGTGTTGACGTCAGGGTTTCAGCGAGTGGTGGGCAAGGCTGGTTGATGGGCGGAGCGGGCAGAGCGTTCTGCCCCGTTGGGCGCTTATCCCCTGCCGAGGAACGCCTCACGGTCAGCGTCCAGAGCGCGGTCAATCGTACGCGCCAACGACGGGTGCTTAGCCAGCGTCGGGTCCTTCTCCACCACCGAGCGGGCATCCTCGCGGGCACGCTCAATAATGTCGGCATCGGCGAGCGCCCGCAAGAACCGCAGGGTGCTCTTCGAGCCCGATTGTGCAGCACCCAGAATATCACCCTCGCGGCGCTGCGCCAGGTCGATGCGGGAAAGCTCAAAGCCGTCCGTGGTGGAGGCGACCGCATCCAGACGCTCCCGGGACACGCCGCCCTCCTCCTGGCGGGTAACCAGCAGACAGGTGCCCGCGTAGCCGCCGCGACCCACACGACCGCGCAGCTGGTGCAGGCCCGAGATGCCGAAACGGTCGGCGTCCATGATGATCATGAGCGTGGCGTTCGGGACGTTCACGCCCACCTCAATGACGGTGGTGCTGATGAGCAGGTCAATTTCGCCGCGCTCGAAAGCGGTCATGACGGCGGTCTTCTCTGCCGGGTCCATGCGGCCGTGCAGGGTGCCGATACGCACGCCGACGAGGGCATCTTCAGCGCTCAGGTAGGAGTACATTGAGGCGACCGAGGTCAGCTGAACCTTGCCGTCACTACTGGCGTTACCGCCCTGGCCGAAATAGCCCTGGGCTGAGTTGCCCGCGCCAGTTCCAGAGCTGTTGAGGCTGGATGCGCCAAAGAACGCGGCGCCTTCCTCCAGGCTGTCGCCGTCCTCCCCGATTTTGGGTACAACAACATACACCTGGTGGCCCGCGTCGATTTCTTCGCGGGCGCGCCTCCACAGCCGGGAGGCCCAGGCGGGCTTCTCGGCGAGGGGCACCACGTGCGTTGAGATTTTCTGTCGGCCCGCGGGCAGGGTGTCGAGCACGGATACGTCCAGGTCACCGAACACGGTCATGGCGACGGTACGCGGAATGGGCGTTGCGGTCATGACCAGGCGGTGCGGCAGGGCGCCGTCGGGGCCGCGCAGGCCGTCGCGCTGCTCCACGCCGAAGCGGTGCTGCTCGTCCACCACGACCAGGCCCAGGTCGTTGAAGCGTACGTCGTCGGAGAGCAGGGCGTGGGTGCCAATCACAATCTGGGCGGTGCCGTCGGCGAGCTCCTGCAGTACCTTGCGCTTGGCGCGGGTACCCATGGAGGCGGTCAGCAGGCGCACGCGCACAGTCCCTTCGGGGATTCCTCCGGCAGAGCCGTCAGGGTCTTCGGGCGCGGCCATGTCCCCCAGGATATCCAGCACCGAACGCAGGTGCTGCTCGGCGAGCACCTCGGTCGGGGCGAGCATCGCGGCCTGGCCGCCCGCATCGGCAACCTGCAGCATGGCGCGCAGAGCCACCACGGTCTTACCGGAACCCACATCACCTTGCAGCAGGCGGTTCATGGGCGATTCGCTCGACAAGTCGGCGGCAATTTCAGCGCCCACCTTCTGCTGCCCCTCAGTCAGCTCGTAGGGCAGAACCTCAAGCAGCTGATCGGCGAGTCCACCCTCCACGGCGGGGCGCGGCTGGGTCAGGTGCGCGGCACGCACTGAATGCAGGCGGGCGAGCGCGCTCTGCAGCACGAACGCCTCGCGGTAACGCATCTGCGCCTGCGCGGCACGCCAAGTGTCCTCCGAGTCGGGGGTGTGCAGGGCGCGGTACGTCCACTCCAGGGACGGCACCTTGCGGGCGCGACGAATCGTGTAGGGTACCGGGTCTTCAAATTCTTTGAGCGGCACCTTTTCGAGTAGCTGCGCCATGTAGCCGCTAATGCGGTCGGTGGGCAGCTTCACGGGGGCGCGGTAGACGGGCACGGGGGCGGTGGCGGCGTCGGTGACGTCCGCGCCGGAGGCGTCCTTCGAGAGCAGGGCGTAGTGCGGGTTGGTGAGCGTGTACTCGCCGCGGTAGATGCCGACCCTGCCGGAGAACATCATGGTTTCACCCTCGCGGATTTCCCGGGCGGCGGTCCAAGCGTTGAAGAAGGAAAGCTTCATCTGCGAGCCAATGAGCACGCCCGCGCCGGGGTTCGTCATACTGGGCGCGGGCACGCCAAAGAGGCCTCCCTGCGCGAAACTATCCTGCGCAAAACTGTCCTGCGCGAACGAATCTTGGCCGTAGCTATCTGCGTAGCCGCTGTAGGAGGCGGGTTGCGCTCCCCTGCCCTGTGCCGGGTTCTGGGCAGCTGGGTTCTGCGTGGAGTTAGCGAGCGCATTAATGCGCGGGTTGTGCATCCCGGTCGCCTGCCAGCTCTGCGCGGGCACGCCGGATACTCTGGATACGCTGGATGCGCCGGGGCGGTTAGCGCGCCCGGGCACCACGGATACAGGACCGCCAGCCCCAAAACCGGCAGCCCCAAAACCTGCGGGTGCGTCCTGCCCGGTGGCGTCGGAGAGCCGGTCGGTGATGGTCACTTCCGTGATTTTGCCGCGGCGCGCCGCCATGGTTCGAGTGCTCACGTGCACCACGCGGGCGATGATGGTGACGTCCTGGCCTTCAACGAGTTCGGCGAAGGAGCTGAGCTCGCCGCGCGGCAGGTATTTGCGCGGGAAGTATTCGAGCATCTCCCCGACGGTGTGCAGGTCCAGGTGCGTGGCGATTGCCTTGGCGCTGGGTGCGGGAAGGTACTTTTTGAGCGGCGCGTTTTCGATGCGGTCTTCGGAGGCGTAGCGCGCCAGGGCACGGCTCTTAGCCTCCGCGGCGGCTGAGGCGGACTTCGCAGCCGCGACTTTCTCGGCCGCAACCTTCTCAGCGGTTGCCTTCTTTGCGGAAGCTTTCTGGGCGGGCGCTTTCTTTGCGGGAGTTACCTTCTTCGCTACGACCTTTTTAGGTGCAGTCTTTTTGGGTGCGGGCTTTTCAGCTTCTGCATGAGGCGCGCTCTTCTGCTCGCCCCCTTCGCTTGCCTTCGTTACCTTCTGTAGGCGCGCCGAAGTAGCCCGCACGGGAGTCTCATTCTCCTGCGGGCTCGGTTCGTTCTGAACTAGTTCTTTCTGGGCAGGTGCTTTCCGGGCAGGTTCCCCCGGCAGATGTGCTTCCGGCTGAGTAGCCTGCCGTGCCGCCAACGCAATATCGACCAGCTCGTAGAGAGCGTCGTCGGTCATGGTGTGCGCGGCGGGACCCAGCGAATGTTTGAGCGTCTTGAGCGCCTTACGGTAGGGTGCGCTGGCGCGCTGTGCCGCGCGTTCGCTCAGCTCGGCGCGGCTCGCCTTGCCCCGGGCGTAGGCGGCAAGATCGCGCACGGTCAGCTCGGCGGTGGTGCGGAGCTGTTCATCGCTCAGTAGCGGCGCATCCTTTTTCCGTTGCCGAGCTCGGGTCGCGGAATCAGCACGGGTCGCAGAACCGGCACGGGCAGGCTCCACAACCGTTGAATCTACGGACTCAGAATCTACGGGCTCACTCTGCGCTGCCTCAGCTTTCGCGGGCTTATTTGTCGGCTTAGTTTTGACCGGAGCAGGCTCAGGAAGACCCAAGTCCAGGGCTTCCTGCTGCGGGTTCACGGAACGTCGGGCGGGGCTCATGCTCCGCCCTCCGCACCGCACGCGTGGTCGGCGTGACGACCATCCACCAGGGAGGAAATACGCTCATCCGACCACTGACCGTAGCCCATAATCAGCTCGCGGGCGGGGTCGATGTCGGGCACGTGCACGTGCAGTGCCCAGAGCCCCGCCGCCATGTCCAGGGGCGTAATGAGCAGGCTGTCACCTATGGCTTCAAGCTCCGGGCGTAGCTGCGCCAGGGCGAGGGGCTCGCAGGTCAGCGTACCCATGAGCTCCCAGCCGCTCTGCTCCGCGTGTTCTGCGTGCTCGGCAGGTTCAGCGCCCGCCTGTTCAGAACCCACTCGTGCCGCAGAACCGGCTACAGAAGTCACATCGGCAGAGGGGGCACGCAGCATGGACTCCACCTGCGCCTCGTTCAGGGTCGCACCTTCCCAACGCGGGTTGGAGTGCACCACGGCAAGGTAGAAGCCGAGCGCGCCGGCATCCACGAAACCGGCAAGCTCGGGCGAGGGCGGGAACTGCGCGGTGCGTTCCAGCGCGGCACGCATCAGCGCACGTCGACGCTCTTTCAGCACCTCATCGGCAACTTCTGCGTCCTGCGATGCATCATAGTGTGCGTCCAGGCGGGCGAGCTCCACCATAACCGACAGCATCGTGGAGGGCACCATCTGCTCCCCCACGCTGGCGCGAATACGCTCAGCCGCGAACGCCATCGCGCGCGCCTCAGCGTGGGCGTACTCCAGCTTCACTTCGCGGTGCTTCGGCAGGGAACCGCCAGCCAGCACACGTTCGTAGTCTGCTTCCAGAGCGCGCACGAGCGGCAGCTCATCGCCTGCGTCGCCGAGCTCCTGGGCGAGGTTTCCGGGCAGGAACCAGTAGCTACGCACCGCCTCCAGCGCCCAAGCGCAGAGCAGAGTACCGGAGTTGCCGCGCGCCACGCGGGATGCGCGCATAATCGCGTGCTCGTAGATTCCGCCCAGCTGAATCCACAGGTGGGCGAGGGTTTCTTCTTCGGAGGCGCCCGCCGCCTCGGGCACGCACGCGCCCTCCCCGCCGGGAATTTCGCCAGCGGGAAGAACCTCGCTGGGCAGAACCTTACGGGGCAGATCCTCACTGGGCAGAACCTGTTCCATGCCCCGCTCAAACTCTTCGGTCAGGGTCAGCAGGGTGTGGGCAATATTGGAGCCGGTGTCCTTATCGGGCACGGGGAACCCGTTGAGTTCGTTGAGCGCCTCGCGGTAGCGTTCGATGGTGGTGCGGGCGGCGGTGGACCACGCTACGCCGAAGCGGTAGGCGCGCACGCAGGCGCGGCGGTAAATCTCGCGTTCTTCGGTGCGCTGGTTCTGTTCTGCGTTCACGCTACCCTCCTCGTCAGTTTCGTCAGTTTCGCGCGGTTCTCGGCTGAGTTCTCAACTAGTTCACGGCTGAGTTTTTGGCTAGTTCCCGACTGATTTCCCGGTTAGTTCCCGACTGATTTCTCAGTGCCCGCGGCACGGGCAGAATCCAGCCTATTTCGTACTTCTATTCTAGGCAATTTCGGTTAAATGTACGGTATTGCCCGTCGTCTATCCCGCGGGATGAAAGCACGGAGGATGAAAGCACGGACTAAACATACAAAACCGCACGCACCTCGCGGCACTCGGCAACATTCGGCAACACTCAGCGGAGCTCCTACGCGGAAGCCCCGTAGTGTTCCCAGCCCATACCGTCCAGGGAGCGGCCGTCCATGACGACCGCCGCGCCGGTCACCGCATTGTGGCGGCGTTCGGCACCGTAGAGCTCGGCGCTCAGACCGCGCTCCGGGGCGTCCGCAACGCAGGTGCCCAGGGGCACGAACTCTTCGGGTACCTCACCGGGGAAGGTCGCCAGCAGGCCGTGGTCCTCGCCGCCAACCAGCACGAAGGTGCGCGCCAGGGATGCGGGGCTCTCCCCCGCCTCGTTGCGCTCACCAATCGCCAACAGCAGGCGCGCCAACGGTAGCAGCGGCTCGGCGAACGCATCCACGGCGGCGCGGTCGAGGCGCATCTGCACCCCGGAGGCGGCGGCAACTCGCCCGGCGTCCTTGACGAGTCCGTCAGAAAGATCCAGCATGGAGCTTGCCTTATGCTGGCGTGCCACCTCACCGGCGGGGATGGGGCTGACCGGGTGGTGCTGTGATTCGACGGCGCGCTCGCAGACCGCAATCATGTGCGCGGCATCTTCGGGGGTGAGGGTGCGGGCGAGCTCGATGAGCCCCTCGGGAAGAGCAACAGCCGATCCCTCGCCCTGCTTTTCAATCTGCTTCTGAGCCCACGCCTGTCCCACCGCATCCAGCGCCGCTTCGACTTCCTGGCCTGCGGCGATGGCACGCAACAGTGCCGTGGCGGGCAGGGAGAGCGGGTTGAGTAGCAGGCGCAGACCGGCATCGGACCAGGCGGTACGCCCCGCCAGGGCGATAGTGTCACCGGGGCGTGCACCGGAGCGCAGCACGGCGCGGTCCGTGTAGCCGAGGGCGGTGACGGTCACCGACATTTCGGTGGAGTCGCCAATATCGCCGCCGCCAATCACGCATTCGGTGGCTCCGCAGGCGTTGATTCCGTCCACAATGCCGTGGGCGAAGCCGTCAATCCAGCCGTAAGGAGTGCTACCGGGCAGGCTCAAGGAGATGAAGAGGCTCGCCGGGCGCGCACCCATAGCGGCAACGTCGGCGAGGTTCTGGGTCGCGGCTTTGCGCCCCACATCGTAGCCGCTACTGCGGGCGGGTTCCAGATTGAACTCACCGTCTTCGCCCGCCCGTGCGATACCGCCGGGCCAGAGGTTCATAAAGTCTTGGTCCTCAACGAGAGTGTCGGTGGTGACCACGGTACGCTGACCGGGCGCGGGCTCGGCGAGAACGGCACAGTCGTCGCCGGGGCCCACCTCGAGGGGTTCGATGCGCCCCGCCTGGCGTGCTGCAGCGGCAACCTGCTCGTTGTGGGCGTTGATAATCGGCATGAAAGCGCGCAGAACGCGGGACTCCCCCAGCTTTGAGAGAGGTGTCTCTCGCATGGGGTTGTCCCGCGTTTCGCTAAAAGTCTGAGGATTCACATCCTCTATTATCGCGTATTCTTACGCGTTATGTTCGCCTTATGCTCCGCGGCTGAAGTAGCGGATTGCAAGAGCAATCAGCACCAGACCGATGAGCGAGAAGAGGATCAGCGGTGCGATACCGGAAAGTCCGGAATCGTCCGCGTCTGCATTCTTCACGGCCTGCTCCTGGGCGGCGTTCGCGCCGTCAGCCTTTGCCACGCTCTTTGCGGATCGGCTGGCACTAGCCGAGGTGGAGGAGCTAGGCGACTTCGAAGCCGATACCGAGCTTGAGGAGCTCGAGGGGCTTACCTCGTGGGAGTGGTCCTCGTCGGTCTTATTGCGCGAGAGGTATCCAGCAACCCAGTCTGCCGCACCCGGGATGGAGTCATTCGAGCCGTTATTGGCTGCAATTCGTCCAAGGGTGGTACCGCCGGAACGCAACGGATCGTCATCCTCGCCATCAAGCCTGTCGCTCGGTGCCTTGCTCGGTGAAGAGCTCGAAGATCCCGAAGAGGAACTTGAAGATTCAGAGGAGTTGCCCGGTCGCGGAAGCTCAATGGAGATGATGACATCTTCCCCAGAGACTTCCTGACGATTGCCGGGGACGGTCACCGGGTTGTTCGCCGGAGGAATCGGAGCAACAGGTTCGGTCTCGATCGGGGTAACCGATTTGGAGTCCGAGCTGTCCTTGTTATCCTCTACCGGAGCTACCGGAATCACGGGGATGACCGCGTCCTTGGTCGGCTCGTTAGTCGGCTCCTGCTTAGCTTCCTTGGAGGGCTCCTGAGTCGGATCCTGAACCGGGGCCGGAACAACTGGAACCTGAGAGGGCTCCGGGTTCGGCTCGGGAGTTACATCCTTGGTTGGTTCAGGAGCGGGCTCCGGATTCGGTTCCGGAGCGGGGTCCTGGGTTGGCTCCGGGGTCGGTTCGGGAGTTACGTCCTTCGTCGGCTCGGGAGTAGGTTCAGGAGTGGGCTCCGGATTCGGTTCCGGTGTGGGGTCCTGAGTAGGCTCGGGAGTAGGTTCAGGGGTAGGTTCCGGAGTCGGATCCTGAGTGGGCTCCGGGGTCGGCTCGGGAGTTACGTCCTTCGTCGGCTCGGGAGTAGGTTCAGGGGTGGGCTCTACCGTAGGCTCAGGAGTTGCATCCTTGGTGGGTTCCGCGGTGGGCTCCACAGTAGGCGCAACGGTCGGCTCCGGAGTGGGAGCAACAGTAGGTTCTGCCGTCGGCTGGACCGTAGGCTCCGCAGTCGGAGCTACAGTCGGCTCAGCCGTCGGAGTTGCGGTAGGAGCAACACTCGGTTCGGCACTTGCGCTAGGAGCTACGGTCGGCGTAGCGGTAGGTTCAGCGGTCGCATCCTTAGAGGGCTCTACGCTAGGACTCGCTGTAGCACTCGCAGAAGCGGTGGGCTCGGCAGTGGGCTGCGCGGTAGCGTTCGGGGTAGGAGTCGCATCCGGGCTGGGCGTAGCACTTGCGGAAGGCTCGGCGCTAGCGGTGGGCTGAGCGCTCGAAGAAGCGCTAGGCTGAGCGGTGGGCTCTGCCTGCGCGTTGTTAGTCTTATTGTCCCCCTGAGCGGTGGGCCATGCGCTCACGGTTGCGAGCGTGGGTACTGCCGTCTGAGAGGAAGATGCCGCGTTTGCGGTGGGGTCCAGGGTTTGGCTTGCGGTGCCGACAGGGTTGGGCGGAACCTGAGACGCAGCCTCCTGCACATCTTGAGCAAATGAGGCTACGTAGGGGCTTCCGGAAGCAACCAGTGCTGTCGCCAGACTCGCAGAGACCACCTTACGGTTTCGTTTTCCCAAAGGTTGTCCTTGACTTTCTAATACGTTGTGAGTGAATAGATACCCAATCGCTAGGGCAGATTGGATATGCCTTCATCTATTCTACCGAATCGGCTTTTTCTTCATTACTCATTTTAGCGCTTTCATACCAATCTTTGAGCTTCAAGATGTGCAACGACCATCAACGACATCTTTTCGTTACCTAGAAGCATCATTTCATGCACTTATGAGCAGAATTACGTTTTGCCTTATCAATACCGCTTTAAAACTTGCACTCCACCATCCAAGCAGCCCCGAGGTGGATGTAAGTGATTTTTCTCATGAGTGAAAAACGAGCGATTCTCATAAGCTTTTGGGGCTCAATACGTACCAATTACCCCTCCCGCACAGACTGAACTTGCCCACCGCGCAAAAAGCGCCCCGGCGCGAATCCCTCAAGAATCCGCACCGAGGCGCCTTACAGCAGGGGCTACTCCCCCACCGTTACGTATTCAATAACTGAGCGCAGTCAAAACGACAGCGTGCCCAAGAACTAACGCAGCTTCAAGAACAACTAACGCAGTCTCAGAACTAACGCAGCCTCAAGAACTAGCGCAGACCCAGGGGTCGTTCCATCGCCAGGGTCAGCAGCTCGCTAATCA
>ERZ773212.1704-NODE-1704-length-9913-cov-3.260499_pt1 | contig 9913 bp, 10 predicted proteins | sample MGYA00581005_ERZ773212 | MGnify/ENA primary metagenome ERZ773212 (study PRJEB29015, sample SAMEA2738154) | human oral metagenome | biome: human oral; feature: human-associated habitat; material: saliva | place: China | collected 2196 ...
CTACAACAACATTTTTTTCTGCTAGTTGTCGATATAAATGGGATACATAATTATAAGCAGTTGGAGCAATCGGTGTATTTTTGATTTCTTCTTCATCGATACCTAATTCTTGAAAAAATTCTTCTCGAATTAATTGTTCCCCTTCTGCTAAATGTTGAGAATTTCTACGCATTAATTCTTTTACTTCTGCATCATCTGATGCATCAGAAATAATTTGATATAATTTACTAAAATGTTCTAAATAATAACGATCTTGTAATAAATAATAACGAAATATCAAATCCCCCAATGTCCCATCTTGTAATCCCGTTACAAATGGATGTTCAAAACTTCCTTGCCAATAACGTTTAGAAACTTCCATGGCTTTTTCTGTAAATGTCATTTTCCTACCTCCATAACCATCCAATACTATTTCCTACTACAAATAATAAAATCATCCACGAACAAGATTTAGTATCATTTTTCCAAATAATCGATGATGTTCGTTTTCCTTTTTCATCAAATCCATGGCTAATCATCGCTTGTTCATATTGCTCTTGTAAATGATAAGCTGTAAAAATCACCTTGATATAATATAAGCTTGACCAAAAATGTAAAGGGCGACCTCTTAGTTGACTGGCTTCCTTCATTTGCACCACTTCTCTTCGAATATATGGAAAAGCATGAATAATAACTAATAAGCCATAGACAAAATGAGGAGGTAGTCCTTTTTGTTCCAGAACTAATAATAGTTCTTCCAAATCCACACTAAATGCTAATAAAAATCCTAATAGAGCAAATGCAAATGTTCTTGTAAACATCACTGAAGCAAGCTCTAGATGAATCCCTTGAACACGAATCGACCAATAACTACCAATTGCTGGAAATAATGGAACAATGATTGTAGCTCCAATGACGCCCCACTGCTTCTTCCAAAGAAGATACAAAAATCCAACTACTAATACAAAAACATTCAAGACATTTGAAGGAACAAACGATAATTCAATCGTTACTAATATTAGAAAAATAGAAAAAGCTAAACTTTTAGATTGTTTTTCCATATTGAATGCCCCCTTTTTGTAATGTCTGTTCAGTAATTTGAATATGATGTTGACTCACACCTTCTAAAGGAGCTAATCGATGAGAAACAACTAATAATTGTTGATGATGTGTATGTTGATTCCACTTCATCCATTCTCCTATTAACTGACAACTTCTTTTATCTAATCCTGTAAAAGGTTCATCCAATAATAAAAAAGGAATATCCAAACTTAGCATACAGATTAGCTGAATCAATTTTTGTTCTCCTCCACTTAAATACATCAGACTTGTATCCAGTTTTGAACCTAATGGTGTTTCTGAGAGGATTCGTTCTTGCCACTCGTGTGCATGAGAAAATCGTTTCATCCCAAAATTCAATTCATCCTTTGGCATTAAGGTAACAAATTGATGCATCGCTTCTTGAACCGTTAATGTTAAAAATTTTGAACGATTTCTCTTTGTTATTTTTTGCCCTTCATACAAGAAATTGCCTTTCACTTTTGACAATTGAACCATCGTTCTAAGTAAAGTGGATTTCCCAACACCATTATCTCCTGTTAAAGTCGTAATCCCTTTTTCTAAAGAAAAGTCTGGAATCGACCATAACCCTTCTTTTATAACATTTTGAAAAGTGAAAAACTTCTCTGATGATGCGCCTTCTTGTTCTAAAGAAATAACGGAATGATTCAATAATGTTGTAATCGGAATTGTCTGCAAACTACCTTCTTGAATATGCAATACCCGACTAACATATTCGTTGTATCCATTCGTATCATGATCACTAACAATGACTAATTTCCCCTTTTGAGAAAGTTCGAATAATAATTTCATTAAAGAGCGTCTACTATTTTCATCTACACTCGCAAATGGCTCATCTAATAATAAAATCGGAACATCCATTGCTAATAAGACGGCAATCGAAGAACGTTGTTGCTCTCCTCCGGATAATTGAACAAAAGGTCTATCTAATAAATGTTGCGTTACTGTATCGATTGTAACCTGATGAATTCTCTCTTGAATTTTTTCGTAACCATACCCTAAATTTTCAAGAGTAAACGTTAATTCGCTACGTAAATTTTTCATCGTAAACTGACGATAAGCTTTTTGAAATACAGTTCCCGCTATTGTTGCTCTTTGAACAGGTGTCATCAAAGAAATATCTTTTCCTAATAAGTAACATTGTCCTTCAAAAGTCATCGGTTTAATCCCTGATAAAAATTGAAATAGAGTTGACTTCCCACTTCCCGTATCTCCTGTTAATAAAATGAATTCCCCCATTTCTAGTTTGCAATGAAGATGATGAAGAATTTTACTTTTCCCTTGCCAAACACTAACACCTTCTAAAGTGATTCCATTCATTGATTAATTTCCTCTTGTAGCTTTTACTTTTTCTAATAAGTTCATTACAATTTTTACAAATACAACACCAAAGATGAAAACAGAAATAAAACGAACAACGATTAATGAAACTAAAAATCCTAAGGAATAAGCGCCATATCCTAATTTGAAATACTCATAAATAAAGCTAAAGACAACTGTACCAATCGCAGCTAATGTAAGTGAAAAAGTATCATATCTCTTATAACCCGTTGCAAAAAATCCAGCTTCAGTACCTAATCCTTGAACAAATCCAGAAACTAAAACTCCAACTCCGAAATGAGAACCCATTAACATTTCTGCTAAGGCTGCTAACATTTCTCCAAGAGTCGAACTTCCTTTTTTCTTCAACAGTACTCCAATCATTGGGGCAGCCATCGTCCATAATCCAAATAAAATTTCATTGGCAAAAGGTTGATACCCTCCAGGCGTTAATGCCACTTCTAATGCGACATACAAAAATCCTGCTCCCATAAATACGCCTCCAAAAAGAAACGCTAATAATGCCATTAAGATGACATCTTTCAAACTCCATTTTTCCATAAAAAAAACTCCCTTCGTTTTCAAAACAAAAGGAGGCTCATTCACTAACATTATCTACATAGTAATGCAAAATAAAAATCTGAAAATCGACATAAAAATCCATAATAGCTTGATATATCGAACAAACAAATGATTAGAAAACATTACTATCGTAACATTCCACATTTCCCTTCGCTGGTACTATCCAGATCAGGTTCAATGGGTATAATCTCAGCCAATAGGCACCCCAAATGTTTTGATTTTATTAAATTTTCTTTTATCATATCATATTTGAAATCATTTTCAAATTATCTGCTTAAAAAATATTTGCGCTTAATTTATAAGTAAACGCTATCAATTTAAGTATTGATTTTTTATAAAAGGAGTGCTACTATAGTGACATAGAAATCTGAGATGTGCGCGGTATTTACTAAGTGTTGACCGAACAATTAATGACTTTTTAGGGATTCAGATTGTTGTTATGGATAACAAGCCATTGCACTTGGAAGTTAAGAAGTAACTCATAGAAGCCCACCTGCTTAGAATGCGGGTTCAAAACTATCAAATACATCAAACGGCATCACCGGAAATCTATCAATAAAGTTTTTACTTTGGACCACTCTTTGAGTGGTTTTTTCTTTTATAAACGGAATTTATCTAGATGAAACCCCTTTTAAAACAATTTCATAGTGGTATAATGAAGGTATAAAGATGAAGGAGTGATTGTTATGTTCCATGAATATTCAAAAATTTTAGTTCCAGTAGATGGATCTAATGAGGCTAGATTAGCTTTTGAAAAAGCCATTGAGGTCGCTAAAAGAAATCGTGCTCAAGTCATTATTGCACATATTATCGATACTCGAGTACTTCAAACTCCTACTGGTTTTGAAGGAAATTTCAACGAAGAAATTCAAAGACAAACCGAAAATCTATTCCAAGAATATCGTCAATATGCACAAGAACATGATTTTAATGACATTGATTTTGTTTTAGAATATGGTTCACCAAAAGTTTATATTTCTAAAAATATTCCAAAGGATTATCAAATTGATTTAATTATGATGGGCGCAACTGGACTAAACGCAGTCGAACGATTATTTATCGGTTCTGTATCAGAATATGTCATCCGAAACGCCAGCTGCGACGTCTTAGTAGTCCGCACAGACCTAGAAAACCAACGCGCATAAACATATAGAAATAAAAAACAGGAAATACTCCCCTATTAACAAGGGACTTTCCTGTTTTAATTTTTAACGCAATTAATAGTCTTCAACGCAACTTACATGAGTGACACTCAAAAAGTATAGAAAAAGAAAAGTGGAAAGACTTATCGTATTAGAGCGAGATTCGCTTCACGATTCTGCGAGCATCCAAGCTATTACAATTATAAGTCCTCAACGCCTCTTACATGAGTGACACTCAAAAAGTATAGAAAAAGAGAAAAAAAGACTTTTCATAGTAGCTAACGTAATAGAAGCCAATTTTGGCTTCTATTACTGGAACAATCGAGACCATAGGCTCGATTGTTAGCCATGAGATTCGCAACGCGAAGCTGCTGGCGTCCAAGCTACTATTTCTAAAAAGTCTTTTGTTCTCTTTTTCTATTACGTCCCATTAACGGTTTTTTGAATCCAACAGTATTGTCACTGGTCCGTCATTTAATAACTCTACTTTCATATCCGCACCGAACAGACCCGTTTCAACAGGAATCCCCGTCTCTCTCAATAAACCATTAAACTGCTCAAACATCTCAATCGCAACATCCCCAGGAGCTGCCTTTGAAAACGAAGGACGATTCCCCTTTTTCGTCTCCGCATACAAAGTAAACTGCGAAACCGATAAAATCTCACCGCCAATATCTTGAATACTACGATTCAATTTACCCTCTTCATCCTCAAAAATTCTCATCTGAACAATCTTACGAACAAGATATTCCATATCTTCCATTGCATCATCATGCGTTACACCAACTAACAACAGAAAACCACGTTGAATCTTTCCAATGACTTTCTCATCAACTGTAACACTCGCATGAGCAACACGCTGTAAAACAACTCTCATAACTCTTTCCTCTTTCTCGTATTCGCTTATGAAATCACACGACGAACACTATAAACATCAGGAATTTGATTAATCTTCTTCACAATATATTCTAATTGTTCCGTATTATGAATCCCAATATTAACTGTAATCGTAGCCATCTTATTAGAATCTACTTTACCATTTACAGAATTTAAAGACTTCGTAATACTATTGATAACATTTAATACCTCATTCAATAAACCATTACGATTATATCCTTCAACAACTAGTTCTGTATCATATTGTTGTTTAGAATTACCTGTATCTTCCCAATCTACATCAATTAAACGAGTTTGTTGATCTTGTTGAACTTTAACATTCGGACAATCTTTACGATGGACAGAAATTCCACGTCCTTTTGTAATATACCCAACAATTTCATCACCCGGTACCGGATTACAACAACGACTTAAACGAATTAATAAATTATTAACCCCTTCAATAATAACGCCATTTTCATGCTTAATACTCATCTTTTGAGTATCTTTCCGTTGAATTTTCTCAGTCGTTTGTTCAAATGCTTCTTCTTGCATTTTTTGTTGTTCAATTTCACGACGTGCTTTATCGGTTAATCGATTCGCCACTGTTTGAACAGTATTTTATCCAAATCCCATCGCTCAAAATATATCATCTTCATTCGCAAAATTAAATCGACTGGAAATTTCTTTTAATTGCGTTTTCGTTAAAAAGTCTTTTGGTGAAAATTCTAAATCAGCAATTTGTTTTTCTAATAAATCACGCCCGCGTAGAATACTTTCTTCACGATTTTGTAATTTAAAGAATCGACGAATTTTATTTTTTGCACGAGTCGTAAATACTAAATTAATCCAGTCTCTTGATGGACCAAATGAATTAGCAGAAGTTAATACTTCTACAATGTCTCCAGTTTTTAACTGATAATTTAACGGCACAATTTTATTATTCACTTTTGCACCGACCGTTTTATTCCCTACTTCTGTATGAATATTGTAAGCAAAGTCTAATGGTCCAGAGCCTAATGGTAATTCAGATACATCTCCTTTTGGAGTAAAGACATATACTTTATCTCCAAAAATATCTTCTTTTACACTATTCATAAAGTCATTAGCATCTTTTGAATCATCTTGTAATTCAATTAAATCTTTAAACCAATCTAATTGTTTTTGAAGTGGATCATTTGATACTTTTTGCGTGTTTCCTTCTTTATAAGCCCAGTGAGCTGCAACCCCGTATTCAGCAACTGCATGCATTTCAAATGTACGAATTTGGATTTCTACCGGTTTACCACCTGGTCCAATAACTGTTGTATGAATTGATTGATACATATTTGCCTTCGGCATTGCAATATAATCTTTGAATCGACGAGGCATTGGTTTCCATTTCGTATGAATTGCCCCAACAACTGCGTAACAATCACGAATACTATGGACTAAAACACGGATCGCTAATAAATCATAGATTTCATTAAACTCTTTCTTTTTATCTTTCATTTTACGATAAATCGAATAAATGTGTTTTGGTCTACCATAAATTTCAGCTTCGATTTCTAATTCTTGTGTGGCTTCTTCGATATTCACCACCGTTTCATGGATATATGCTTCACGTTCATCACGTTTTGAATCCATTAATTGAACAATACGATAATATTGTTGTGGGTTTAAATATCTTAATGATGTATCTTCTAATTCCCACTTAATTTTATTCATCCCTAGTCGATGAGCTAAAGGAGCATAAATCTCTAATGTTTCATTAGCAATCATGCGTTGTTTTTCTGGTTTATGGAATTTTAAGGTTCTTAAATTATGTAAACGGTCAGCTAGTTTTACCATAATAACCCTTAAATCATTTGCCATGGCCAACAACATTTTACGATGATTTTCTGCTTGTTGTTCTTCATGAGATTTATATTTAATTTTTCCTAGTTTTGTAACACCGTCTACTAAAAATGCAACATCTTTGCCAAATACATATTCAATATCTTCAATTGTAAATCCTGTATCTTCAACAACATCATGTAAAAATCCTGTTGCAATCGTATCTGGATCTAAGTGCAATTCTGCCAAAATTCCAGCTACTTGAATTGGGTGGACAATATATGCTTCGCCAGATTTTCTTACTTGATCCTTATGAGCGAAGGTCGCATATTCAATGGCTTTTTCGATGAACTGAATACTCTTTTCATTCATATATTCACGACAGAGTGAAATGACATCTTCAGCCGTATAATTTTTATTTTTTGACATATACGTTTTTCCCCTTAATTCATAACAGTAACGATTTTAAAAATGATTTTTGTTACTGCTTTCTTAACTTTAGATAATACCTATCGTATCTCTTTCTTAGCCTTCCATCAACTATTTCTAACCTTTTAACAGTTCGAAATGATACGACAGTGCAGCTAGTGCATACACTGGCGCTGTTTCTGCTCGTAAAATTCTTGGACCTAAGGCACAAGAATGTACTTCCTGGCTATTTAAGTACTCAATTTCTTGAACATCAAATCCACCTTCAGGACCAAAATAAAAGGCAATGGAATCTCCTTCTTTTAATGAAGTAAATGATTGAACCAAAGCTGCTGCTTCTCCTTGTTTAGCAACTTCTTCAAAGGCAACTAATGCTTTTGTCGATTGCTTCGCTAAACCGACACTTTCCTTTAATGTCATTAGGTCTAACACTTTCGGAATATGTAATCTGTGTGATTGTTCTGCTGCTTCTTGCGCAATTTTTTGTAATCTTTCAATTTTCTTTTGAGACTTATCCTTTGTCCATTTCACCATATTGCGTTTCATTTCTACTGGTACAATCGTATGAACGCCTAATTCTGTAGCTTTTTGGACAATCGTCTCTAATTTATCCCCTTTTGATAACCCTACAAAAATTGTCACATCAATCGGTAATTCTACATTTTGTTCTTTATGTTCTTCTATTGTTAACTCTAATGGAGATAGTTGAGTAATTTTTGCGATATACAATTGTTCATTTTCATCTACAATTTCACAACATTCTTCAATATTCATACGCATCACTTTTACCATATGATGCTCTTGCTCTTTAGGAACTGAAATTTTTTCTCCAACGGATTGAATGACTTGATTGATAAAATAACGTTGCATCTCGTTCACCTAGTCTTTCGCTTTTGTCATGACAAATGTATTCCATTCACCCATTGTTAATTGTTGTTTTAAAGAAAATCCGGCATTTTCATAAGCAGCACGTACTTCCTCTGCTTTTGATTGAATAATTCCTGATAAAATTAAGACACCATTTTCTTTTAAATTATGATAAGCATCCGCCGGCATCATTAATAAAATTTCCGCTAAAATATTCGCTACAATTAGATCAGAAGGTTGATTAATTCCTTGTAATAAATTATTTTCATAAACAGCAATTTCACCAACTTCTGGATTTAAAGAAATATTTTCTTTTGAAACTCTGGTTGCCATTTCATCAATGTCAAAAGCTGTAACATCTCTTGCCCCTAATAATTTAGCGGCAATACTTAAAACCCCAGAGCCTGTTCCAACATCTAATACACTCTCTCCACCACGAACATATTGTTCCAAAGCAGCTAAAGATAATTGAGTTGTTGGATGTGTTCCAGTTCCGAATGCTAAACCTGGATCTAAACGAATTAAACGTTCATCTTCTTGTTGTTTTTGATACTCTAACCAACTAGGCACAACAGTTAAATATCTAGTGACACGAACTGGGAAATAATATTTTTTCCAAGCTTCTGCCCAGTCTGCTTCTCCTACTGTTTGTAACGTAACAATTCCCTTACCAATTGTTAATCCGTAAGATTTTAGTTCTTGAACTCTATTCGTTACGGTTTCTGTTAATTCATCATTCCACTGATTTGGTTGGAAATAAGCTTTGACAAAAACTTCATCTGTTTCATATAAAGACTTTCTTTCAACTGAAAGCCATTCTAATTGTTCTTGATTTAATTGATCATAGTCGAGAGGATCCTCAATCGAAACTCCTTTAGCTCCGATTTCCATAAAAATTTCACTGACTGCCTCTACACTCTCTGTATGAGTTACTACTGTAACTTCTAACCAATCCATTTATTGACTCTCCTTTAGTATTTATCATTGTTTACAAGACATTATAACAAAGAAAATAAAATTTGCCTAAAAATTTAATGTAACATATTTGTAATTTTTCCGAATTTTTAGTATGATATTGAAGATAGAAAAACAATAGATTTTTCACTGCTTGCAAAAGACATTTTTGCATCGAGTAGCAAGCATACTAACCAAAAAAAGATGATTGATTATAGATATTAAGGAGTAATGAAACCATGGCAAGACATTTATCAACAAAAGATATTTTAAATAAACAATTTAAACGTTCATTCAGAGGATTTGACATTGAAGAAGTAGATGCATTTTTAGATTTAATCATTCGTGATTATGACACTTTCCAAAAAGAAATTAGCTTTTTACAAAGTGAAAATGAACGTTTAGTAAATAAAGTTGACGAATTATCAAAACAAGCAACTGTCACAAAAGGAACTCGTTCAGCAAGCATCCCTTCTGCTGGAGTTACAAACTTTGATATTTTAAAACGTTTAGCGAATTTAGAAAAACATGTCTTTGATGAAAAATTAGAAGACGATAACGAGGATGATTTAGACAAAACTCGTGTCATTCCCCCAATTAAAGATTAATAAAACTTGTAAACTTTGAGTAATCGCGGTAGTGATTGCACTACTGAGGAAAGTCCATGCTCGCACAGACTGAGATGTCTGTAGTGTTCGTGCTTAGCGAAACAATAAGCTAAGGCAACAACTTGTTGACGGCAGAAAAAATGGCTAAGGATTTCTATGCCAAAGTATTCTTGAAAGTGCCACAGTGACGAAGCATTTTTGGAAACGAAAATGGTGGAACGCGGTAAACCCCTCGAGCGAGCAACCCAAACTTATGGTAGG
>ERZ773212.1705-NODE-1705-length-9911-cov-7.219663_pt1 | contig 9911 bp, 5 predicted proteins | sample MGYA00581005_ERZ773212 | MGnify/ENA primary metagenome ERZ773212 (study PRJEB29015, sample SAMEA2738154) | human oral metagenome | biome: human oral; feature: human-associated habitat; material: saliva | place: China | collected 2196 ...
AGCGTGTGAAACACAAAACTAAATAGAGAATAAAAGGAACCATTTCAATAAAAGATATAGTCTAAATACTAACTATTCTAATCGAAATGGTTCCTTTATTATTTGCAAAATATTAGCAAATTAATATATATAATTATCTAAACATATACACCAATAATTCTTTATAGTGTTCTCGCATCTCATCATTAGTAAACAAGTCTTTTGCTTGTTCAGCCAATTCATTATTACCAACCAATGTATAGTATTCAACAAGTCCCCCAGCAATGATGTTATCTATAGCTGCGGCTCGTTCCTGCACGATAGTTTGTGTGAGCTGTATAAATTCATCGGCCAGTTCTTGTTTCTTATATGTAAATGCAATTAAAGCAAAGTATTTATAGATTAATTCCCAAGGATGTCCGTTTAAGTGTTCAGATTTACTACTCTTTGGCATGTTTTGAACCCACTTGAATAGGTCACGGCGTTTTTCTGAGTTCAATTGATCCAAATAGAAGGTGTACAATGCCTTAATATACACATAGAATGCAAATTTGAAGGATTGTTGTTTTTGCTCATCTTCAGTCATATCTTTAAGATACTTGAATTGGTCCCATACCGCATCATGACCGCCAAAATAGATTCGCGCATACCGTTCATAGCTTTCACGATTACTCATATCGATATAATGATGAAGCAAATAGGATAATGTAATATTATAATCAATGGATTGTTCATCAAACTGAGCTAACGCTTCTTTGAAACAGGTTTCTGCTTGTAGGTCGCGCATATACGCATATACTTGGCCACATTGGCTCAAGGCACGCCCCTTACTGATACTAGCCTCTTCATCAGACTCAACTAATAATTGACGTAACGATGCTAATTCGTCCTCGTATTCAAGTATTTCTTTTGCTAGTGAAAGAGCCTCTTCGTAGCGATACTGATCATTGAGCATGACCACACGACGTTTAAGGGTTAACAAATATTCTTCTACATGACAGTATTTAGCAAAACGCTTGCAGATCTCAAAGCATTGTTCTGCCATTTGGCTGTCTCCTATGTGGTTATACGCCGTCACGCTAGCATCATAAAAAATATACTGACTCCGTTTATCTATTTTTGTTGTCTCCACTAGTGGTTTTAAATGGGTATGTAAATATACCAATTCATCTTGTTTTAATAAATTAGAATTAGCATATTTCGCAAATTGATGGACTGCCTCTTCAATGGCATCCACATCGTTGACTTGAGAAATCCATTCCTCAATCTTTGGAAACCATTGTTCCCAATAATAGTTTTGGAACTCACTCCGGCTTTGTTTAGAAGCAAATAACACAGAAAGGGCCTTGAAATAGTCCTTTTGTTGATACGCCGTAACGGCTTGTTCATAGGCCATGTCGATATCATCATACATAAAGATAAGGTTTTGACTTGAACCATTAAGCTGCGTTGCTTGCTTTACAAAGGATTCTTGCCACTCAGTAACACTTTGCCCTTCCTTATTATGGTTAAGAATAGCACAAATCGTATCGGCTAAATATAAGAAAGTATATTGCTTAGATTTTTCTTGATCTGCATAATAGAGAATCGAACGCACAGAGAATCGATCAATGTCCAAATCTAACCGATTCGTTTCTAGTAATTTCCGATCTAGCGCAGCCCGATAGTTATAGTCATTAGCTACTTGGAAAAATCGAATATCCCCTTCTTCATTTTTATACTTGTAACCTATCTTAGTATATTTATTACATAACTCCGTATCGTCAGCTTTCACAGGCACCTGACGTGTTGCCAAATCGAATTTAACCTTGGATACATGCAAATCATAAGGATTGTGGAATACGAGGCGCGACACGATAGAATAGGCCATATTCATATAGAGATTGCTAGCATATTCATCATTCACGAGCATGCTAGTGGACTTACAGTTCAAGATGGATTTACCAATGCTACTCTTGAGCATCATCGCAATACGATAGCTACCATGCCGCGGATATTTACCAATTTTCTTATTTTTATACGTTCCCTGTTGAAAGAATTCCGGCAATGTGGCCTGCAATTCCGTTTTCATACGTTTAACATTATATCCATTGGTTCCTTGATGATTCACGTGCAAATCAATAGGATAGTGGCATTTTACCGTACTCGCCACAGCGCGAAAATAGTCATCTAAGCGCTGCATCTCGTTCCATGCATCATTTTCATGGCCCTTGTCATCATATACAATACCAGCTATAAACAGAGGTTCTGGCTGCCCAGACTGTTGAAAGCCCTCAAAATCGCCATTTTCATCTAGTGCAATCGTAATCATTGTAATCTCCCATTACTTATCTAAACATATACGTCATAGACCGCTCAATATTCTTCACATCTTGCTCTAATGTTTTGCGGATTGCATCACATAATTTTTGATTCCCCTTACGATCTGCAATGCGCATTTCACCATAGGCCATAATATTCCGAATAGCTGGACCTGGATTATCTACAGTTTTACGAATACATTCCTTGAAATACTCAACATCCGTCATATAGTTCCAGTCATAGCTAAGAAGCGACATATAGATAAAAATAAGTTCCCAAGGGTGCCCTTTAATAGAGTAATTTAACATTTGACCAACATCTCTGCCTAGATTCACGATACGTTTTGTCACATCTTTGCCTACTGCATGTTTATAGAATTGGTATAACGCCTTGATATACACATATAATGCATACGATTCGTGTTGTACCGATTTGTCATCTTCTGTCATATTGGTAATATATGTTAATTGATCTGAAACCTTACTAGATCCGCCAAAGTATTTTGGCGCCCATACTTCATAATCACGTTGTTTTTCTGCATCGATATAATAGTGCAATAGATAGGACAATGTACGGTAATAATCGTCAGTTCCCTCTTGGAATATAGAAAGAGCTTTCACAAAATAAGATTCAGCCTCTTCACGTTCCAAATAAGCATACACCTGCCCTAACTGGCTATAGGCCTGCCCCAGACTAACCGATTTGTCATCCATACTGAGTTTTTCTCGTAATCCTTGTATTTGTTCCTCATACTCTACCACGTAGTTAGCTAATGTTAATGCATCGTCATAAGCATAACTATCCAATTTAGCCACAACGCGACGGCGTACAGTTTGCATGTACGTTTCTAATGGTACGGTATATGCCAAGGATTGACATTTTTGAAAGCACGCTACGGCAAAGTCGCTTTCACCTAGGTGATTAAAGGCCGTTACGCCACCATCATAAAAAGCATATACCAATCGTTGATCAACGCTAGAGAGATGCTGAATATCTTCTAATACATATTTGAGTTGCTCGTACACATAATGTAATTTTCCTGCATCAATACGACTTTGGTTTGCATAATTTACAAATTCTTGCACGGCTCGTTCAATCGCTACGCGATCATCCGCACTATAAATCAGTTCCTCGAGGAATGGGAACCAATTTGTTTTGTAATAGGATTGAAATTTGCTTTCACAATTATACGCATCATATGTATAACATAAGGCTGCGAAATAATTGCCATTAAGATAGGCCTGCATAGCTTGCTCGAAGTACGTATCGACATTATCATACACAAACAATAAATTTTGATGCGTTGAATTCAGTTTATTGGAAAAATCTACCAATTTTTTGAATTTAAAAATATCAGTAGCCGCCCGATCGGCACCATAGTGAATAAAATTCGTGCATATATAAGTTGCTAAATATAAAAATGCATTTCGAATAGTTGATTCAGGATCATCTGCTTCCATACGCAAGGACACGGTCCTGAGTTTTACATCCAAAGCTGGACAATTCAATTCCATCATATGACGATCTAAAGAAGCTCTGTACGCAAAGGCATTCGCCACTTGATAGGATGTAATCCCCTCTTTTTTTACATGCTCATCTTGGTATTCATAAGGTGTATACCCTAATCGAGAGTACTCACTTAGACGCTCTCGTTCCGAATCCAATACATCTATCATTTGTGTAGCCAACTCTAACCGTACATGTCCTACACCAAGTGCAAAAGGATTCGAGAACACAAGGCGTGAAACCAATCCATCGGCCATATGCCAATACAGATTACTCGCTACCTTATCATGCAATAGATTACTCATATAAGGTTGTAAATATTCAGTCTTTCCTGCCTCACTCTTTAGTGTAAGAGCAATTGCGTAGTGCCCAACACGTGGCATCTCTACAAGCTGCTGCCCTTTATACGTTCCATGAGCTAAAAACTCAGGTAAGGCCACATCAATGGCATCTCGTAAGATGCGCATATCTTTTTTGGCATCAGGATTAAATGTTTCCTGTCTTTTTTCGCTTTCAGTTTCATCAACCTTGAGCTTGCCGAAAAAACCCTGTGGATACAAACTATGTGAATCTTCTGCAACAGCACGGAAAAACCGATCTAACCGAATCCGTTCGTTTTCAGCATCCTGTTCATTATCCATATCATCATACACAACACCAGCAATAAAATGTATCGTCTTTATATTCTCTTCATCTTGTCCTAAATGATGGAAATCCCCATATTCATTGAGCGCAATCGTTAACATAATGCCTCCACTTACACATATACTCTAATATTTACACTTATTGTATCATCTTATTTTCATAATCAAAATACAAACCATCAAATAAAACAAAAACGGGCAATACAATTAATTGCCCGCTACTACCTCATATATAAATCCTCACTCTTGATATCTCTAAAAGTCATTTGACAGCTCTTTATCTATGATATATCATACAATTATAAAGTTGACTTGCGAAGGAAGAAGGCTGGGTTCCCGAATGGGAGTAGGTTGTTAACCAAGAATTCCCAATGCCCCTGGGGTCAACTTATTTTTTTATTTTGGCGCGAAGACTCTGAATAATATGTTCAGGGTCTTTTCTTATTTCATTCTTCATAAACTCTATAAGCTTTTGGTTATATGAATATGAGGGATTTGAGTTTAAATTATAACAATACGTATACACATCATTTTCTTTTATGTTATAAAATTTACAAAAAAGGTCAAAATGATTGGTATTAAATCTACCAGGTTGTTCTTCAGGCCTAGCAGGTGATACAAATGGTACCCCTTCGCCCCTTATCCATTTATTAATTAGGTCTATACATTTTTTCGTTTTAAAAGGATAGCTAGCTTGAGGATCAATAGTTTGTTTCATTATATAAGTTGCTTCATCAGCAGAAGGACTTATAGAAAAAGTTGCTGTTGCATGTTTCGGATTTTTTACTAGTGCCCAGTCATGAGTTACTTTAATAGCATATTTATCTTGTCCATTATCTGGCAGTGAATTCTCTATATTCTCCTTAGTATGCAATAACTTACTCGCAATAGTAGATGGATATCTTGCCTTAATTTCGGTTTCATCTATATCAGATAAACGAACAGATAATGTTAAAAAATTACTACCTAATCGTTCTGTAATATCAACATTAAAATAAGCCATTAATTTATTTGTATAATTAATTACACACGATTGAAATAAAGGTATGTATATCAATTCATACTCTTCTGTAATAAAATGTGTGCTAATATTGCGAAGCTCAACAATTTTTACTAGATTTTTACGCAATGGATCATGTTCATTAGTTAATACTTTTTTGATACATACCTCTAAAGAAAATGTACGAGAAGTGTCATCCTCATAATAAATACTTTCACCTTTATTAATTAAATACGCTTTCAATAATAGTTCCCATGCATTACAAATAAAGAAGCTAAACCCTTCTACTCTATATTTTAAGGTTGGCTTATTATAAATCTCTATAGCCATAATAAAAGCTTCTTGGCTCTTCTCTAACAATTTAGTAACAATATTATCCATATTATTTCTCCATCATATTATATACAGCTTCCCAAAATTCAGGAGGAAACTCATCATCCTCATCATAACTATAATCCGATTGATATAATTTACTTTCATCGTAATAATCATCACGTGTTGATTTAGACATGTATTCATCATCCCATATAATACCCAACATATCTATTTTGAACTCACCAGCCTCAACCATTGCAATGAGGTCCAAGTAATATTGGACGACATATCGACTCGAATTAAAACCATCAGCCTCACCACAAAGCATTAGAGCAAGTTCACATAATAGCTTTAAATCATATAAAAAACGTTGTTCATCAGTTTTATTAACATACACATCCGAACTATCATCTTCCATGTAAGGACAAACAATATGAAAGTCATGATACCATAACCAAGTCCTACTAATCAGATAATGCCTACCATCAATAGCAACCTCTAATTCACTTAGACCACAATATGACTCCTTTTGCATATGAGTTCTATATAATGGAGTAAATATTTCTAGAGTATTATCACTTAGTTGCTTTTTAATAACTGCTGATGCCATATAACTAGCACCACTAAGCAATGTTATATCTTCTAAGTCTATAGACTGAGAAAATATCCTCATAAGTTCACACGCCAAATCCTTATAAGTTATCTCATCCATTTCTCCTATGGCATATTTCCACATTATAATATCTCCCTATTCATATAATTTTCATAAAATAATACTTTATACCAATTATAATAGGAAATGCACTAATAACCAAATAGTAAATCTAATATTTTATTAACAACAATAAATACCTTCAGTTAAATTAAACAATAATAGCCAGTACTACAAAACATAGTACTGGCTATTTCAATTTATACCATTAAAATTATATCGATTCAATTTACTATTGCAACATTCCATGAAACTCGAGGAAGAATTTCTACGCAGCATTGTCAGTTTCAATACCGTAAACGATAAGTACTGTTGCAACGTGTTCATAGAAAAACAAGCTTTTCATCTTCGCTTCTAGTTTCAATACCGTAAACGGTAAGTACTGTTGCAACGATAAAAATGGCAAGATTGTATACGATGCTATTCTGTTTCAATACCGTAAACGGTAAGTACTGTTGCAACGGTGCCAATGGTGCTTGTGTATATAAATATAATAATGAAAGTGTTTCAATACCGTAAACGGTAAGTACCGTTGCAACGTTCAAGACTTTCGTAAAGCCAATCGAAGTATTGTTTCAATACCGTAAACGGTAAGTACTGTTGCAACTATTGTTTGTCATACGACTACGATTACGTAAGTAAGTTGGTTTCAATACCGTAAACGGTAAGTACTGTTGCAACGATAAAAATGGCAAGATTGTATACGATGCTATTCTGTTTCAATACCGTAAACGGTAAGTACTGTTGCAACTAGAAGATGGCACACTTACTTTAAGTGATGCTGTTGTTTCAATACCGTAAACGGTAAGTACTGTTGCAACTCAGGAATGTCTACAGATCTTTGTTTCCAGCCAGCGAAGAGTTTCAATACCGTAAACGGTAAGTACTGTTGCAACAAAAATATAGACATGTAATATCGATGCAAGGAAAAAGTAAACCGTTTCAATACCGTAAACGGTAAGTACTGTTGCAACGCATCAAATCTTACGATGCTTATGAAGAAAATGGTTGTCTGTTTCAATACCGTAAACGGTAAGTACTGTTGCAACATACATTACCTCCTTCGTTAGCCTTAATAATAAGTTTCAATACCGTAAACGGTAAGTACTGTTGCAACCACCCTACATTCGACATTAAACTTTTTAATGAAAAATGTTTATAGTTTCAATACCGTAAACGGTAAGTACTGTTGCAACAAGTATGGAGAGTCTTCGAACTTTCACAACTTAAATCTTGGTTCGTTTCAATACCGTAAACGGTAAGTACTGTTGCAACTGCATGAGTTAAGTCTTAAGACTGAAATTAACAAAGTTTCAATACCGTAAACGGTAAGTACTGTTGCAACTGATGAGGCAAGAGAATTATTCTTGTCCCGCATCAGTTTCAATACCGTAAACGGTAAGTACTGTTGCAACCGTGTATCAATGGTACATTGAACCTTATTCGTGAAATGTTTCAATACCGTAAACGGTAAGTACTGTTGCAACTTGCAATCGTACCAAAATTAGATTCAACAGAGTTTGGTGATAGGTTTCAATACCGTAAACGGTAAGTACTGTTGCAACTGTAATTGGGAGCCTAGCAAGAGTCAATATTATACTATTGTGTTTCAATACCGTAAACGGTAAGTACTGTTGCAACCTCCGAAAGCATGGGAGTGGAGAATTCTTCAGTTCTTCCATGAGACTGTTTCAATACCGTAAACGGTAAGTACTGTTGCAACTTAAAGATTTGTTTGGTGACGTAAGCAATCTCAGTTTCAATACCGTAAACGGTAAGTACTGTTGCAACTACAAAGAGTTCGCGCCAGAGGTTGGCTGTAAATTTGTAAACAGTTTCAATACCGTAAACGGTAAGTACTGTTGCAACAAAAATTGTATCGTTGCAGAAAACGTAACATCTTTAGTTTCAATACCGTAAACGGTAAGTACTGTTGCAACGCAATGTTTGTAGGTTTGTTTATCTGGTGGTTCACACGTTTCAATACCGTAAACGGTAAGTACTGTTGCAACACGAAAAGATCATCATTAGAGATGCAATGGATGACGTGATGGTTTCAATACCGTAAACGGTAAGTACTGTTGCAACTTTTGGGCTAAGCATACAACTATAAAAAAAGTTACTGGTTTCAATACCGTAAACGGTAAGTACTGTTGCAACAACAAGCTTCCAATTACATATTGTGAGAGGAGGCGAAACGTTTCAATACCGTAAACGGTAAGTACTGTTGCAACAGCAGGCCTTACAAAGCCAGTATTCATGGGGTCTAAAAATAGGTTTTGGAAAACCTCACACCGTAAACGGTCAAAACTCGCCCACATTTGATCCACAAGGCCTATGAATATAGGTAAATACTGGAAGAAAATGATTTTTCTTAAGATACAGTTATTATAAGGGTTTATGGATTTTACGTCAATAATTTAATTCATTTTCCATTCATCTCATTTTTTAAATGCAATAAACGTACATAGAGAAAGACCTATCGGCCCTTAAAACGACTTCGAGCTCCGCGTAGCGCAGTAGCGTATCGGCTTTCTCCCTTCTCCAGAAACAATGCCCTGACATCACCTTTATACAAAAGTATATAGAGAAAGCCCCCATCTATTCCAAAACCGACTTTGGCCCTGCGGAGGCCGTAGGCCGGAGTCAGACCCGGCCGGTGGAGTCTTTTCTCGCTTCACCAAAACAATGCCCTAACATCACCTAAACACGAAGGTAAAAAAGAACCTATCGGTTCCTAAAAACGACTTTGCCTAGGCTGGCTACGCCAGCCGTTAAGGCGGTGGAGGCTTTTAGGAACCGATAGGTTCTAACTATAATTATCCTTTGTACTTAGGTGATGTAGGGCATGTTTCAGGCACCACATCTTTGCGGTCCCCTAGTTGTGCACTACGGTCTGTATAGTGTGTATGAAGTAGTTCGTGTGCTTTATGTCCTAATGGTTCGCCCAAGAAGTTTTTGTATAGGTCTTGGATTTCTGGGTTTTCATAGGATGCCACGTATTTGTATTCTTCATCAGCTTTGTAAAGTCCGCCAATGCGGGCTTCTTTTGTTTTCACAGCTTGTGGTAATTTAGTACGTGGTTGACCACCACCACCGATACAACCACCTGGGCATGCCATAACTTCGATGAAGTCATAGTGTTTGCCACTTTCTTTCAACGTATTAAGAAAATCACGAGTATTTTTGCCACCGTGTACAACAGCAACGGACAATGTTACGTCATCACCGAGTTGTACAGTCGCTTCTTTAACACCATTCATGCCACGAACGTCTTCAAGGTGAGTCAATGCATATGGAGGTGGCTCTTTATCAGTGATGAGCTTGTATGCTGTACGCATAGCCGCTTCCATAACACCGCCTGTATTACCGAAGATGATAGACGCACCAGTTTCCATGCCGATTAAATCATCGAACTTAGAGTCTTCTAAGCTGCCAAAATCAACACCTTCGT
>ERZ773212.1707-NODE-1707-length-9899-cov-2.459366_pt1 | contig 9899 bp, 8 predicted proteins | sample MGYA00581005_ERZ773212 | MGnify/ENA primary metagenome ERZ773212 (study PRJEB29015, sample SAMEA2738154) | human oral metagenome | biome: human oral; feature: human-associated habitat; material: saliva | place: China | collected 2196 ...
AAGAGCTACCTTATTTTTATGCAATCTTTTGTTGCAAAGGTGCTGAGCTATTACGCATATTTGACAGAATTAGATAAACGTGGTAGAATATAAGTAATCTGTCAATTTATGACAGATTAGGATTTTAAGATTATTGTTATTGGACATTGGTCCTACTTGAGGCGTAAGCCAACATTGTATAGAAAAGGGCCCTTGAGGTTCCGCCCATCTCAAAGAGAATGGGTGCCGCTTTCACGACCATAAGTTCCTCAAGAACGAAAGTCGCGGTTAGAAAGGTCATCAATATGATGAACCTAAATTTCCTTACCCTCGAAACCATTGCCCGTATCTCCGCCAATGCCATCGATCTTAGTATACATTATACTCCGGATCGCGGTAATGGTGAGGAAGATTATCGAATCAGAATTAGTTATGCAAATAACTATGGTGTTTCGATAGTTAAACGGGTAACAATCGACGACTCATTTCCTCAGTTCGATGAGCAAGGTAGAGTGCGTTACTATTGGGGGATCGCAATCCTATATCGTGACGAGCTTTGCTATTGCCTTGAAGATGAGGAGGGAGATGACGATTGTATTATGGGCGATTACTGTACTGAAGAAGAATTGGTGCAATTATGCAACCAAGTCCGAAACATACAGTAATAGTCCAGATGGTTTGAGGGGAGGTGCGGGCCTTCGGGTCCGCACTGCTTTAAAGCAGTCAGATATATCTATTATATTTACCTTCTATTCGAAGGATGAATAATTAAAATACAATAATCTTACAAATTCACTCCTACCCTCGACTTTTAGTCGGGGGTCTTTTTTTGACAAAAAATAGCCCCGATTGTGGTCGGGGTTATTTTTGATTTCAAGATTAATTTCGAACTTTACTTAGAATTTTCTTGCACGAGGAAGTTCAAAGTTTTCTCGATAGTGAGACGGTTTTTAATGTCTTGGCGAACATTAGGATTCTTCAAGCTTTCGAGAGCTTCTTTGGATTTCTTGTAAACTTCTTTAAGCTCATTAATCTTCGCTTCGACAATCTCGTCTTCGACTTCAATTTTTTGATCGCGAGCGAGAATTTGGAGCACAAGAGAAGCCTTGACTCGCTTTTCCGCGAGGGCCTTCACTTCTTTCATCCATTCATCTTCAGTTTGATCACTCTGCTTGAGGTAATCTTCGAGAGTAAAACCTTGGGCCTTGGCATTTTGTTCCATATCTTGGCGGATGAAGCGGATTTGGTCTTCGATAAGGATAGCAGGAGCTTCGACCCTGCTGGACTTCACAAGAGCTTCGACGAGGTCGTCCTTAAACTTCTCATCAGCCTTCACGCGGTTCTGCTCGGTGAGATTTTTCTCAATATCGGCCTTCAAGGCATCAAAAGTTTCGAACGGACCACATTTTTTGGCAAATTCGTCATCGAGTTCTGGAAGCTTAAATTCATTAATTTGCTTGACGAGAACATTAAAGACGGTCTTCTTGCCGGCAAGATTTTCGGCGTGGTAATCCTTAGGGAAGGTAAGTTCGAGATCAAAACGATCACCAGTTTCATGGCCAACGATTCCCTCTTCAAAACCTGGGATAAAGGCATGAGAACCGAGTTTTAGTTTGAAATCTTTAGCGGCGCCACCTTCGAATTTCACGCCGTCAAGTGAACCCTCAAAATCAATCACTACTTCGTCGCCCATCTTAGCAGCACGTTTGACTGGAGCTTTTTCCGCATAAGCCTCACGCACGCGAGCGATTACATCCATCACGTCAGCCTCTTTAACTGCAATGTCTTCACGTTTGACTTTTAATTTCTTGAAATCACCGAGTTTAATGTCTGGCAAGATATCAGCCTCAGCCTTGTATTCAAGAGTCTCATCAGGGACAAATTTGGTAATTTCCACATTAGGAATCATCAATGGAGCCTTCTTAGCCTCTGAAAAAGCGAGCGGTACGGTGCGACGAACAGCAATGTCGGCAGTAGTAGAAGCGAGGTCATTAGGATTGATATGCTTTTCAGCAATTTCGGCAGGAACTTTACCCTTACGGAAGCCCTGAACATTAACTTCCTTAGCAAGACGAGCCACAGCCTGTTCCTTAGCAGTCTGCAGATCGTTCTTATCTAGAGTAACGGTAATTTCCACCTTAGTCTCAGATATATTCTTTGTAGTAACTTTCATGTCCTAATTATAACATATCGAGAGATAGTTATATTTACAACATTTGCTGTGGAAAACCACAAGCTTAATACTCAATAAAACCGATCAATGGCGCTTCACGCAAATGGCGGACAAAATTAGTCAAAGTAGCGCCTTGTTTGACCCCTGGTGACATAATATTATCGGGGTCGAAGGTTTGGCGAATTTGATAATAAAATTCTTTAATTTCCTGGTCAGTCCGCGTACTGGTGATTACACTTAAGGTGCGACCTTCGGCAAAACCACCAGAGAGTGATCCACCTATTTCGTAAACGTTTTTGGCGTACGACTGCAAGAAGAATATGAGATTTTTGCGATTCAAAATATCTGTGAGGTCGAATTCTGGTCGAATGGAATAGAGGTCGGTGAGGAGCGAGCCAAAAACCGGTAAATTCTGGTGGAATTTTTGTTCGAGCCTCTGCAGACCGCGCAAAAAATCGGGTAATTTGGCGGCTGGAATCGAGGTTTTATCCACGATGGCAAGTTTTTCAGCCACGTCGTGACTATTGAGGTATAATTTAAGACCAAAATTAAAATTATTAAAATCGGCTTTGTATTTTTCCTGATCGACGTAGGATTTATCAGCTAAGGGTCTTAGTTTTTCGATTTCGCGGTCAATTTTCTTGATGCGGAAGAAATTTTCCGCAAAGTCTAGATAGATATAAAACTTGGCAGCGGACTGGGCGGTGGCAGTATTTGATTCGAGAAGCTTTGCCTTGCGACCGAGACTCTCGAGAGTCTTAAATATGCGACCGTCATAAAGATTCATGGTGCGTGGTTCAAGCTCTTTGGCTTTTTCAGAAAAGGCGAGGGCTTGATTAATCGAAGTGAATTCAAAAACATACTGACGAGTATGATACTGAATCGGCTGAACCTTCAATATTACTTCGGTAATTACGCCGAGCGTACCCTGAGCGCCGAAGAAGATTGGTAATACATCAAATGGTTTGTTTTCACGATTGACCTCAGTGACCATACGATAGCCAGAGCGATTATGGACGGATTCACGAATTTTGGCGATGACGGCCTGATTTTTTTCGGTCAAATCATAGACCATAATATTGGTCTTGGCATTCTCATCGTCGTTTTTTGCTTGAGCTAACTTGATGCCGCGTTTGGTGAGACTGGTGGATTGAAAAATTTCACCGTTTGGCAAGACTACCTCAATGCGATCGGTGAAATAATAGATGCTACCGTATTTTTTGGCTGCTTCATCAATAAGAGCGGTAGAAATCAGACTGCCAATGGTTTGTTTTCGGGAAGCTACGACGGGTAATTCCAGACCGAACAGAGCCAGTGCATCATTAAGTTCAGACTAATACCAGCCTTCACCCGGACTAGACTTTCACGAGTGTCGATTTCTTCGATGGTGTTAAATTTTTCCATGGAAATTAGGAGTCCATCAGTCAAATCGGCACCCGTAGTATCAAGACCCGCCCCGCGCACGCCGATTGGCAGTTTATAGCCCTTTTTGGCCAATTTAGCACTAAAGCGCAAGATAAATTGAATATCTTCCGCGGTTTTTGGGATACAAAGAAAGCGTGGCATCATTTCCAGCACACTCATATCGCGTGAATAAGCTGCAAGAATCTCCGGCTTGTCCGTAACCAGACCAGAAATATGCGCATTCAAAAACTTCGCAAGTTTATTCATGACCACCCTTTTTCATTAGTATTATTTTAGCATAGGCTTTTTAATTTTTGTAGTTGAATTATTCAATAAATCTGGTTTGATTTTTTGAATGATTTGATTTTTGAATGAATTTCATTTTTCATCGACCAACTACTATTTTAGAACTACAGATTTTTCACTGACTACTATTTTATGACCACCGAGTTTTCACCGACTAATTCCTTGAGACCTGAAATCAATTCGGGGCTGGCCTCAATGCGGAATGGCATACGCAAAGGTTTTTTAATTTCACCGTCTTTGAGTACGAGAATAATTTCCGAAAAACCCGGCGATTCATCACAAAGTTCACGAATCGAAGTGAGTGTGGCGGTATTTTGGGGATTTTCCACCAGAACGAAGAGCTTGAGACTGCGCGGATCGGCTTCTGGCGCGATGATACGCTTCGGAGCCTCGGATTCTTCCGACGCTGTGGCAGTTTTAGCTGAGCCTGCAGCATCAGACTTGGCGTTCTCAGATTTTGTAGAATCAGATTTAACAGAAGCGGATTTAGTAGAATCAGACTTAGCGGAAGCAGTTTTCACGGCTGCAGGCTTGTTTGATTTTGCGGTGGCATCTGATTTAGTTTCAGAGGTTTTTTCGGTTGACGACTTTGGTTTAGATATTGTCATGGTTGGAACATCAGTAGATTTTGGCTTGGCAGTTTCTTCGCCAGCTGGTTTACGACGGCAAAACTCCTTTTTCGGGGCTTCCGCTGGGTCGGCCAGATGCGTACCGGTGGATTCATAGGAAGAAAGTTTGTCATCAGAAAGAACCGAGATGGAATCAGCAATGATTTTCACATCAGAGGTAATATTACCGTCCTTATCTTTAGCGTTAATACGGCCAGTAACCTTAATCACATTATCAATCGCGAGACGGTCACTATATTCCTCGTAGGTTTTCGGGAAGACGAGGAATTCAAGCTCAGAAGTCTTGCTTTCGATTTTCACGAAAGCCATCTTGGTATTAGATTTGGTAAGAATAGTGCGAATATTAGTAATAATGCCACCCACAATCACTTGCTTGCCGTCATTTTCCGGAGTAACTAGAGTGAAAGGATGGGTTTGCTCTTCGAAATAAGTATCGTATTTATCTAGTGGGTGCGCCGAAAGATAGAGACCCATCAGATCACGCTCCCAGAGAAGTTGATCTTTTTCGGAAATCTGAGTGGGAGAGGGCTGAATGACAGGCTCTGGAATCGAACCGGCGTCACCCATCATCCCGAAGAGGTCAGTTTGGCCGGAAGCCTTATCTTTTTGAACTTTAGCACCATAAGCCTGAATATCTTCGAGGTTAAATAGGAGGTCGGTGCGATTATGGAAGCGATCAAAAGCCCCGGTCTTGATAGCGGATTCCCAAGATTTTTTATTAAACTTGGAACCATCAACACGGGCCGCAAAATCACAGACCGACTTGAATGGACCGTTTTTATCGCGTTCCGGAATGACAATATCTTCTACTAGAGCTTTACCCATACTTTTAATCGCGGCTAACCCGAAACGAATGGTGTTTTCTCCACCAACAATAGCGAAGTCGGAATAAGATTGATTGATATCTGGGCCAAGCACCTTAATGCACATGCGCTTACATTCAGCAATCTCAATCGCCAAACGATCAGTCCAGCGCATATCGGATGTCATCAGTGCAGCCATGAAGGCGTCTGGATAATGTGCCTTGAGGTAGGCCGTCCAATAAGCTACTAGAGCATAACAAGCGGCGTGAGACTTGTTAAAACAGTAGTTAGCGAAGTCGAGCAACTGCGACCAAAAAGTTTCGGCCTGTTCCTCAGTGGCACCACCAACTTCTTGGGCACCTTTAATAAATTCCGGCTTCACCTTATTCATTAGGTCCACCTTCTTCTTACCTACGGCCTTACGCAAGGTATCCGCCTGACCACCGGTAAAGCCACACCATTCCTTGGAGATCTGCATGAACTGCTCCTGATAAATCAAAATACCGTAGGTAGACTTCAAGGCATTCTCGAGACCAGAATGAAGATAGGTAATCGGTTCTTCCCCATGCTTACGACGAATAAAGGAATCAATAAACTGCATCGGGCCCGGACGATAAAGGGCCACCATAGCGATAATATCTTCAAAACTACTGGCGCGAAGGTCTTTCAAATAACGCTTCATGCCGGCAGATTCTAGCTGGAAGACACCAGTGGTTTCGGCGCGTTGTAAAAGTTCATAAGATTTTGGGTCATCGAGCGGAATACTATAGAGGTCAACGTCATCGTGATACACCTTACGAATCATGCGCAAGGCGTTATTAATCACCGAAAGGTTGGAAAGACCCAAAAAGTCCATCTTAAGAAGACCTAATTCCTCGACCTGAGTCGAAGGATACTGCGTGGCTAGTGGACCCTTAGCGGAAACTTCGAGTGGCAAGAATTTGACCAATTCATCTGGCGCAATCACCACACCACAGGCATGCACACCGTGAGAGCGAATAGTACCTTCGAGTTTGGAAGCATAATCGATTACGCGCTTAGCGACTGGATTATGTTCATATTCATGCTTGAGGTCAGGAGCGGTTTTGATAGCGTCGGTTAATTTGACATGGTGACCCATTACCGGGTCTGGCACAAGCTTGGCGATACGATCAGCCTCGGCATAAGGAACTTCGAGCACACGCGCCACGTCACGCACGGCGTTTTTGGCCATCATTTTACCGAAAGTCACAATGTTGGCCACGCGACCTTTGCCGTATTTTTCGGTACAATATTCAATCACCTCGTCGCGACGGGTATCCTGGATGTCGGTATCGATATCCGGCATGGAGACACGGTCTGGATTCAAGAAACGCTCGAAGAGGAGACCGTACTTCATCGGGTCAAGCTCGGTGATACGCAAAGCGTAAGCTAGAATGGAACCAGCAGCCGAACCACGACCTGGACCATAAATAATACGCTTGGTCTTGCCCCACATAATAAAATCTTGCACAATCAAGAAGTAACCATTATAGCCCATACGGTCGACGACGCTTAATTCATAATCGATGCGTTCAAGAATTTCTGGAGATAATAGCTTGCGACACTCTTCGACCGACCAATCTTGCACTTCTTCCTGAGTTTTACCACCATAGCGAAAAGCCAAGCCACGAAAAACCAACTTATCGAGATAAGTTTTATCGGTCTCACCTTCCGGCACGGGAAACTTCGGGATCAAGATGCGCCCGAGCTTCATGTCGACATTACAGCGCTCGGCAATCTTGCGAGAGTTTTTGATAGCGTCAGGATATTCCTTACCCCAACGATCAATAATTTCTTGTGGGGGAATGACGTGAAGTTGGAAGTCCTTCAAGGTCATACGATTTTGGTCGGAAAGATTGGCAGCCGTACCGATACAGAGGAGGATTTCGTGAGCGTCTTGGTCTTCGTGCTTCAGATAATGGCCATCACAGGTAACGACAAGCGGGAGACCAGTTTCTTTGGCAATTTGTTGTAAGCCTTGATTGATGCGATCCTGCACCTCCCAGTGAGTCGGTGACTCTGGGTGACCATGATCTTGCATCTCGAGATAGAAGCGGTCTTTGTAAACTCCTTTATACCAATCAACTAGTTTTCTAGCGCCATCCATGTCGCCATTTTTTAGGCGCACGGAAATTTCGGAGCTAGCACAGCCCGAGAGACAAATAATTCCCTCGTTATATTTTTCCATGATTTCATGGTCGATGCGAGGTTTGTAATATTTACCATTAATTTCTGCTTCGGTAGCGAGGCGACAGAGATTTTCAAAACCCTGGTCATTCATGGCGAGCAATGTGATGTGATAACGCACCTTATCATGCGCGGGATCCTTATCGGTGCGATTTCTAGCCGCCACATAGGCCTCGAGTCCGAGAATCGGCTTGATACCAGCAGATTGACCTTCCTTATAAAGCTCGATCAAGCTCGACATGGTACCATGATCAGTGACCGCCACGGCTTGCATGCCGGTTTCTTTGACATACTTAATGAGATCTGGAACCTTGGTCAGACCATCAAGAAGTGAGTAATGCGTATGATTATGTAGATGCACAAAATCCGCCGGAGCTAAAACATGGTCCGGTGAATCAATTTCTTCGCAAAACTTCAAAAAATCGTCGTTATTTGCCTCGGTAGATGGAGAGGCCTCTGCGGGCGCCGACATTTACTCCTCAGTATTGTCGGTTAATTCTTCAGAAACTGCGTCTTCGACAGGCTCTACGACCTCGTCTTCGACAGGCTCTACAACCTCGTCTTCGATTTCAGCAGCTTTCTTTGCAAATTTTTGCTTAAACTTTCCAAAATTAGTTTTCTGTTCGTGATAAATCTTGCCTAGATTCTCTTTTTGATCGTGGTAGATTTTGCCGCCTTTGTCCTTAATTTCAGCACGAGTTTCTTTGCCAGACTTCGGAGCAGAAAGAACCCCAGCAATCGCCCCAAGAGCCATACCAAATATAGTACCGAGAACAAAATGACCAGTAGATTTTTTCATATTCCTCCTTTTTGTTAATATATTTATATTATATTACTTTGTCGACTTTTTTGCAGTAGTCTTTTTCGCAGAAGTACGAGGTTTAGATGGATTAATAAAGCTCATCAGCTTCTTCGTCAAAATATCTTTTACTAAGCTTTTCGCGAGAGGTCCGACCGAAGTCATATCCTTAATATTATCTGCCACATCATCGGCTTTTTCGGCAATGGATTGACCAGTCTGCACCATGATTTCAATCTCAGAAAGTAGATGAATGAATTTAACCAAGAAAATAATTCCGACAATCAGAAAGACTAACAAAGTCATTGATAAAATCGCTACTAAAATCCATTCTGCTGTATTCATATAAACCTTTCTGGTAACTATTTTAGCATAAGTTCGATGAAATAAAAAATATAACTGGAGCTACCAGTTATATTTTCTTAGCCTAGCGGATTACGGGTTATACTGTAATCTTCACGGATGGCATTTTACTTTGAGATGAAATTTAGATTTCGCGAATAAATTTCTTGATATCTTCACCAAAATCTTCGTACATGAAGTTATAGGCCAGTGAAGCAAGAGCATAATTCTTTGGATCACCAGTAGTCATCCAACGACCCTTGGTTTTTTCGACGTAGACATTGCCAGTTTCGGCCATCTTGGTAATGGCATCGACCGTCCAGAGCTCATTATCGAGACCAATATTCTTTGGATCAAGGTGCTCAAAAACTTCTGGAGTTAAAAGATAACGACCATAGGAAGTAAGATTAGATGGAGCCTGTTCAATAGCTGGTTTTTCGATAATATTTTCGAGAGTTTGAAGTTCTGCGTCACGAAGTTTAATGATGCCGTACTTATTTAAGACTTCGCGTGGCATTTCTTGAGAAATAATGATGGCCTTAGCGTCTTCATGCTTCTTGTATGAGTCAATCAAGGTTTTGATATCAGAATGACCGAAAACCACATCGTCAGAATAGGCAACCACGAAGGCTTCGTCATCGCGGATGTAAGGACGGGCGGAAGCAATTGGCGAACCATTGCCATATGGATAGCTTTGATCTTGCTCAATGACGGTGATTTTTGGGAAATCCAAAACGCGCTGTACTGGAGCATAACGATCAAGCTTACCCTGAGAAGCGAGTTGTTTTCTAATGCGGTTCACGGAATTATTGAAGTAATCTTCGTAAACTCCCTTACCTTCTGGAGTGGCGACGATGATAATTTCCTTAATTCCAGCATCCACACATTCCTCCACCACGAGTTGCATGATTGGACGATTGCCGAGTGGAAGCATGGCCTTAGGTACAGTTTTAGTGATTGGTAGATAACGGCTAGCAAAGCCAGCGTCAGTAATAACAGCCTTGGTAGGTAACTTATATTTCATAATTTCTCCTTGAGTTTTAATTATACAAGATTGACGTGTAATAGTCAAAGATTACAGGGGTGAATAAACTTGATAAATAAAAAAATAGGGCACTCGGCCCTATTTAGGATGAGTTTTATTTTTTAGAAATTTTCTTCGCAGTTGGCTTTTTGGTTTTCTTAGTAGCGGCTTTTTTAACCGACTTATGCGTAGTTTTCTCACCAAGATTTTTGACCTATAAGCACGATCTGGT
>ERZ773212.1715-NODE-1715-length-9886-cov-6.910894_pt1 | contig 9886 bp, 5 predicted proteins | sample MGYA00581005_ERZ773212 | MGnify/ENA primary metagenome ERZ773212 (study PRJEB29015, sample SAMEA2738154) | human oral metagenome | biome: human oral; feature: human-associated habitat; material: saliva | place: China | collected 2196 ...
CATGAATCGTGGTCGGGTCGGTAAAAGATTTGAAGCCGGAGAGTTTGATGTGGGTCAGGCGCATGAGATAAGGACGGGGAAAAAAATAAAGTGGGATTTTATACTAAAACAGTAGAAGAAACCGACAATTCAATCATGGAAGTATTATGCCTGTAAAATGAAATTACGCTCTAGCTTACGAAGTGCATGCTTAGTACGCTTTGCATTTTGATTTTTGCATCTTGAGTTTATTTAATGCATAAATATTATATTCTTATTTTATTAATGAGAGATATGAAGATGGAAATTTAAAAATCAAAAATGAAAAAACCTGAGTCCAGTTTTCACTGGATTCAGGTTTTAATGTTATCTGGAAAAATATAGTTTGAAGATTATCTGCGTAGAACGTCGTTGACGAAACCGTTGCAGATTGTTTCAAATAAGTATCAATTCCATAAATTAATCAGAATTTTACGCCCAAATGAAGACCTGCACCTCGTTGGCGACCGCCGTAAACCTGCAAGGCCGTATTCAATTGTTTACCGCCCAATTGGTAATTTACTCCTGCTTCACCCAAAGTGGTCCCTCCTTTCATAGTCGGACTAGGTAAGGATAAGCCTTGATATTGAGCGCGTACATGACCATTCCATTCTCGTTCATGAGCTAAACCAAAATGCAATTTTGTTTTGGCTAACTGATGGTTATATTGCACACCAATACGGCCTCTTTGAGAACGAACTGAAGAAAAATGATATGTTTCACCTGAATTCAACTTAGCTTTATCACTAGATGTATAGGAGTCAAAGTATTTAATATAAGTGTCTAATGAATTTAGACTGCCTAGCTGCCAAATCTTACCTGCACCGATATGGCCCGCTATGTAATTGGATTTGCTGTCATAGTTGACCTGGTTGCCATTAGCATGCACGAAATCGTTACTGCGGTAGTCTCCTGAAACACGGCCGATACGAAGGCTACCTTGCATATACAAGCCATTATTCCACAAGTAATTCCCAAATGTATTTGCACCTAAGTACCAAGCTTTACCCTTACCTCTGGTACCGTCGTCCAAATGTGATGTATAACGAGTATAACCGTATTCAGCAGCGATACCATATGTTAGATTACCCAAGCCTAAAGGTTTATTCCATGCATAACCTGCATCAAATGTCATACCTTTCAGTTTTACATGACTGCCTGTCGTTACTTCACGGTTATCAGCACGGACATTAGCAAAGCCGTTAGAGCCGATATTTGCTTTGTTCTTATCTACATTGGTATTTTGATAGAATGATTCCAAACCGCCTTCCAAAAGGTAAGCTGAACCACCATTAATCAACGCTGGCGCAACCAAACGACCTTGCAACAAAGATTTAGTTTTTGGGTTGACGTTAGCAGATGGCATTGTGGTGTCAGTATTGTTGGAGGCATTGTTCTTATTCCCTGTACCAGTATTATTCACAGAGCCATTGTTGTTAGCTGGAACGTTTATGCTGTCCTTAATATTATTTTTTTGAAATACTAAATCTAGGTTTCTTGACTGCTCGTCCACTCTAATATCTGCCAAATCATGAGTCAGAGTAACGCCTTGATATACCTTTCCTTGTCCTTTCCATGCGATTTCCCTGGTGGGATCTACCTGTATCAAATGTACAATATCTCCTGCTTTCAAAGCAGTATCTCCCGGCACATAGCTGTTAACGGTAGCATTACCCAAATCTATAACTGAATCAAAATCCCCTTCAATACCTAACAGTTTCAATGCGATATCTTGATTACGAGTATTGTTGGGTAGATAAAAATTGTAGGTATTGAAATATCCAACTTTACCAGCAGATATGCTGTTCATTTCTATCGGTTCTTCGATGCTGCCCAAATTTAACGTATTACCGGCACTTTTATTACTGCTGACACCACCATAGAGCACACCGGAAACTTCGCCTCTGCCCAAAAGCGTAACGATATTATTACTGGCTTCTTCTGTTGCCCCCCCTCCTGAGAGGTTGGCAATCTTGAAATCTCTATTAAGCAGAACTTTATTGCCATTTGCACGTGTGACTGCCACCCCTCCGACAAGCTTATCTCTCACTGTCGCATTACGGCCGAGCATGACAGTATTATTGTTTGCCTCGCTCTCCCAGCCAGCTTGACCGCCTATAACCATATCAGCAGTCAGGTTTGCACCTATCGTTACCAAATTTTCAGAAACATTGCTGCCATTCCAAGCGTCACCGCCAAATATTACATTTATATTTGCATCTTTGCCGATTCTGAGTTCATTTTTGTTTACAATAGCTTTTTCTGTGCCACTACCCGCAGCAACTTTAAATATTCTGCTACGGTCTCCGATAGTCACGCGGTTTTCGTTTTCTGTATTATCAGGGATGACACTGGATTCTTTGCCTGAACTACCACCTAATACTTGTGCGGCATAAAAATCATCTCCGATATGAACGATATTGGAGTTAGTGACAACAGGAACATAATCAGTTTGATGTCCTGCGCTGCCGCCTGTAACAATTCCACCAAGTATCAACTGATCGTCGGGAAGTTTCGGACCCACCCTTACATTGTTACCGATTAAGACTTCGTTGAAGGAAGATAGCATCCCATCCGAACCGCCAGAGACACTTCCTGTTACAACCGAATTATCTCCAATATGAACGCTGTTGCTGGAGGAATCTATTTCAATATTTTTGAGGCCGGCTTCATCTGTCTTTGTGGGACTAGCAGAACCACCTTCAACAAAACCATTTATTATTGCATTTGCTCCAATACGCACAGCATTGAAAATAGCACTTGATTCCCTCGATGAACCACCCAAAACAAATCCATGATCTTTTTCCGTACCAATTTGGACATTGTTTCCTATCACCACTTCATTGTGATTAGCTTCTTTTCGAGTGGAGACTCCGCCACGAACAACGCCTGAAACATGTGCGCTGTGTGCAATATTGACATGATTCTTATTAGCAGATCCTTTTTCGGCACTGCCACCAATAGCAGAGCCATCTAATTTCTGACCTAATCCCACTGATACAGAGCAACCGTCGGCATTTTCATTGCTAAAAAAGCTTCTCTCACATCCATAAATCGATGCTGCCTGGGTATATATCGGAAACATACCTGCCAACATACAAGTAAGAGTAGTTAATGCTGTACTCAATTGATGATTATTATTTTTTGTCATAATCGAGCTAGTTTTTTTAATACGCATGTTTTGTTCCTTTAGAAATTGATGGCAAATGTGAAAAATACGACTTAAATAAAAAATTACTGCGTTACCGTAAGCCTAAGGGGAAAGATCTCTGAAATATCCACAGCAAATTGATTACCACCTTAATAATAAATCTTTGTGCTATACCAAAGCGTATCGCTTTGCTATTTTTATTTCAAACTACTGGTTTATCATAATAAGTTTATAACAATTTATCAAGCAGTGTGATTTTTTAGATTATCGGTACATTTATTATCTTCAGTGGTTTTTAGAAGTATTCTTTAACTACAACAAATCCTGCTTTCTTTGAAAATTCTATGGTAATATACTACTTACACTTCACTTAAAATTCAAAGATTTATACAATCTTATGATATTCGTAGCGTTGCCTCATTTTAACTAATTTCAAAGCAATAATATTTATTTCGATTATTTTGTGCTACTTGGTTTCTATACGCGGCGGCGCACAGTCTGATTGTTGATGAAATAAGTCGATTCGCCCTGACGCGTCAGCTGCCGCTTGATGCTCACCTCGGCATACTGCCCCCACGCCCCCTGCAAACTGTGGTCGCTGTTGTCAAACACCAGCTCCACCGAAGCCCTCGGCGCAGGACGGCGCGTTGCCGCACCGTTAAAAATCACGTCCTGCATACTCTCGCCGCGAAGCTGCTTCGCCGAAGCCTCGCCCAACACCCAGCGCACCGCGTCAATCACATTCGACTTGCCGCAGCCGTTCGGCCCGATAACCGCAACAAGCTGCCCCGGCACATGAATCGTGGTCGGGTCGGTAAAAGATTTGAAGCCGGAGAGTTTGATGTGGGTAAGGCGCATGGCAATGTTTCGAATCGGAAAAGAAAGCGTATTTTAACGGAAATACGCTTATCCGTTGAGAGAAAAGCATCCATAAAGTCCGACTGCTTTTTTATCTTCAAAAGGCCGTCTGAAAAGTTTGTTAAAAAGAAACAGACCAGCTATCGAACTCACTAAAATATTTAAAATAAATTCATATAAAACAATTAACTAAAAAAACATATACCCAACTACCTGCCCTTTGATTAATTTTTGTACAGAAATGCAAACAATCTGTTTATTTTTTTATGATTTATGGTTATTATTGGGCATTAAAGGTTTAAAAATCAGATAAACGATCTCTTCAACCTTTTTATCAAGCGAATAACCATACAGGGAATCTCATGTCAAACATCCAAACCAAACTTAAAACCATCGTTTTTACAGCCATCAGCGCAGCCATCTTGTCCGCATGCGGTGGGGGCGGAGGAGGCGGTTCATCTGCTTTAAGCACCGGCGCGACTCCTACCAATAATACCGGCAACTCTGCTGGCAATAATGGCAATTCTACCAATAACAACAGCAATGCCAGCACTCCGAAAGCACCGTCTACTACACTCACCAACAGTGCCGACAACCTTGCCGAACTGACCGATGAAGCTCCAATCGATCCGGCCAACGTGACCCAGCCTTTGCACACACATTTCATCTCCTCCAAAGGTGCGCAGCAATCCAACCCTAACGTACAAATCCGCAGAGATGCCACAGGCAAAATGTTCCAAACAGACAATCAAGACCGCAACCAAAATGGCCTGATCAGTTCTATTGACTTTAACAGCAATGATGAAGTCAAAATGGACGGCGTTGTATTGTTTAACAAAACCAGCAATGGCAGCGCAACCCAACCTACATGGACAAGCTACGCTTCTGTTATTGCCAAAGTATATTCAAAAGGAAATACTGAAACAGATATCAGCGAACAAACGGGCAAAGAGAAGAATACCGAATTTGCATACGGTAAATCAACTTTGGATGAACGTATTGTTGAACTTTATAAGAAGTTAGAAGCTGAAAAAGAAAATCTAAAAAAAGAACAAAACTCAGAGTCTGGCCAAATTGATCATGACAAAATAAAGGAAATTGAAGCTAAAATTAGAGACTTAGACGCTTTATACAAAAAAAATCTGCAACATCGCACTAATCTGGCAACCTTTAATAAAATTGACAGCGATAATTTAGCCTACTTCCGCACTGATAAAAATGGCTTAGTCTTCGACAAACAATTCGATGGTGTTTATGTCATCAATTTTGATGACGGTACCAAAATTGTGTTGCATGACCCTTCCGCAGCCGGCTGGACATATCAAACCTTCGCGCATTACACCGACCCTAAAGGACATGTATACCAAGGCTACCAAAGCCTGGGCGATGAAACTGTCTTCACTACCCTGCCTGCTAAAGGTACAGCAACCTACAAAGGTATTTCCACTGCCTATGTGGTTAACGACAAGAACAATCGTCAGTTGACTTCCAATGTCATGGCTATCGTTGATTTCGGCCTCAAAGGTGTCCGTTTTGAAACGTCAAACTCACACTTCCATACTTTGGAAAATGGTAAGCGTGTATCCAAAGCAGATAAAAACTACGATTTCAAAGGTACGGCAAGCTGGAAAGACGGCAACCTCTTCTCCGGCAAAGTCAGCACGGCCGATGACAAGTTAAGTGGCAACCTGAACGGCAAATTCTACGGCCCCAATGCTGCAGAAATTGGCGGCACTTACGGCTTGAAAAACAAAGATGCAACCGAACACTTAATCGGTGGCTATGGCGCGAAACGTCAATAAACTTGCCTAAACAAAAGGCCGTCTGAAGTTTCAGACGGCCTTTTGTTTTTTAGCTTGGATTACACCGATACGGCTGCTTTGATGTGCGGATGCGGATCATAGCCTTCCAACTCGAAGTCTTCAAATTTGAAGGCAAACAAGTCTTTGACTTCAGGGTTGATTTTCATGGTCGGCAGGCTTCGGAAATCGCGGCTTAATTGCAGTCGGGCCTGCTCGATATGGTTGCTGTACAAATGGGCATCGCCAAACGTATGGATAAACTCACCGGCTTCCAGGCCGCACACTTGCGCCATCATCATGGTCAACAATGCGTAGCTGGCGATGTTGAACGGTACGCCGAGGAAGATATCGGCGCTGCGTTGGTAAAGCTGGCAGGACAGTTTGCCGTTGGCAACGTAAAACTGAAACAGCGCGTGGCAAGGCGGTAAGGCCATTTCGTCAACCAAAGCAGGATTCCATGCGGATACAATCAGGCGGCGCGAGTCGGGATTTTTCTTGATTTGTTCCACCACATTAGCAATTTGGTCGATATGGCGGCCGTCGGGTGCGGGCCAGCTGCGCCATTGGTAGCCGTAAACCGGGCCTAAATCGCCGTTTTCGTCCGCCCATTCGTCCCAAATGGAAACGTTGTTGTCTTTCAGGTATTTGATGTTGGTATCGCCTTTGAGAAACCAAAGCAGCTCATGAATAATCGAGCGCAGATGCAATTTTTTGGTGGTCAACAGCGGAAAGCCTTCACTCAAATCAAAACGCATTTGGTAACCGAACACGGAACGCGTGCCGGTGCCGGTACGGTCGGATTTGTCGATACCATTGTCGAGGACATGGCGCATAAGGTCGTGATAGGCTTTCATGGGTTTCCTTAATGTATGTGTTGTGGGAATTTGATGCATATTGTACCGAATTTTCAGACGGCCTGCCTCCCTGTCTTCAATGGGGCAACCTTCCCCATATTCTCGTAGTACACTCATTAACAATGTTGACAATTTAGCGCTAATTTACACAAATTTTGAGCTGAATTAAATTTTTACAAAAAATTTTTCAACATTTTCTAGTTTAATTACTTAGTATTTTATTTTTATAAAAACATATTTTATGAAATATTTTTATATATTTTTAATTAAATTTAAAATATAATTCCATTTTTACAAATTGGTAAAAAAATAATGTCAACAATCTAGGCAAAATTTTTCTTGGCAAGTAAAATTTTTACAGCTATATTTCAAAACATAAATATTGAAATATCTCACTCAATAGGAGTAGAAAAATGACCGACCTGAACACTCTATTTACCAATCTCAAACAACGCAATCCCAACCAAGAACCCTTCCATCAAGCTGTTGAAGAAGTGTTCATGAGTTTGGATCCGTTTTTGGCGAAAAACCCGAAATACACCCAACAAAGCCTGCTTGAGCGTATTGTTGAACCGGAGCGCGTGATTATGTTCCGCGTCACTTGGATGGACGACAAAGGCCAAGTTCAAGTCAACCGCGGCTACCGTATTCAAATGAGCTCTGCCATCGGCCCTTACAAAGGCGGTTTGCGTTTCCACCCGACCGTCGATTTGGGCGTGTTGAAATTCCTCGCTTTTGAACAAGTGTTCAAAAATGCGTTGACCACCCTGCCTATGGGCGGCGGCAAAGGCGGTTCCGACTTTGATCCTAAAGGCAAATCCGATGCCGAAGTAATGCGCTTCTGCCAAGCCTTTATGACCGAACTCTACCGCCACATCGGCGCCGATACTGACGTTCCTGCCGGCGACATCGGCGTAGGCGGCCGCGAAATCGGCTATCTGTTCGGCCAATACAAAAAAATCCGCAACGAATTTGCTTCCGTACTGACCGGCAAAGGCCTCGAATGGGGCGGCAGCCTGATTCGCCCTGAAGCTACCGGCTACGGCTGCGTGTATTTTGCCCAAGCCATGTTGGAAACCCGCAACGACAGCATCGAAGGTAAACGCGTGTTGATTTCCGGCTCCGGCAACGTGGCTCAATACGCTGCCGAAAAAGCCATCCAACTGGGTGCAAAAGTATTGACCGTTTCCGACTCTAACGGCTTTGTCCTCTTCCCTGATAGCGGTATGACCGAAGTACAACTGGCTGCTTTGATCGAGCTGAAAGAAGTACGCCGCGAACGCGTGGCCACTTACGCCAAAGAACAAGGCCTGCAATACTTTGAAAACCAAAAACCGTGGAACATCGCAGCCGAAGTCGCTCTACCTTGCGCCACCCAAAACGAATTGGATGCAGACGCTGCCAAAATCCTGCTGGCAAACGGTTGCTATGTGGTTGCCGAAGGTGCGAACATGCCGTCAACTTTAGGCGCGGTCGAACAATTTATCAAAGCCGGCATCCTCTACGCTCCGGGCAAAGCCTCCAACGCCGGCGGCGTGGCAACTTCAGGTTTGGAAATGAGCCAAAACGCCATCCGCCTGTCTTGGACTCGTGAAGAAGTCGACCAACGCCTGTTCGACATCATGCATAACATCCACGAATCCTGCCTGAAATACGGCAAAGTCGGCGACAAAGTAAACTATGTCAACGGTGCGAACATTGCCGGTTTCGTTAAAGTTGCTGATGCCATGTTGGCGCAAGGTTTCTAAACCTCTATCCAGCCAAACCAAAGGCCGTCTGTTTTCAGACGGCCTTTTTCTTTTCATACAAACTTTATACGCCCAAATAACCTTCCCGGCTGGCAAGCCACCTTGCCAGATGCGCTTCAACGATTTCAGGGTTTTGTTCGATTAACATGGGCGCGATTTCGCGCGCTTGTTCCAAGAGGTGCAGGTCTTCTTCAAGATTGGCGAAGCGCAGCATAGGGACGCCGCTTTGGCGCGCGCCGAGAAATTCGCCGGGGCCGCGGATGTTAAGGTCTTGGCGGGCGATTTCGAAGCCGTCGGTGTGTTCGTAGATGACTTTCAGCCGCGCTTTGGCAAGTTCGCTCAAGGGTTCGGCAAACAGGAGGACGCACACGCTTTCCGCCGCGCCGCGCCCTACCCGCCCGCGTAATTGGTGCAACTGCGCCAAGCCCATGCGCTCGGCGTGTTCGATCACCATCAGGGCGGCATTGGGCACATCTACGCCGACTTCGATGACGGTGGTGGCGACCAAGACGTTCAGACGGCCTGCGGCAAACTCCGCCATGACTTCGGCTTTTTCGGCGGCCTTCATGCGCCCGTGTACCAAGCCGATGCTGAGTTCGGGCAAGGCCGTCTGAAGCTGGGCTAGGGTTTCGGTGGCAGTTTGCAGTTGCAGGGTTTCGCTTTCTTCAATCAGCGGGCAGACCCAGTATGCCTGCTGCCCTTTGCGGCAGATGTTGAGGACGAAGCCTTCGACTTCGGCGCGGCGGACGTTGTTGACGAGGCGGGTTTTAATCGGGGTGCGCCCGGGCGGCAATTCGTCGATGACGGACACGTCCAAGTCGGCGAAAAAACTCATGGCGAGCGTGCGCGGGATGGGGGTGGCGGACATCATCAGCTGGTGGACGTCGCGCCCTTTGTTTTTGAGGGCGAGGCGTTGGGCGACACCGAAGCGGTGTTGTTCGTCCACAATCACCAAACCTAGGTTTTGAAACTCAACGTCGTCTGAAAACAGAGCGTGCGTGCCGACCGCGATTTTGACAGCGCCGTCAGCCAGTTTGGCTTTGGCTTCATCTTTGGCTTTTTTGCGCTGACTGCCGGAAAGCCAAACGACTTCGAGGCCTAATGGCTCAAGCCATTGTTTGAACTTAATGAAGTGCTGTTCGGCAAGGATTTCGGTCGGCGCCATTACAGCTACCTGCGCACCGGACTCAATGGCGGTCAGCGCGGACAAGGCGGCGACGATGGTTTTGCCGCTGCCGACATCACCTTGCAGCAGGCGGTGCATGGGGTGGGTTTGCGCCATATCGCGGCAGATTTCGGAAACAACTTTTTCTTGTGCATCGGTCAGGGCAAACGGCAAAGCATGACGCAAGGCTTGAGTCAATGTGCCGTCGCCGCCCAATGCCGTGGCCGAACCGCTAACACGCTTCTGCCGCGCCAAGCGCATGGAAAGCTGTTGCGCCAAAAGTTCGTCGA
>ERZ773212.1719-NODE-1719-length-9881-cov-9.055262_pt1 | contig 9881 bp, 13 predicted proteins | sample MGYA00581005_ERZ773212 | MGnify/ENA primary metagenome ERZ773212 (study PRJEB29015, sample SAMEA2738154) | human oral metagenome | biome: human oral; feature: human-associated habitat; material: saliva | place: China | collected 2196 ...
ATTTCTCAAATTCAGCATCTGTTATGTAATAGGGATTGAGCATCTCTGAGCAGATTATTATACATGTGATTATCTTTGTGTTAAATTAGTGCTTTGATCGTTTTCATGAGAATAGTCAGAATAAATTTATTTTCAAGACGAGCTTAACATGGATGATTTCCAAGAGCTCAACCAAAACCCAATGTACAACGGTATCGCTGTTTACAACAAACGTGTAGCTTACGCTGAGCAATTGCCAAAAGTAATCGACGAAGCTTGCCGTGCTGCAGTTTCTAAAAAAGGTCCAGCTGTTGTTGAAATTCCAGTAAACTTCGGTTTCCAAGAAATCGACGAAAACTCATACTACGGATCAGGTTCTTACGAAAGTCGCTTCGTCGCTCCTGCTTTGAACAAAGTGGAAATCAACAAAGCTGTTGAAATCTTGAACAATGCGGAACGCCCAGTGATCTATGCTGGTTTCGGTGGAGTTGGTGCTGGTGATGTCATCACTGAATTGTCTCGTAAAATCAAAGCACCAATCATCACAACTGGTAAAAACTTTGAAGCTTTCGAATGGAACTATGAAGGTTTGACAGGTTCTGCTTACCGTGTTGGTTGGAAACCAGCCAACGAAGTGGTCTTTGAAGCAGACACAGTTCTCTTCCTTGGTTCAAACTTCCCATTTGCAGAACTTTACGATAAGTTGGATGTGATTCCATTTAAAGAGATGAATCGTTTCATCAAAGAAAATATGTAAGATGAACTAGCTCAAAATTAGTATTGCTAGTAAAAGAGTTTAGGAACATCTTGCTCTTTTATAAAGCAAATCGGAAAGGTATTTATGAAGAAAAAAGCTCTTATTTTTAGTCTTTTAGCAATGCTTGGTCTTGTTGGTGTAGGTGGTTGGTATTTTATTTCCCAAAACCAAACGCAGGCCGTAAAAGCAGAAGCAAGAAAAACATTTATTCAATCAAGCCGTCCGACTATTTTTTTCATGGTTGGGGCTCAAGCAGTCGTGCGGAAAGACATATGGCCAATGCAGCAAAAGACGCTGGTGTGACTAAAACTATCATTGATGCCAAGGTGGATAAGGATGGGCGAGTTACTCTGGACGGCTCTATTCCCAAAGGTGCCATCAATCCTATTGTCCTAGTCAATTTTGACAATAATCGAGGTGCCAGCACTAGGGACCAGGGCGACTATGCCTACGCTGTTGTCAAAGCTCTCCAAGATAACTACGAAATTACTGAGATGAATATGGTTGGTCACTCATACGGCAATATGGCCATCGTCTACTATATGCTCCAACACGGCAGTGATACCAGTCTGCCTAAACTAGTCAAGCAGGTGGATATCGCCGGACACTTTAACGGGATCATCGGCATGAATGAACCGGAAAATAACTCTCTAGATGACGAAGGAAAACCAACTAGCATGACCGAGTCATATGAGGAGCTCTTGTCTCTTGGAGACAACTATCCTCAAGGACAAGTTGAAGTCCTCAACATCTATGGCAATACAGGGAATGGGAGTGATGAGCGCGTGACCAATCTGTCCAGTCAATCCTTAGACTATCTGCTTAAAGGCCATGTCAAATCCTACCAAGAAAAGGAAATCACAGGTCCTAACGGCCAACACAGTAAACTCCATGAAACAGCCTTGGTTGATAAGCCTTTAATTGATTTTTTGTGGAGCAAGTGAGTTTGAAGGTCATGATTGTGCTTGACTAATAAGAAAAATTCTAGTAGATGATTTCTGCTAGAATTTTTTAGTACAATTCCCAAGATGGTCTGAAGCATTTCTTAGTTTGGTTCATATAAAAACGGATAAAATGAACTATCCTTGTTAAGGTCATCAAGGTTGCGATGGTGATAACGAAGGTTGGGTGGACTGAGAAAAGAAAGGAGAAAACCAATCCAATTTTATCGGACATTCTTTTCAAAGAATGGTAAAATAAAGATAAAGAAATGTAATCGTTTACACTTGCTTAGTAATGTTCTACATATTTTCAGAAAATAGATTTTTCCACTCGCTTGTCTTTCTTTTGTTAGCTTTAGATAGTAGGAGGTAGAGCTATGAAAAAGAAAATCTATCGATGTTTACTTTCATTTCTCATACTATTTTTAGCCTTGTTTTTGACTGGTTTCAGAAAAATGAAGACTAGTGATTACAACAAGGTCAGAGGGGTTATTGTCGAGAACTGTAATAAAGTAGGTCTGCATGGTAAGGTCACTATTACTAAATTGTATTGGACAGCCTTAGAAATACCAACTTACCACGTGACTTATACCTATTCTGAGAAAACTTACGATGACCAGAAAGTAGTATTAGAGCAAAATACAGCTATTCATGAAGAAGGGTCAAGTGACTCTTATGGCAATGTTCCAGAATATAAAGAATCGTTTTTGAAGCAGAAATCTATCCAAAAAGTTGAGAAGAAAATCGAAAAACAATTGAAGAAACAAAAACTCGGTCTTCCTATTAGTTCATTTAGTTTTCTATCTAACTTCAGTCATGATGAAAAGGAGAAAAATCTGGATACCTTAGCCTCAGATAATCTCAAGGAGGGTAAGAAGGATTTTGCAGGTTACTATCAAATTCCATACCAAACCTTGATTGATAAAGAGTTGATTGAGATGGTCATTTATATCGATGAAAAGACAACGGTCAAAACACAAGATATGAAAGAAGCTGCTAAAAAGTTGGATGCCAGTGACCTTCCAAATGGTGAATATAGTTTCTATCAATCTAATTTTGAAGATGGACCAAATAATTCAGTCGATTACAATTTTAAAGTTAAAGATGGGAAAGTCGTTTTTTATGAAGACGAGAATCTAGTAATAGAAGATGAAGATCAAAAATGAGGGGTTGAAAAAACAACTATGTTGAGGAATTAGAAGTTACTCTGAATTTTTAGGAAATTTGGTAAACAAAGACAGTTAATTAAAGAGTTTTCTATACTCCTCTAGAATCATCTGATATTACTGTCCTTAGTTTTATGATATTGGAGGTAGTACTATGAAAAAGAAAAACTATCGCTTTCTACTTTTGATTCCCTTGCTTCTATCAGTTTTGGTTTTGACGGGTTGCAAGGTGATGATGCCTAGTGATTACAAAAAAATTAAGGAAATCATTATCGAAGATTGTAATAAAGTGGGTCTTCATGGCAAAGTTACCGTCACTGACTTACATTGGACTCCACTAGAAAGTCCAACTTACTACGTATCTTATACCTATTCTGAGAATACCTACGATGGGCAAACAATAAAATTGGAAGAGAATAATAGGGCTATTCCTGAAAATAGGTCATCTGATTCTTATGACAGTATTCAATTTTTACACTATAAGGAATCTTTTTTGGAGCAGAAATCTGTCCAAAAAGTTGAGAAGAAAATTGAAAAACAATTGAAGAAACAAAAAATCGGTCTTCCTATTAGGTTTTTTAGTTTTCTATCTAACTTCAGTCATGATGAAAAGGAGAAAAATCTGGATACCTTAACCTCAGACAATCTCAAAGCAGGTAAGAAGGACTTTGCTGGTAACTATTAAATTCCATACCAAACCTTGATTGATCAAGAGTTGGTTTATATGACTATTTTTATTTATGATAATGAATCAGTCAAAGAACAAGATATGAAAGATGCGGCTAAAAAGTTAGATGCTAGTGATCTTCCGAATGGTAAATATAATTTCTTATATTCCAATACCAAGGATGAGAATCAAGATTCTTCCTTCTCACGAGCCTTTAAAAAGTGAATAGGAGAGATCATTTCAGAGTATAGTGAATAGATTCTTAACATCAGAAGTTTTTGTCATAAACATTGGATGCTATCATCCAGTGTTTTTATTTAAAAAAAATTCAAATCATCACTTGACAAGTGAGTGAACACTCACTATAATAACCTTGTGTTTAAAAAGTGAGTAAACACTCACCTGGGAGGATGCAAATGAAAACATTGCTACATTTACAAGATTTAGAAAAATCTTTTGGTCATAAAATGGTGTTAGACCATGTTGGATTTGAATTACAGTCTGGGGAAATCATTGGTCTAATCGGTCCTTCTGGTGCTGGTAAATCAACTATGATTAAAACCATGTTAGGGATGGAAAAGGCAGATAGCGGTATCGCTTTAGTCTTAGACCAGACCATGCCCAATCGTCATATTCTGGGAGATATTGGCTATATGGCCCAGTCAGATGCTCTATATGAAGCTTTGTCAGGACAAGAAAATTTGGAATTTTTCGGTCAGCTCAAGGGACTTTCTAAGAAAGACTTGTCATTTGAAATTGCCCATGTAGCTCAAGTGGTAGATTTGACAGATCACTTAAACCAGGCGGTCTCTGGTTATTCCGGGGGCATGAAACGACGCTTGTCGCTGGCTATTGCGCTTTTAGGAAATCCGCAACTCTTGATACTGGACGAACCGACAGTTGGGATTGACCCTTCTCTTCGAAAGAAAATTTGGAGAGAGTTAATGACACTCAGAGACAATGGTGTAGGGATCTTGGTTACAACCCATGTTATGGATGAAGCAGAGCTGACAGATAAGGTCGGACTACTATTAGGTGGAAATATCATTGCCTTTGATACACCATCCAAGCTAAAAGAATCTTATGGTGTTTCAAGTATTGAAGGAGTCTTTTTGAAAGCAGAAGGAGAATGAAATGAGAACAATTGCCATTGCAAAAAAAGTTATCAAAGAATTACTACGTGACAAACGGACACTGGCCCTAATGTTTGTGGCACCAGTCTTTATTATGTGGCTGATGAACCTCATGTTTTCGGCTAGTACAACGGTGACTGTTAAGCTAGCGACACAAGATGTGCCAAGTAGTTTGGTAAGTAGGATGGATGACTTAGAACATGTCAGTGTCAAAACCTACAAAGACTTGGTTCAAGCTAAAGAGGCTTTAAACGATGAAAAAGTAGATGCAGTTATCTCTTATAAGGATGGTGAATATCATGTAGCCTATGCCAATACAGATGCCTCTAAAACTTCGGTGACCCGACAAGTATTACGCACCAGTATTGCTAGTGAAGACACCAATCAATTATTAGCCCGTGTGAAGCAATCCCTTCCACAATTACAACTAAAGGTAAAATCTCCTGAAATTAAGGAATCTTATGAATATGGTAACGAGGACACCGGCTTCTTTGCTAAAATGATTCCTGTTTTGATTGGGTTCGTCGTTTTCTTCTTTGTCTTTTTGATTTCAGGTATGGCACTCTTGAAAGAACGTACTAGCGGAACCCTAGATCGTTTGCTGGCAACCCCAGTCAAACGTTCGGAAATCGTTTACGGCTATATGTTGTCTTACGGTCTTATTGCCATACTGCAGACAGCAGTAGTCGTTCTAGCAGCCATCTGGTTGTTGAACATTGAAGTTGTCGGAAGCCTGTTAAATGTTATAATAGTTAATGTGGTACTGGCTCTGGTGGCACTAGCCTTCGGAATTCTCTTGTCTACCTTGGCAAAATCAGAATTTCAGATGATGCAATTTATTCCTCTTGTGATTATGCCGCAACTCTTTTTCTCAGGAATCATTTCACTTGATTCAATGGGAGACTGGGCAAAAACACTAGGAAAATTCTTGCCTTTGACCTACTCAGGTGATGCGATGAGTCAGATTATTCTTTACGGACGTGGACTTGGAGATATTTTACCATATATTGGTGTTCTACTAGTCTTCCTTGTCGCTTTGACAGTTCTCAATATTGTCGGCTTGCGTCGTTACCGTAAAGTATAAAATATAAATATACGAGGATGAAAATGAGTGAGAGTGTTTTTGAGTCGTTTGAAGCTTATCTAAAGGGTGCAGACTATCCCAAGGGAAAGAAAAAAATCATGCAGGCGGCGGTCGATTTGATTTCTACTAAGAGTTACAATGGGACCTCCACCTTACAAATTGCTAAACATGCGGGACTTAGCCAAGCAACGCTCTTCAAGTATTTCAAGACTAAAGAAGATTTATTAACAGCTATTTTGCACCCTGTTGTTCCAGGACTTTTCGGTCGTTTTTTTGAAGAACTTTTAGCCTTAGAAACGACTGAAGAAAAGGTGCATTATCTGGTTCAAAATCGTATGGCCTATCTCAAAAAGAATCGCGCTTTGATGAAAATTATTTTTCAGGAAATTTTTTCAAATAAGAAACTGAGAAAAGAACAACTTTATATTTGGAATACTCTTCAGGATAAATTATTAGTACTCCACAAGGAATTGATAGCAGATTCACGAGTGAATCCTGAAATCACGGTTCCTCAAATGGTTCGTATTTGTATAGGTCCCTTATTGGCCTACTTTGCCCAACTCTATATCGTTAGCGACAATAGTGACATAAGAGAAGAAGACTTAAATTTGTTGGAAAAACAGATTTTAGGTGGTTTGTGGAAATAAACGCCGACTGAAATCATATTTCTTAAAATAAAACACAAAAAGGACATGTTTCTGACTAAAGCAGATTTATGTCCTTTCTTTTCAGTTATGTACATTGTTTAATTGGTTTTTCTTTGTAATTCTTGGGAAGTAGTTCCTATGAAATCATATTACATTGGTTATTTTTTGATATAATAATTCTTAAAACTTAGGAGGCAACAGATGATACATAAACATGAAATCCCAATTTTAGAGTTTGATGACAATCCTCAGGCTGTGATTATGCCGACACATGAGGATTTAGACTTGAACTTGCCGGCTAGGTGCGTCTACGCCTTTTTAGAGGAAGAAATAGAACGTTATGCGACTTCTGTTGGAGCTGAAAAAGTTGGTGAGTTTGTCTCTGCGACCAAAATCTATCCTGTTTATGTTATGACTTACAATGGGGAGGAAATATGCTTGGCTCAAGCTCCAGTAGGATCAGCTGCAGCAGCTCAATTTATGGACTGGTTGATTGGTTGTGGCGTCAAGCAAATCATATCAACTGGAACTTGTGGTGTCTTGGTAGACATGCCAGAGAATATCTTTTTGATTCCGACGAGAGCATTGCGAGATGAAGGTGCAAGTTACCACTATGTTGCGCCTTCTCGCTATATAGACATGAATACACAAGCTCTTGGAGCCATTGAGAGAACTTTAAAGCAAAAGAAAATCCCCTATGAAGAGGTCATGACCTGGTCGACAGACGGCTTTTATAGAGAAACACCTGATAAAGTTGCTTATCGGATTGAAGAGGGGTGTAGTGTTGTAGAGATGGAGTGTGCATCTCTTGCAGCAGTTGCTCAACTTCGAGGAGCTATTTGGGGCTTGCTTCTGTTTACTGCTGATTCCCTAGCAGATATAGACAATTACAATCAACGAAATTGGGGCTCAGAGGCTTTTGATAAGGCCTTAGAGATCTGCTTAGATATCATTGTTCAGATGTACTTTTGATTTGATAGAAAAGAGCATGATGGTATAGTCATGCTCTTTTTATGTATCAATTGTTATTTCAAAATATTCCAGAGTTCTTGGGCAGTATCAGCTACAAAATCAGGATTTTCTGCCAAAAGGGTTTCGTTTGTCCCGAATCCCCAAGTAACAGCCAAGGTCTTGATACCAACGGTTTTTCCTCCAATCATGTCATACTTGGTGTCGCCAACAATGACAGAATGGTCTTTGTTCGCATTATTTTCAGTAATAGCACGCTGCAAGACGTCAGCCTTGTTGAAAGTAGCAGGTGTGGCCCCATAGATGTCGTCAAAAAACTCAGTGATGCCAAGGTATTTGCACATTTTCCGAGCAGTAGGCTCATTTTTGGAAGTTGTGATATAGATTTTCTTATTTGGATCTTGACTCAGCTTCTCGAGTACTTCTTTTATACCGTCGTAGAGATGAGCTTCAAACTGTCCTTTGTTCTCATAATAGTCACGATAAAGTTGAACAGCTTGGGCAGCACCTTCTTCGCTTATTTCTTCTCTGAATGTGACTTCTAGAGGTGGTCCCATAAAGGTGCGAATTTTTTTATTGCTTGGAACAGGTAGGCCCAGTCTTTCAAAGGTTTGGACAAAACCATTGTGGATGCCCTCAGAACTATCTATAAGGGTACCATCAAGGTCGAAGAAAATGTGTGTAAATATCATATGATTCTCCAATACAATGTTGTTTATTTATTATATCATGATAGGACAAAATGCAAAGTCAAACAATACAAATCAGAATTTCAAAGAGAGGACGATTGCGCATGATTTTGATAGGACGGAGTTGAAAAAAGCTCCTAAATGTACCGTTATCCTCGACGACCTCTATGGTGAAATTTTAGGCCCATTGTATATCACTCTTATAGGTGCGACAACCGGTCAAACTGATAGTTAAGACTTTTCAACCTTCTTTAAGAAACAATACAAGGATAAAAAAGTTATTTCAGTTAGTTAGCAGGGAAATCCAGATTTAGACAAGATTGCTGAGTTAAAACCTGATTTAATCCTTATGACAGGAGAGCGAGAAGATCTTTATGAGGATTTGTCTGAAATTGCACCGATTGTTGGCTACCAAACCAACAACGATGAAAATTGGGACTATTACGAAACGTCTCCCATACTATGCTTACGGGCATTTTGGTTACCTGTATGATACTTATAAGTTCAATCGTGCCGAAACCTTATAATCCAGATGATATGTTCCAAGTTATAGATCTAGATTAACTAAAAGATATTACCCCTGATCTCTTGATTGTTCAAGCTGATTCTCAGGAACTCCTAGATAACAAACTTAAAAACTCACCTATCTGGAGTAACCTTAAAGCTGTTCAAAAAGGGGGCTTGCTGACAAACAAGCGTCTGATATGTTTTCTCAAAGAAAAATAGAGCTGAATAGTCATAGGAATCCAAATCAAAGGTTCACATAGGATAACGCCAAGGTAGCCCATATAAGGAATGACGAAAACAACAAAGAGAATTTTACCAAAAAGCTCAATAAAGCTAGAGGTTAAAGGTGTGAGTTTTTTACCTAGCCCCTGGAGACTATTTCTAAAGATGAGGAGTATTCCCAAAATAGGATAAAAAAGGGAACTGATACGCAAGTAACGGCTGGCGTTGTCGATAATCATAGCATTATCAGACCCAGAAATAAGACCAGCCAAGAAGGGACTTGTCACATAGAGTAGAACACAAGCAATAATGGACCAAATGATAGAAACAAGACAGGATTGCTTTAACCCAGCTACAATGCGTTTAAACTGTTGGGCTCCGAAATTCTGCGAGGTGAAGGTTGTCACCCCAGCAGCAAGGGAGGTCAATGGTAGAACCGCAAAGGACATAATTCGTCTCGCTGACACCTGAGCGCTAATGATGAGAGAGCCGAAGCCATTAATGGCGTACTGTAAGGTCACAGTTCCAATAGAAACAATAGAATTCATGAGGCCCATGGCCATGCCTTGTCCAAAAAGGTCCAGATAAAGGCTAGAATCAAGAACAAAGTCAGACTTATGTGGTAGGAGAAAGGACACTTTTTTCTTAATATAGTAGAGACAGAGGATAGCTGAGAGCCCTTGTGAGATAATAGTCGCTAAGCCTGCTGATTGTACGCCAAGATGGAGCCGTGTAATAAAGAAAAGGTCTAAAATGATATTAACTAAGGCTGAAAAAATCAGGAAATAGAGAGCTGTCAGACTATCACCAACTGCTCTGAGGAGGCCTGCACACAGATTATAACCCAAAGTAACCCCAACACAGGAGACAATCATTGAAATATACTGGTAGGACTGCCCAATGATAGAAGTAGGCGTCCCTAAAAATCTTAGCAAAGGATAGAGCCCGAAATGTCCTAGAATCATAACCAGGGCACTTAAGCCCAGACCGATGACAACTGTGGCCGCGACAGACTGACGAAGTTTTCTATAGTCTTGCGCTCCATAATAACGTGCGATAACAACTCCCATACCATTTCCAACGCCAAGAGCAAAGCCGATAACCAAATCAAAAATAGCAG
>ERZ773212.1721-NODE-1721-length-9871-cov-3.000407_pt1 | contig 9871 bp, 11 predicted proteins | sample MGYA00581005_ERZ773212 | MGnify/ENA primary metagenome ERZ773212 (study PRJEB29015, sample SAMEA2738154) | human oral metagenome | biome: human oral; feature: human-associated habitat; material: saliva | place: China | collected 2196 ...
ACAATTCTTGAAGGATTTAAAATATTCGCAATATGAGAACATGCTACACCTAAATATTCTGAGAAATGACGAATCACGATTAACGCTAATTTATCCTCTTCTTTTGCCAAATCAAAAACATCTTTAGCAGTGACTTGTTGCCCGTCATCAATTCTTGCTTTCAATTCAGAATCTCCAGCATATTGTTCTGCATAACGACGAGTTAAGTTAACAATACCTGTTGCACTTGCTACAGTTTCTAAACAACCTTTCTTGCCGCATGTACAAGAGATTGGATCTTCAAAATCAACTGCAATATGACCTAGTTCGCCACCAGCACCACTAAACCCATGAATTAATTGGTTACCGGCAATTACTCCACCACCAACACCAGTTCCTAGTGTTACAAAAACAACATCTGGTTCATTATTTCCTGCGCCAACCCATTTTTCACCTAGGGCAGCCACATTCGCATCATTATCAATATAAAATGATAAACCTAATTCTGATTCAATTTGTTGTTTAATTGGTTGTAATGTTTTCCAGTTTAAATTATACGCACCAATAACAGTTCCTTCTTGGCGATTCACAACACCAGGAGATCCCATCCCAATTCCTAAAAAGTCATCTTTTGTTAAGCCTAACAGCGTTAGTTTATGTTTAATTGATTGAATAATATCTGGAACAATATGGCTTCCTTCATCTAAAATATTTGTTGGAATAGACCATTTTTCTTGAATTTCACCATTTTGTGTTAAAATAGCAAATTTAATTGAGGTTCCTCCTAAATCAATCCCGATAATTTTTTTATTCATATTCTTCACCTCATAAAACGTATTCATTTTATTTATAGTATATCAGTTAGTATACAGTTTTCATAGCATTTCTTTTCCTATTTCAATTCCGATTTTAAACAATACAATAGCAATCAAAATGTAAATAATCGCAAATAGTACTCTTTCATACATTTTAGTTACTCGGTCTCCTCTAAATGAAACAACTGATGCTATAACATAACCTCCTACTAATCCACCAATATGACCCCAAAGGTCTATAGTACTTGAAAATAAGCTTGTTATTAAATTCATCACTAATAATGCCATATATTGCATTCCTAATTCTCTAAAGGCATAAATATAACGATGTCTTGTTGATAAATAGAGCATCAATCCAAATAAACCAAACAATGAAGTACTTGCCCCTGCTGATATATGCTGAGCATTAAAAGCAAAACTGGCAAGATTTCCCATAATACCACTTAATAAGTAAATGACTAAAAATCTTCCATGACCAACAATACTTTCTAATTGATTTCCAAAGAAATAAAGAAATAAACTATTCATCGCAAAATGCTCAAGACCAATATGTAAAAATATCGGTGTGATAAAACGCCAATATTCATGAAATAAAATAATAAATGCATTAGCTCTTGCTCCATAATAAACTAAAATTCCTGGATTCGTTGAACCACCCTTTAATGTCATTATGATAAACATGATGATTTGTATCAATAAAAATAGATTCGAAAATGTTAAATTTTGTAAAATAGTTTTTTTATATCTCTCTTTTTTCCAATAATTCATTTGAATGAATCACTCCTTCTTTTGTGATTAATATTTGGATAGTTTGGTCAAACACTTCCACATTCCAAACAGCTTCTTCATAAACTTGTTCCTGATAAGCTAAACTAATGGTAGAAAAATTCTGTTGTTCTAATAAACGGTCATAATAACCTCCACCAAATCCTAATCGCTCTCCTTTTTTTGAATAAGCCAATCCTGGAACAATGACTAAATCAATTTGCTCTTTATCTACCCAAACTGGTTGAATAGGCTCTTCTACTCCAAAGGAATTTTTTTGAAACTGTGTCTTTTCATCCCAAAATGCAAATTTCATTTGTCGATGCGGTAAAGTTACGGGAACTACAATTTTCTTATTCATATTTCTAGCTAACTTTACAACTTTTTCCAATGAAAACTCAATAGGCATTGATTTTGTTAATGCAATGATTTTTGCTTCTTTCCATTCAGGAAGATTTTTTAAATAGTCTAATATCAATTCCTCTTGAGGATTTCTTTTTTCAGTAGATAATTTCAATAAATTTTCTTTTGCCTTTTTTCTAGCATCTACTTTATCCATTTTTAAAATTTTCATTATTTTTTACCTTTATCTTTCTTCGTCAAAGGTAAAGTAATTTTAAAAATGGAACCATGATTTAATAAAGTCGTGACAGAAATTTCTCCATCATAACTTTCTATCAATTCCTTAGCAATGGATAATCCTAAACCATTACCGCCTCTTTCTCTTGAACGTGCTTTATCGACACGATAAAATCTTGAGAAAACTTTTTTTCGGTCTTCCTCAGTCATTCCCATTCCAAAATCTTGAACAGCAATTTCTACATGCTCTTCACCTTTTGATAAACTTAAAATAATTTCTTTTCGATCAAGAGAATATTTCACAGCATTATCCATTAAAATAATGACTACTTGCTCTAAATGATTTAAATAAATAGGAATCCATAAATCACGCTTTAAATCATCATCAAATGTAAATGTAAAATCAGGATATAACACTCGAAAATTATGCACTACCTGTTTCACTACATCTGTAACATTTGTTGTAGCATCCTTATATTGTTCCTTAACTTGAGGAGCACGTGATAAATCTAACATCTCTTGCACTAAAGTTTTCATTCTTTGCAATTCTACTAAAGAGGCTTGTAGGGATTCTTCTAACACTTCCGGATCATCTTTTCCCCATCGATTTAAGAGTTTTAAATGTCCTTCTACAATTGCTACAGGTGTTCGTAATTCATGAGAAACATCTTCTACGAAATGTTTTTGTTGTTCAATATAAAAACTAATCTTATCTAATAATTCATTAAAATGTTCAGAAACAATTGCAAATTCATCGTTCTTTTCCGAAACTTTAATTCGCTTCGTTGAAATATTTTCTTCACTGATAGACGAAATGATTTCTTGAATTTTTTTAATAGGTTTTGTCATTTGATTCGATAGTAAGTATCCTAGAACAATCGCAATAATGGCAGAAACAAAAAGAATCAACATCGCTAGCTGATTTAATTCCTCTTTTAATTGTTTTAAATTATCTAATCGATTTGTAATTGCTAAATAGCCTATTAAAATTCTTGACTTATTAGAAATGATTGGCATGGAAGTTTGAAAAATTGTTTGTCCATTTTTTAACTTCTTAATTTGAGTTTTAGCTTCATTTCCAATCACTTCTCCATCATTCCATGATTGTGTTCTAAAAATTTCTTTTCGATTTGTTCCATAAACTTGTACGTTAAATTGTTGATCATTAATATAAAATTTCTTTTGATAAATACTATCTTTATCTTTTTGATAACTATTATTTTGATTTAATGTAGCAACAATATTAGCTGAAGTAAGTGGAGCTTCGTATTCAGATAATTTTTCACTTAATTGTTCTCTATATTTTTCCGTTAGCGCTATTTTTTGGCTTTGATAATATTGGAGTTCAAATCCTAAAAATCCAACAGTGACCAAGGTTAATAGTAAAAAAATAGTGGTCGAAATAATCAACCACCATTTTTTCCCAACGGAAGTTTCTTCATGTTTTTCTTTCATGATATCCTCCATTTAGACTTGATTAACGACGCATTACATAACCTGTTCCACGAACCGTTTGAATATAACTTTCACGTCCTGGAATATCAATTTTATTTCTTAAATAACGAATATATACATCAATAACATTCGTTTCTACTTCCATTTTATATCCCCATACTTGGTTTAATAAAACTTCACGTGAAAGTACAACATTAATATTTTCCATCAACATTAATAGTAATTCATATTCTCTCTTCGTTAAATCAATTAATTCACCATTACGACGCACTGTACGATTTTCTTTTTCAATGACTAAATCTCGATATTCTAAAATCGTTTGTTTTTGTACTCTTGCTTCTTCTTCGATACTTAATCTTCTAAATAATGCACGAATTCTCGCTAAAATTTCTTCAATTTCAAACGGTTTAACAACATAGTCATCTGCTCCTTGATCTAATCCTGTTACTCGATCCATTACAGAATCTCTAGCTGTCATAATAATAATTGGTGTTTTCTTAACTTGGCGCAAGCGGCGGACTACTTCTAATCCATTTAATTCTGGTAACATTAAATCTAATAAAATAACATCCCAATCTTCATCTGTGGCTGCTTGCAACCCACTTCTTCCATCAAAACAAATTTTGGTTTCATATCCTTCATGTTGTAATTCTAATTCTACAAATCGTGCTAAATTTTTTTCGTCTTCAATAATTAAGATTCTTTGATTCATTGACATGGATACACCTCACCCTATTATTTTTTAATATCATTGTTATCATAACACATTCTTTGATTTCATTATAGCCTTTCCAATAAAAAAACACCATCTTAACGAATTTCTTAACCTTTTGCCCGAACTAAATAGTGAAATTCATTTAATGTATTAAATAGAATACGAATCATTTATAAAAAAAAGAGAATGAACCACTCCAGTTCATTCTCCCTACTATACTATTCTTCATCTAATAAATTTGTTTGACCTAAATCTTCTACTTCTTGAGTAACGACTTCTCCACCAATATTATAGTGAGCACGGATTTTTTGTGTTAATACTTCAACGATTTCTGGATGCTCCGTTAAATATTTCTTCGCATTTTCACGACCTTGTCCAATCTTTTCATCGTTGTATGCATACCAAGCACCGCTCTTCTTCACTAAATCTAAATCAGAAGCCATATCTAAAATTTCTCCAATTTGAGAAATTCCTTCTCCATACATAATGTCCACTTCTGCAGTTTTAAATGGTGGCGCAACTTTATTTTTCACTACTTTAATTTTAGTGTGATTTCCTAAAATTTCTGCTCCATTTTTAATTTGATCACTACGACGAACATCTAAACGAATACTTGCATAGAATTTTAATGCACGACCACCAGGTGTTGTTTCTGGATTACCGAACATAATTCCAACTTTTTCACGTAATTGGTTAATAAAGATAGCAATTGTTTTTGTACGGTTAATAGTCCCTGATAATTTACGAAGTGCTTGAGACATTAAACGAGCTTGAAGCCCCACATGAGATTGTCCCATATCTCCTTCAATTTCAGCACGTGGTACTAATGCAGCAACTGAGTCGACAATCACGATATCAACTGCACCTGAAGCTACTAATGCATCTGCAATTCCTAAACCTTGTTCACCAGTGTCTGGTTGAGATAATAATAATTCTTCAATATTAACGCCTAATGCTCTTGCATATTCTGGATCTAACGCATGTTCCGCATCAATAAATGCTGCTACTCCACCACGTTTTTGTACTTCTGCTACCGCATGTAAAGCAACTGTTGTTTTACCACTTGATTCTGGACCGAAAATTTCAATAATTCTTCCTTTAGGGTATCCACCTGCTCCTAATGCAATATCTAATGCTAATGAACCTGAAGAAACAGTCTGAACTTGCGAATCAGCTTTTTCTCCTAATTTCATTACTGCACCTTTACCATAACTCTTTTCAATTTTTTTCAATGCATCATCTAATGCACGTTGACGATTTTCTTGATCTGCCATGTTAAACCTCCATGTCCTCTTAATTCATCCTTATCATACACTATACTTCATACTAAAAGCAAGAAAAACGAACATTTGTTCTATTGTTTTTTTAATAAATATTTTCTTAGCTCGTTTAACCCATATTGAACCGCAAATTCACGGTTTCCATTTCGATTTCTTGCTAAATGTAATTCTATTGTTTTTGTTTCTAATCCATCCGCTAATGAAATAAATATTGTACCTACTTCTTTTCCTTCCATTATTGAAGGACCTGCTACACCTGTAAAGGAAATTCCAAGGTCACTACCGAATATTGTTCGTACATTTTTTGCCATTGCTTCTGCACACTCTGCACTAACCATTCCATATTTTTCTAAAATTTCTTGTGGAACTTGTAATTGATTTTTCTTTACAGATTCTTGATATGCAACACAAGATCCTAATACATACTGTGAACTTCCGTCTATAGAAATTAATGTCGAAGCAAAGAGACCTCCCGTTAAACTTTCTGCTGAAGCAATACTTAATCCACTATTTTTTAATAATTCACTTGTAATCGATAATAGTGTTGTATATTCTCCATATCCATAAAAATATTCACGTTCCACGGACAATATTTTTTCTTCTAATTCATCTAATAACTGATCACACTCTTCTTTTGTATCTCCATTTGCTGTTAATCGAAGAACGACTTCATACATGCCTGCGTATGGAGCAATCGTTGGATTGGTTTGTTCTTCAATTAATTGTTCTAAATCAGTGACTAATCTAGATTCACCGATTCCAAAGAAACGCAAATATCTTGAAACGAAAGTTCCTTCATTTGACACTTTTTCTTTTAAATATGGAATTGCCTCTTTTTCAAGCATCATTTTTAATTCACTTGGAGGGCCTGGTAAAACAATAAAAATATTTGAATCCGTTTCTACTGCTCCACCAATCGCTAACCCATTATGATTTTTAAAAACTGTTTCCCCTTCAAAAGCCAATGCTTGAAGTCGGTTATTAGGGCTCATTGGACGATGAGATTGCTTATGGAAACGAATAATTTTATCCATTGCTTCTTCATCTTCTACTAATTCTCTTTGAACAAATTTCGCTAAAACTTGTTTTGTAATATCATCTGTTGTAGGACCTAATCCACCACTTAAAATAATTAAATCACTACGACTACTAGCTAGTTGAATACTTTCAAACATTCTTTCTGGATTATCTCCAACAGTTTGTTGGTAATAAGTCGGAATAGACAACTTTGCTAATTTTCTAGCAATAGTTGCACTATTTGTATTAATCACTTGTCCCATTAATAATTCTGTACCAACTGTAATAATTTCTGCTTTCATACTTTCTACTCCTCATTTATAAAAAACAAAAGGCTGGGTAAATCCCAGCCTCCACCATTAAACAGAAAATGAATCTGCAAAAACATGTTTATTTTTTATAAAGTAATCTACTCCTGAATATACTGTTGCAACTAAACACACATATAGCAAAATCGTTCCAATTGAAAACGGCAATCCTTTTACAGGAAAATCATCAATCAATAAAAAGATAATCGCTAACATTTGTGTTGCTGTTTTAACTTTTCCAGGCCATGCTGCCGCAAGTACTTCACCATCATTGACTAATAATAAACGAAGTCCTGTTACAGCTAATTCTCTACATACAATCACTGCTACAATCCACATTGGAATGACACCGGCCCCTACTAATGTAATAAAAGCCGTCATTACTAATAATTTATCTGCTAAAGGATCAGCAAATTTCCCAAAGTTTGTAATTAAATGATATTTTCTAGCTAAATAGCCATCTAAAAAATCTGTAATACTAGCAATAGTGAAAATAATCATTGCTAATAACCAACTAACACTTAAATTGGAATGAAGAACACTTACCATTCCTAAAATATCTTTTGGAAAACACATCATTAGTAAGAACAATGGAATCATGACAATTCGAGCAATGGTTAATCGATTGGCAATATTCATCCTATTCCCTCTATTCCACTGTAATGTAAATAGCTGTAGCACTTACTCCATCAGGAATTTGAATTTCTTGTCCTGCTAAAGTAATCGTACCAACTGGTGTATAACCGAAGTTTAAAACAATGGAATTTGTTCCTTCAGGAATTGAACCTACTAATTGTTGTCCTGTAGTAGGAGCTCCATCGGCTACTACTTTTTGATTTGCTGTAATTCTTGCCCATAATTGTGTTCTTGCACGGTTTGTTACTACTAAGTTTGCAGGAAATTCAGCTAATTTTGCTGTGTAATATAATGAATTTCCATTTGCGTATGAATAACGAATCGTTGTTTCTTTTGATTCTTTTGTAGTAGTTGTTGATTGTGTTGTTTCTGCTACTGTTGTTTCTTCTGTTTTTTCAGCTGTTGTTGTATTTTGAGCTGTTACAGTTGTTACAACGGCTGCTGGCTTAGGAGTTGAGCGTTTATTTAATAATGATTGTGCAATCGCAAATACAATCGCTACAGCTAACATCCCTAATAAAATTGTAGGTAAATAATTTTTAAATTGTCCCCAAGCTTTCGTAACAGAAGTTTGCGCTTCTCTATTATTGGATAAACGGCTTGAGATAAATTTCTTATCTGCTAATACAGATTCTTCCTCTGGAATTCCTCCAGGATTTTTTGGAGTTTCTAATGCAAATTCCTCTAATAATCGAACACCGTCTACTCCAACTGTTTCTGCTACTTGCTTAATAAATGCACGAGTATAAAAGTCTCCAGGCATTAAATCGAAGTCATTTTCTTCGATTGCAATTAAATATTTTTTTTGAATTTTTGTAATTTGTTGCAAGTCATCTAAAGTATATCCTTTTTGTTGACGAGCACGTTTTAAGATTTCTCCAATTGTTTGTTCCATTTAATCACCAACTTTTCATATTGTCATAAAAAGTATACCATAGATTGCATATGAAACAAACTCATTCACTGTGTTTTTTCATTAACTTTCTTCTCATGAACTACAAGAGAAACTTTTTCAGAGCGAGTGGAACCATTTTTTAGATGAGCCGTTAAATCAAAAACCTTTCTTTTTTCATCCCATTTAATTTCTACATTTCCAGATGAAAAGTCCATTCTCGTAGGAAAAATCATTTCATTATCTTTTACTTCTAAATGACTCTCTAAATTTTGAGTTGTTAATTCTAACATTATTTTCAGTCGATACGTATCACGGAGTAATCGATACTGATTCGCATTTGCGACTCTAATTTGATAGAAAGCAACCGTAACTAAACTTGTAATAAATAATAAAGCTAAGAAAGGAACTACTAAACTAGCTTTTATCTTTTGATGCTTTATTAGATTTTTTATCATGAGAGTCCTCCTTTTTATGACCTTGTTTACTTGAAGTGGATTCCCCTTTTTGAATGACTTCTTTTTCAAGTGAAATAACACGATTCCCAGGAATAAAATACGTTTCAAATTTTTCGTTATTTCTTAGAGTTCCTTTCAAACGTACTCCGTCTTTTTCACCATGAAGAAGCATTTTTTCGTATCCAATTAATAATGGATGGTAACCATTAGCTTTACTAATCCATAAAATCGTCTTTACATTTTTATCATCTGGCTTTGCTCTCACTTCATAATTTCCTTCTTTTACTGTTCGTTGATCTACAAATTCAATTAATTCAAGATTATTATTTTTAGCATATCCTTGTAAGTGAGTATCCATTTGTGTCGCCATTAAATGCCACTCTATATAATTCGGCACTTCTAATTTTTTTTGCACTTTTAATAACACTTGATACACTCCACTAATTAGTAGAATACTAACTGCAAAAATCGCTAAAGCCATCAATTGTTCAATGAGTAGAAATGCTGACTTTTTTTGTCGGACCCATTCCTTCAATTTGAACCACCTCCTCTTGAGAACAATGAATACTCACAGAACTTAGTGGAGTTTTTGAATCAATTTTTTTAAAATGAATGACTTCTTTTATTTTATGGTCTGACTTTTTAGTAGAATCATTATTAGAAGAATCGTTATTTTCTTCTTTTGATTTAGAAGTTGTAGAGATAGTTTTTTCTTCTGGATAGCTTACTGGGGGTCTACTTTCATGTAACTTCATTAATTGACTGGAGTATTCATTTAATACACATTTCTGCTGCTGTTCTCTTTTTATGGAATCGCCTAATACAAACGAAAGTAATAATACTGTTAAAGTCGCAATCATTAAAGCTAGAAGAGCTTCTACAAAGGCATATGCTCTAATTTTTTGAAACTTTAACATAATATCTACCTCCGCCTAATTGAAATGTAAACTGATAGGCATACTTTTTACCATT
>ERZ773212.1722-NODE-1722-length-9871-cov-2.503973_pt1 | contig 9871 bp, 9 predicted proteins | sample MGYA00581005_ERZ773212 | MGnify/ENA primary metagenome ERZ773212 (study PRJEB29015, sample SAMEA2738154) | human oral metagenome | biome: human oral; feature: human-associated habitat; material: saliva | place: China | collected 2196 ...
TAGATCGGCAATAGATCGGCAATAGATCGGCAATAGATCGGCAATAGATCGGCAATAGATCGGCAATAGATCGGCAACAGCCCCTGTTTTCAGAAGGGTGAAGCATATTTTGCAATATGAAATGCCGGTTGTTTGCAAAGCAGCGTTGAGATTTCTTATTACAAAATATTCTTGTCGCAATACAAAAATATTTCTTTAGTTGATTGTTTTTGAAGAGAATTTTTCTTGCCCTGTTTTGGGGGCTTTCCCTAGTTGCCCTGCAGCAATGAAGGCCTATCATGGACACATGACGGATCGACGGACAGGCCAGCTGAGCCTCTCCCGCCAGACCCACGGCTTTCATCGTCACAACAGGAGACAAGCATCATGACTTCACGCGAACAGCAAGCTCAGGCCCTACAGAAAGAATGGTCGGAGAGCCCACGGTGGCGCGGTGTTCGTCGTGGCTATAGCGCAGACACCGTGGTGCGGCTGCGCGGTTCGCTGCAGGCCCAGCACACGCTGGCCACCCGTGGGGCCGAAAAGCTCTGGAAGCTGCTCAACGAAGAGCCCTTCATCAACGCCCTGGGCGCGCTGACCGGCAACCAGGCCATGCAGCAGGTCAAGGCCGGCCTGAAGGCCATCTACCTGTCGGGCTGGCAGGTGGCGGGTGACGCCAACGGTGCGGGCGAGATGTATCCCGATCAGTCGCTCTATCCGGCCAACTCGGTCCCGCAGGTGGTCCGCCGCATCAACAACACGCTCACCCGCGCTGACCAGATCCAGTGGTCCGAAGGCAAGAACCCGGGCGATGCCGGCTACGTCGACTACTTCGCGCCCATCGTGGCGGATGCCGAGGCAGGCTTCGGTGGCGTGCTCAACGCCTTCGAGCTGATGAAGGCCATGATCGATGCCGGCGCTGCTGGTGTCCACTTCGAGGACCAGCTGGCCTCCGTCAAGAAATGCGGTCACATGGGCGGCAAGGTGCTGGTGCCCACGCGTGAAGCCGTGGCCAAGCTCATCGCAGCCCGTCTGGCGGCTGATGTGTGCGGCGTGCCCACCGTGCTGGTGGCCCGTACCGACGCCGAGGCAGCCGACCTGGTCACCTCCGACGTGGACGACAACGACAAGCCCTTCCTGACCGGCGAGCGTACCGTCGAAGGCTTCTTCCGCACCAAGCCGGGCCTGCACCAGGCCATCTCGCGGGGTCTGGCCTACGCACCGTATGCCGATCTGGTCTGGTGTGAGACCGGCAAGCCGGATCTGGAATACGCCCGCAAGTTTGCCGAGGCCATTCACAAGCAGTTTCCCGGCAAGCTGCTGGCCTACAACTGCTCGCCCAGCTTCAACTGGAAGAAGAACCTCGACGATGCCACCATCGCCAAGTTCCAGCGCGAACTGGGTGCCATGGGCTACAAGTTCCAGTTCATCACGCTGGCCGGCTTCCACGCCCTCAACTACTCGATGTTCAACCTGGCCTACGGCTATGCACGTGAAAACATGTCGGCCTTCGTCGAGCTGCAGCAGGCCGAGTTCGCCGCCGCTGACAAGGGCTTCACGGCCGTCAAGCACCAGCGTGAGGTCGGTACCGGCTACTTCGATGCGGTGACCACCGCCATCGAGGGCGCCGAAAGCTCCACCACGGCGCTGAAGGGCTCCACCGAAGACGAACAGTTCTTCGACAAGTCCAAGGGCTGATCCAGGCATCTGCCATTCAGCCGGGAAGCTGACGGTGCCTGAGTATGGGCACCGCCCACCAAGCGGGTCGGGATGACGCAACCAGCGTCACCCGGCCCGTTTTCATTGGCGCCTGCCTGCCATTCGCATGGGCGGACCGTGAATGGCATGGTCAAAAAAGAGGGGCGAGGCTGGGCCAACACAGGTGCCGTGAACGTGATGGGCCGGATGAGCGGCCATTCTGATCGGCCGATCGACCGAGCCATCGGAACGAGCGCCCGCATGGCCAGGCAATGACATTTGCCTTTTGTCTGTTCTCTTTCTTTCCGGGTATTTGACCTGGTGAAGGCGTTTTCCCGGGAAACATGGGCCATGTCAGGAAACAGGTCACACCTGCCGTATACCGATGGGCCGTGCATTTCAGTCCCCACGGACACCTGTCGGACTAGGCCGGGCCATCCGCGATGCCGATCGTCGGAAAGGCCTTGATCCGCCAAGATGGAGCCTCCTTCAACAAGCCACACGGAGCTTCCAAATGGCACAAGCAGTCAGCACTCCCCGCACCGCCAACCGTACCGTTGCCCGCCGCAAATCGCTGGGTCAGGGCATGACGGAATACATCGTCATCGTTGCGCTGGTGGGCGTGGCCGCCATCGGCGTCTATTCCTTCCTGGGGCAGTCGGTACGCGGCGCCACCGCCGGCATCGCGCTGGAACTGGCCGGCGAGAATGCGGACAAAGGCATCAAGGAGGCCAAGAGCGCCAGCGACAAGGCTGTCAATGCCGCCAAGGCAAAGGCCACGCTCAACAACTACAACAGCAACAACCACTGATGGCGGGGAGCGCGGCTTCGGTCATCCGGTCTTTCCATGCCTCCGATGCGGCTCCGACATGGGTCGGGGCTGCATCGGGCAGGACTGACACCTTATACCCATCGAAGCCGCCCCCTTGTGGCCATCGACTCCGCATTGTCCGTCAACTCGCCTGGAGCATGATGTGATGCGACACACGATCCGGCCCGGCAGCTCACGCACCCGGGCCTTTTCATCCCGTCGATCTGGCCGACGACCTGCTGCACGACAGTCTGGCCAGGCGCTGATCTTCGGCATGTTCCTGCTGGTCATCGTGGCGGTGCTGACTTTCTATCAGTTTTCCACCGGACAGGTCACCACGGCGCGCATGCGCCTGGTCAACGCGACGGATGCCGCTGCCTACAGCGCTGGCCTCTGGCGAGCCCGTGCCTTCAACTACTACGCCTACAGCAACCGCGCCATCATCTTCAACGAAGTGGCCATTGCGCAGACAGCGACATTGGTTTCATACGCGGGCTTCATTACCCAGGCCGTCAAGAACCTGGAAACCGTGTCCAGAGTGATCCCGCCCCTGAATGCCTATCTGCGCGCTGTTGAACGGGTCGTCACCAACCTGAACAAGGCACTTCGGATCATGAGCGCCGTGGAAGTGGCCGGACGAAGCGCCTACATCCATGCATTGGCGGTCAGCCAGGATGTGATATGGGGCACGACCAATGGCTATGTGCTGAACCAGCTCACCAATGAAGTGATGAAGAAGACGGACGAGCACTTTCATGGCTACCTGATCCGTGGAACGCTGGGTGATCAGATGACCCGCAACCATGGTGATGAGGATCGGAGCCGGCTCAAGGATCTCGTCCAGCGATCGCTGGATGAGTACTCGGTGAATCGGGGACTGAAGGTCTGGATACCGGGGACAATGGACTGGATGGTCTGGCGCGGTCAGACGGAAATGATCCGGGATCACGATACCAACGCCATGGATCGGTGGCAGTCCTATGACACGTTGTCCGTCCATCACAGAAGACCATTTCACAGATTGCGGGAAACGATGCCTCTGGCCTGGAGTGGCGTCGAGATTGCCAAGGATCCCAAGCAGTCCATGGACCGCCTGAATGGGCAGGCCAGCAGCCAGAAGCATGATAACGGGACCGCCTATCGGCTGATTGACCGATCCGGGTTCTGGTCGGCGAGAGCCTATCTGGGCCTTCCCGCGGTCAGGGATCTGGATGAGAACAGCAAGGCCATGCGCGAGAACAACCGTTTCCCCACCGACAAGGTGACGGTGATTGGCGTGATCCAGAAGAAGAACACGATCAACACGGCCGATCAGACCGGTCTGGGGGCAGGGCGTCTCAAGCTGAAGGACGCGTTTGCGGACTTCCGCGGAGATGCGGCCATGGTTGCCATGTCGTCTGCTCAGGTGTACTTCCGCCGCCCGCCGGGCGGAAACGAACGGGTGGAGTACGCCAGCATGTACAGCCCCTACTGGCAGGTTCGCCTGGTGGGCGTGGATGCGCAGGAGCGGGTCATGGTAGGTACCCTGGGAATGATCGGGAGATGAACATGGTCCTCAAGGAGCACCTTTCAGGGCGCGGCCAACGTGGCCAGGCACTGGCGGAAACCATGGTCGTGATTTCCTTCGTGATGCTGCCGTTCTTTGTGGCGGTACCGCTGCTGGCCAAGTACCAGGACATGCGACAGGCCACGGTGTCGGCATCGCGCACCGCAGCCTTCGAGTGTTCGGTCCGCTTCGAGGCCTGTCGAAACGGCCAGGCAGCGGATGACATTGCCGATCAGATCCGTCGGCGCCATTTCAGCAAGACGTTGCTTGGCCTGCGGTCCGATGAAACCCCGGCGGATGATCAGCTGGAACAGGAGCGGAACCGTTTCTGGGTGGACCGGAAAGGCAATGCGCTGTTGCAGAGCTACAAGGATGTGGCGCTCCGGATCGATCACGAGAATTTCGATGCGTTCAAGGGACAGCGGCGGGTTGAAGCGTTCCTGAGTGCTGCGTCCGATGTGTCCGGTCCAGGCCGATTCGGGCTGGCGGCTCGTGGCGGCCTGTTCTCGGCACAGGTCCAGAGTCGTGCACCGATGGATACGTGGTTGTGGGGCAAGCTGAACCTGAACCATGACCCGATGCTGACCTTCGACAGCCGCCTGGGGATATTGGCCGATGCCTGGAATGCGTCCAGTGCCAAGGGATCGGAAGCCAGCAGCCTGGCGTCCCGTCTGGACAAGGGGCGACGCCTGCCATCCGGCCGGGAGCTGATCAAGGCCACCAACGATGTCGCCCACGTTCTGCCAACGGACATGGTGAGCAGCTTGCCCAACGGCGATCCCGAGCGGTTCATCGAGCTGGTTCATCAACCCCTGGTTCACCTCATCCGCTCGCCAAGCAAGATCTTCAAGGAAAGCAACGGCAATAAGTTCAACTACCACCAGGTGGATGTGGAGATTGTTCCGGAGGACCGCCTCCCGCCACCGAACACGGAGATGCGTCCATGAGCATGCAAAAGTGCACCTCTGCAAGATCGATGCTGGCTGTCCTGCTGCTGGCAGGCATCGGCATGGCGTCGATGCCTGCCCACGCGGCGCCACGCTTTCAGCCGCATGAGCAGATGCTGATGACCGACAGTCTGCTGCCGGGGGGTCGTGTCAGCATCAGCCAGTTCCGGGACAGCGGTTCGGTGGAAGACGCCATGCGCCGTCTGGAGGAGGACTGGGCAAGTCCGGACCTGACGCCGATGCGCAGCCAGCGCGATGGCTGGCAGGTCATGACGCATATGGACGGCGATGTCATCGAGACGGTGGAGATGAAGCGCAGCGGTCCGGGCATCGAAGGGCGGCGCATCCGCTGGAAGCCTGACGAGAAGGCCGAGGCGGCGCTGGCCGAGGATGAGCGCTGGTTCAAGGGGCTGCTGCCGGCCACGGCGCGGCCGATGCCCGCCATTTCGCATGTGGACGGCGGCCATCGCACCAGCACCTTCGTGGCCAGTACGGACGACAGCGTGGTGCGCCTGGACAACTGGATCGGTCGCAAGCTGCAGAAGCAGGGCTATCAGCTCATCAGCGATTCGCGTGAGGACGGTGGCAAGGACGCCCTGGCCACCATCTACGGCCGACAGGGCGAGGAAGTGGTGTTGGCCGTCTCGAAGCAGGGTAATCGGCAATTTGCCGTGATGCACTGGAGGCGGTGATGAAAGTCACGCATCGGATCATCCATGTGGCCGCCTGTCCGTCAGAAATCGCCGCCCGGACTAGGCCAGGTTTGCAGGAGCTTCATTGTGACATGGGCCCAGGAGGCGAACCCGCGCACCATGTCGACATCGGCCGACGCCAGCGGCTTTCTCAGCGCGGCCAGGCCTCCATCGAGTATCTGCTGATCGGACTTGCGCTGTGTCTGGTCCTCTTTCATGGGGAGCCCAGCGCGATGAAGAAGATTCTGGTCGCCATTCAGCAGAACTATTCCCACTTTTCCTACGCCATGTCACTGCCATGAATCCCGTTGTCATCCGGATCCTCGAACGTCATCGAAACCTGTTGCTGATGTCTGCCGCCATGCTGTGCGGTGGCGATCTATGCCGGCTCACGCTATGTGAATGAACAGGTCCAGGCCGAGCGCGAACGCCTGGCGCCCGTGGCCCAGCAGATGGTCGATGTGGTGGTGGCCAATGCCACACTCGACAAGGGCGAGATCGTGAGCGGCGAAACCATGGCCATCCGCTCCGTGCCGGCCGAATACGTGTCCAGCTCGGTCGTGACGCCGGAACAGTTCGACGCCCTGGTGGGCCAGCGTCTGCTGCTGCCCATGCGTCCCGGCGAGATGCTTTCGACGGCCGCCGTATCGTCCGCCGAGCAACTGGTGTTCTCGTCGCGCGTCAAGCCGGGCATCCGCGCACTGACCATTTCCGTCGACGAGATCAATTCCATATCCGGCATGCTGCAGCCGGGGGACCGCATCGATCTGCTGCTGACGGCGCGACCCCCTTCAGCCAGTGGGCATGGTGAGGCTGAGCACGACGCCACCGTGCCGCTTCTGCAGAACCTGCTGGTGATGGCCACGGGCCGCCAGGTGCGTCCTGGCGCAAACGACAACGGCGATGATCGAAGCTTCTCGTCGGTGACGGTGGAAGTGACGCCCAGCCAGGCGCAACGTCTCATTGTGGCGCAGCGTGCCGGCAGGCTGACGGCCGTGCTGCGCAACCCTGACGACGGCATGCCGATGGATGCTGCGGCCGTGGACCTGCGCAGCCTGTTCCCGCAACCGGCACGTCCGGCGGTGGCGCCTCGCAAGGTGGTGGCACGGCAGGATCATCGTCCGCAGATGATCGTGGGGGGCATGGGCCAGACGATGATCGGACGGATGCCGGCCTACAGCCTGCAGCCCGGGGCCGCCAAGCCTGCCACACCGACGATGGCTGTTCAGGAACAGGCACAGGCACAGGAAAAGACGCAGGCACAGGAAAAGACGCAGATGAAGACGCTGACCCAGGCACCGATGCAGGCGCAAGTTCAGGCCGAGGCATCCGGCAATTCGTTGACGAATCGCTGATCCCTCATTCCGAATTCTCGTGAAAGCAGAGCACGCCATGTTCTCTCATATTCCATCCTCGTTTGAACCGTCGCTGCGGGAACGCTGCACCATGAAGGCTGATTCATTCTCTTCCCGATCCTTTTTGCCCAGGACGATCTGCGTGGCACTGCTGGGGGTGCTGTCGATGCAGTCTGCACTGGCGCAGGGCGCGCCGGTGGCTTCAGCAAGCCATGGATCTCCGAAGCAGATGCAGTCCGGACGTGCTGCTGCCGTCGCTACAGGAGCCGTGAAGGACGCACAGCGGGAAGATCCCCTGGAAGCGCTGTTGGCCCGCGTCACGACCGTAACCCCGGTATCGGAATCCAAAGCAGCATCCATAGCGGCATCGGCATCGGCATCGGCATCGGCGGAACCTACACCGTCCATGCACTCATCCGCCCGGCGGGATGCGCAACCTGGCCAGCAACAGGATGCGGCACCGCAAGTCCAGCCTGTCGTGACGCCTGCGACGGCGAGTGCCCGGCCGGCGGTTGACCGACGTGCCGCGCTGCTGGCTGCGGCCAAGCGACAGCAGCAGCTGCGAAAGGAGATAAACCCAGCGGGAGGCGTCTCCCGCACAAATCGGCAGGAGATCGCGTCCGCCCGAGACGTGATCATGCCGGCAGCGCCCAGGCCTGCTGCCGCGACGCCCGACGTGATGCGCACGTCCACAAGTACGTCCACACGCACCACCACGCGCATGAATGAGGCGGGCCCCGTGGCATCCGTTCTGCGTCCGTCATCCACGCTGAGCTCCACGGACGAGGTCGAAACGATCACCCTGTCGCTGGGGCAGGGGCATCTGATGGAAGTAGGCCAGGTGCTGCGCATTGCACTGGGCTCGGGGCGCGTGCTGCAGGCCAACTGGCTGGATGACCGGCAGCTGCTGCTGATTCCGGAAGCGCCGGGCGAGACGACGCTGCACCTGTGGCTCAAGGGCGGTGGCATTCGCAAGTATCAGATCCTGGTGACGGAATCGAACAGCGTGCGGCTGGCGCAGGACATGAACCTGCTGCTAGGAGAGAACAGTGGGGTGCGTGCCCGGGCGCTGGGCGACCGGATCCTGCTGGAAGGTCAGAACCCCACCGAGGAAGGTGCCTGGCGTGCGGCCGAGCTGGTCAAGCGCTACCCGCAGGTCATCAGTCTGGTCAGCCGTCGCGGCTATGAGCAGATGATCAACCTGGAAGTGAAGATGATCGAGATCGGCCGCAATGCGCTCAAGCAGCTGGGTGTGCGCTGGCAGGGCGGGGGCGCCGGGGATTGGGCGGTGTCAGGCCCCAGCTTTGGCGTCATCGGTGACTTCAAGCGGAGCGGCGCCTTCCTGCCGGAAGGGGGCGCAGCAGCCACGCGAGGCTTTGCCGTTGCGCCACGCATTCATCCCTTTGCCACCAGTGCATCGATGGTCTCTTCGCTCAGCAGCATGATCGACCTGATGGTGCAGAACGGTGATGCCGCCGTGCTGGCCGAACCGCGTCTTTCCACCCGCTCGGGCGGAAAGGCGCGTTTCGTGGCAGGCGGTGAGCTGCCCATTCCGGTGCTGAGCGCCAACGGTGCGGCCAACGTCGATTTCAAGGAGTATGGGGTGCGCTTCGAGGTGGAGCCGGTGGTCAATGCCCAGGGCGTCATTTCGGCCAGCCTGCATACCGAGGTCTCGTCCATTGACGATGAGGTGACGGTCATGGGCGTGCCGGGCCTGCGCAAGCAGAGTTCCAACACCGATGTGAACCTGCGCCCGGGCGAGACGCTGGTGATTGCCGGCATGGTGCGCAACGAGATGTCGGGCGCCATCACCAAGATTCCGGGCCTGGGTGATCTGCCCATCCTGGGCCATCTGTTCCGCTCCAAGCGTTTCCGCCAGCGTGAATCCGAGATGGTGGTGCTGATCACGCCACGGCTCAGCGAGCAGGGTTCATCGCCTGCCGCGGATTCTCGTGTTCAGGCCCTGCAGCAGCGGGCCGACGCGCTCAAGAAGCAGTTCGACATGCTGGATTGAGCCTGGGTGTCGCCCCAGCGTTCCATCCGCCAGGGGCGCCGGGATGGACTAGGCCGGTCGATGGCAGGCGGCAAGGATGCCGCGACGATGGAAGCCGCTTGCGGTGCAATGAAAGCCTTTCAATGTCAGGTGACGGACATGCTGGAAATCGTGATCGAGGAAGAGGGCAGGGAAAGTCGCACCGTTCCGGTGGCGGGCCTGCCGTGCCGTATTGGCCGGGGCAAGGAGGCCGAGGTGCAGCTGGGCGGCTGGCGCGTGGCGCGCGTGCATGCCGAGCTGCAACGCATTGGCCGTGGCGTGAAGCTGGTGGACCTGGGCACCATCGTCGGTACCCGCGTCAATGGCGAGCGGGTGGTGGAGTACGGTCCGCTGTCCGAACGGGACGAGATTGTGGTGGCTGGCTATCGGCTGCGCGTGCAGGGAAGCGGGCTACGGCTTCCTGCATCGGGGCGTTCGGCGCTGCTGGATGACGACGGGCTGGAGACGGATGTCGAAGGGACGGAGGCACGCGCAGCGCAGAAGATTGCGCCCGAAGGGGATCATGCCGCGACCGGGGCTTCGGCATTGCTTCGGAATGCGGTGAGCCGCCGATCGGAAGACACGGGGGCTTCCGATCATGGTGATGCTCATTTGAGGCAAGGTATTTCAGGCAGAGCCTTGGCCACGCCGGTGAATGACGCAATGCCGGCGGCAGAAGGGGATCGCCGTGCTGACGGAAGCCGGGAAGGGCATGACCATGCCTGTGGCTCTGTGGGCGGCCATGTGGCTGGTGATCGTCGCGATCCGGGGGAACACAGAGATTCGGGTGAGCACCACGATTCCGGTGAGC
>ERZ773212.1727-NODE-1727-length-9854-cov-6.799163_pt1 | contig 9854 bp, 3 predicted proteins | sample MGYA00581005_ERZ773212 | MGnify/ENA primary metagenome ERZ773212 (study PRJEB29015, sample SAMEA2738154) | human oral metagenome | biome: human oral; feature: human-associated habitat; material: saliva | place: China | collected 2196 ...
AACTTGGCACCTGGCACTTACACCTTCCATGAGGAAGCAGCCCCAACAGGTTACCTCAAAGTAACTGACATCACTTTCCAAGTCAAGCATGACGGCACAGTGGAAGTGACAAACGTTGGTGAGAAGGACTCTAAGGGTGAAGACAACAAAGTCGTAACTAACGGCTCAACAGTAACTGTAACCGATAAAGACGATGATCTTCCACGTAAGATTACCTTCAGTAAGGTCAGCCTTGGTGGAGAAGAAATCGCAGGTGCTCAAATTAAGATCTACAAGGGCGAGAAAGCTGAAGGAGATGCAGTAGAAAACTGGACATCAGAAGCTGGTAAGTCTAAAGAATTGAACTTGGCACCTGGCACTTACACCTTCCATGAGGAAGCAGCCCCAACAGGTTACCTCAAAGTAACTGACATCACTTTCCAAGTTAAACATGACGGCACAGTGGAAGTGACCAATGTTGGCGAAAAAGATTCTAAGGGTGAAGACAACAAAGTCGTAACTAACGGCTCAACAGTAGCTGTAACCGATAAAGACGATGATCTTCCACGTAAGGTAACTTTCAGTAAGATCAACCAATACGGTACTGAAATTGGTAGTGCACAAATTCAAATTTTCCGAGGCAACGAGGCAACTGGTAATCTTGTAGCAGAATGGACTTCAGAAGTAAACAAATCACATGATTTAGAATTAGCTCCTGGAGTATATACTTTCCATGAAGCGACAGCCCCAGCTGGTTACCTAGCTGTTAAAGATATCACTTTCCAAGTGAACTTCGACGGAACGATAACAATTTTGAACGCTAATGGAAACACAGTAGAGTACAAGGATGGGAAGTTAGTAGTAACAGACCAAAGTATTCCAACAATTCCAAGTGTCCCAAATCAACCGAACAAACCAAACAAACCAAATAAACCTGATAAACCAGGTAATAAAGATCCTAAAGATCCAGGCAATGGAAAACCAAAGGATCCGGATAAGAAAAATCCTAAAGATCCTGGTAAGACAAATCCAAAAGATTCAGAAAAACCACAAGAAAAAGATAAGACTAAGAAAACTTTACCATTAACAGGTACAGAGCTTAGCTTTACACTTCTTGCCCTTGGTTTAACTATGATTGTTGGATGGGGAGTTTACTACGGGACTCGTTTTAAAAACTAAAACAAGAAACAAGTGTCAATGAAAATTGACGCTTGTTTTTTTTATGACTTTTACTTTTTTTTCAGAAATAAGTGATTGAACTGATCGGATAGGGATGACCGATAGCTTAGTAAGATTCTATGATTCTCCTAATTTTAGAAAAATCACTCATAAATATGAAAACGGCTTCATTTGTATTGAGATTATGCAACTTGTTTTATAAAATAAGGTGAAGAAAACTATAGAAATAGCTTGCTTCTATAAAAATGGAAGCGGTTACTCAGTGGAGGATTTTATGGAAAAAGGATATTGGAATCGTAAAAGAATCTATAGCATCCGGAAATTTACTGTTGGTGCATGCTCAGTGCTTATTGGGACTTGTGCAGTTTTGTTTGGCGCTAGTCTTTCTGCAGGAAACCCTGTTTATGCGGAAGAAGTGGCCGTTAACGCTAGCGCTGAAAGCGTCAAAGAAGAAGGAAAGATTGAGGAAGAGCACTCTGATAAGGCAGTTGCCACTAGTGAATCATCTGAGGCTTCAGATGCTAGTCCAGCTCTTTCAACACAGCAAACTTTCCCAGAGAAAACAGAAGAGAATTCACCTAGTCCTAAGGTAGAAAAAGAGTTTTCTGAATCAGTAAAGAATGAAGCAAAAGAAACTAGCGAGTCCTCAGCACAAGAAGGATCAGAAAAGGCTAAGATGAAATCTGCTACTGAGGAGGAAGTGAGTCAAATGATTGAGGATAGAAAGGTCAATTTTAATCAGAACTGGCACTTTAAATTAAACGCAAATGCTAAGGAAGCAGTAAAAGAAGAAGCTGACGTGACTTCATGGAAAAAATTAGACTTACCTCATGACTGGAGTATCCACTTTGACTTTGATCATGACTCTCCTGCACAAAATGAAGGTGGGCAGCTTAATGGTGGAGATGCTTGGTATCGCAAGACCCTTAAATTAGATGAAAAAGATTTAGATAAAAATGTTCGCCTGACCTTTGATGGGGTCTATATGGATTCGCAAGTCTATGTGAATGGCCAGCTAGTTGGTCATTATCCAAATGGATACAATCAATTTTCATACGATATTACAAACTATCTTCATAAAGATGGCCGGGAAAATATCATTGCTGTTCATGTGATTAACAAGCAACCAAGTAGTCGTTGGTATTCAGGAAGCGGAATCTACCGTGACGTTTCTCTTCTTATTAGAGATAAGGTTCATGTTCAAAAGAACGGAACAACTATCTTGACTCCTCAGTTGGAAAGTCAAAAAGATGGAAAGGTAGATACTCTTGTCAGCAGTAAGATTGCTAATACTGATGATAAAGATCATGAAATCACAGCTGAATATCAAATTGTGAGACGAGGCGGTGAAGCAGTAACAGAAGTGGTTCGTACTGCCAGTCAAAAACTGAAAGCTCATGAAACTAGTACAATTCAGACAAGTTTACAAGTTGAAAGGCCAGAACTGTGGACTGTGTTGAATGATAAGCCTGCCTTGTATGAGCTAGTGACACGGATTTATCGTGATGGTCAGCTGGTTGATGCCAAGAAAGACTTGTTTGGTTATCGCTATTATAACTGGACTCCTACTGAAGGTTTTTCTTTGAATGGTCAGAGAATCAAATTTCACGGGGTTTCCTTGCACCATGATCACGGGGCTTTAGGAGCGGAAGAAAACTATAAGGCTGAGTATCGTCGTCTCAAGCAAATGAAGGAAATGGGGGTTAATTCGATTCGTACGACCCATAATCCTGCTAGTGAACAGACTTTGCAGATTGCGGCAGAGCTGGGATTGCTAGTTCAGGAAGAGGCTTTTGATACTTGGTATGGAGGTAAGAAGCCTTACGATTACGGTCGTTTCTTTGAAAAAGATGCCACTCACCCAGAGGCTCAAAAGGGAGAAAAATGGTCTGATTATGATTTACGGACAATGGTAGAAAGAGGTAAAAATAACCCGGCCATCGTCATGTGGTCTATCGGAAATGAAATCGGTGAGGCTAATGGAGATGCTCATTCTTTAGCGACTGTTAAACGCCTGGTCAAGGTCATCAAGTCAGTTGATAAAACTCGCTATGTCACGATGGGAGCTGACAAATTCCGCTTTGGTGATGGTAGTGGCGGTCACGAAAAAATTGCTGACGAGCTAGATGCAGTTGGTTTTAACTATTCAGAAGAAAATTACAAAGCCTTACGTGCCAAACATCCAAATTGGTTGATTTATGGCTCTGAAACGTCTTCTGCGACTCGTACACGTGGCAGCTATTTCCATCCAGAACAAGAATGGGTTGGAAGTAATCAGTCTTGGCGAAACTATGAACAATCGGACTATGGAAATGACCGAGTTGGCTGGGGTAAAACGGCAACAGCTTCTTGGACTTTTGACCGAGATAACGCTGGTTACGCAGGACAATTTATCTGGACAGGAACAGATTATATCGGTGAACCAACTCCTTGGCACAACCAAAACAGTACTCCTGTAAAGAGCTCTTACTTTGGAATAGTGGATACAGCCGGTATTCCTAAAAACGACTATTACCTTTACCAAAGTCAGTGGGTTTCTGCTAAGAAGAAACCAATGGTTCACCTGCTTCCTCACTGGAATTGGGAAGATCAGGAATTAGCAGACAATGTTGCAGATGCTGAAAATAAAATACCAGTCCGTGCATACTCCAATGCTGCTAGTGTTGAATTATTCTTGAACAACCAATCTTTGGGACTCAAGAAATTTAATAAAAAAGAGACAAGTGATGGCCGTAGTTACCAAGAAGGGGCAAATCCTCACGAACTCTACCTTGAGTGGAAAGTAGCTTATCAGCCAGGGACTTTGGAAGCAGTAGCTCGTGATGATCAAGGTAAAGAAATTGCCCGAGATAAGATTGTAACAGCAGGTCAACCTGCAGGTGTGCGCTTGGTCAAGGAAGAGCACGCTATTGCAGCAGATGGAAAAGACTTGACCTATATCTACTATGAAATCGTAGACCGTGATGGCAATGTCGTGCCAACTGCTAATAACCTCGTTCGTTTCCAATTGCATGGACAAGGTCAGCTAGTCGGAGTAGATAATGGCGAGCAGGCTAGCCGTGAACGTTACAAGGAACAAGCAGACGGCTCTTGGGTTCGCAAAGCCTTTAACGGGAAAGGGGTTGCCATTGTCAAATCAACAGACCAGGCAGGGAAATTCACCTTAACGGCTCATTCTGATTTATTAAAATCGGACCAGGTGACTATTTTCACTGGAAAGAATGATCAGAAAGAAAAGACAGTTTTAGGAACGGAAGTGCCAAAAGTTCGTACAGTTTTGGGACAAGCTCCAAGCTTGCCAGCGACAGTTCCTTTTGTCTACAGTGACGGAAGTCGGACTGAACAGCCTGTGACTTGGTCACAAGCAGATGTTAGTCATTCAGGCATTGTAACCGTCAAAGGAGAGTCAGAAGGCCGTCAGGTAGAAGCGCGTGTTGAAGTTTTAGCCGTTGAAAGAGAGCTACCAGTTATCAAACGAGTAGCACCAGGGACAGATTTGAGTGCTGTAGATAAGTCAGTTGCTCTTGCCTTAACTGATGGGAGTCTTGAACATTATGATGTGGATAAATGGGAAATTGCGCCAGAAGATAAGGACAAACTTTCTGTTCCAGGTTCCCGCATTCAAATGACTGGGCAACTTGCAGGTACAAAGGTTTCAGCAACCTTACTGGTGACAGATAGGGAAGCAGAAGCACCTGTGAATCCAGTTGTAACTCTTGACGGTGATTCTGTAACAGGTCTAACCAGTCAGAAACCGGTTCATTACCATAGTCTTGCTTACGGATCTCAACTTCCTTTAGTAGCCGCGACAGCTGAAAATGCAGATGTCACAGTTGTTCAAGCTAGTGCTGCAAATGGTATGCGGGCCAGCATTTATGTTCAACCTAAGGATGGCGGTGCCCCACAGACCTATGCTGTTCAGTTCCTAGAAGAAGCTCCTAAAATTGAACGTTTGAGCTTACAAGTTGAGCAAACGAATCATCTAAAAGAGGATCAGACTGTTCAATTAACCGTTTTGGCCCATTATCAAGACGGGACTCAAGCTGTTTTACAGGCTGATAAGGTTTCATTCTCTACATTAGGAGAGGGAGAGCTTGCTGTTCGTAAAGGAATGCTTGAATTACACAAGCCTGGAACAATCACACTCAAAGCTGAATACGAAGGAGCTGAAGGTCAAGTAAACTTGACGATTCAGGCTAATACAGAAAATAAAAATGTTCAATCTGTTCGTCCTGTTAGTGTGGTAACTGACTTGCATCAAGAACCAAATCTTCCAACTACTGTTACTGTTGAGTACGACAAAGGATTTCCAAAAGTTCATAAGGTTACTTGGCAAGCGGTGGCTAAGGAGGAACTTGATCGCTACCATACTTTTGAAGTAGTAGGAAAGGTCGAAGGTATTGATCAAAAAGCCATTGCTAAAGTCTCTGTTGAAGGTATCATTGCAGTCGAAGAAGTCAGTGTTACGACACCGATTGCAGAAGCCCCTCACTTGCCAGAGAGTGTACGGACTTACCACTCAAATGGTCAAGTTTCGTCAGCAAAAGTTACTTGGGAGCCTATTGCCCCTAGTCAATATCAAAAAGAGGGCGTCTTTACTGTGTCAGGACAGGTGGAAGGAAATTCTTTACCAACTAAACTTCATGTACGAGTATCTGCTCAAACAGAAAATGGTGCTAACATCTCTGACCAATGGACAGGTTCAGAATTGCCACTTGCTTTTGCTTCAGATTCTAACCCGAGCGATTTAGTATCTAATGTTAATGATAAAGTGATTTCTTATACTGATCAGCCAGCCAACCGCTGGACTAACTGGAACCGTCGTGAAGAAGATTCGGTAGGGGTTCTCTTTGGAGATTCTGGTATCTTGACTAAACGGTCAGTAGACAACCTAAATGTAGCCTTTCATGAAGATCACGGGGTAGGGGCACCTAAGTCTTATGTGATTGAATATTATGTTGGGCAAGCTACGCCAACAGCTCCAAAAAATCCTAGCTTTGTAGAAAGCGAAGAGCATGTCTTTAATGATGATAGCAATTGGAAACCTGTGACCAATCTGAAAGCTCCAGATCAGCTAAAAGCAGGTGAAATGAATCACTTTAATTTTGATAAGGTAGATACCTATGCTGTTCGTATTCGTATGGTAAGAGCAGATGACAAACTTGGAACCTCTATCACAGAAGTTCAAATCTTCTCGAAACAAGTTGCTCCAGCTAAGCAAGCACAGACTAGGATACAGGTGGCGGGCCAAGATTTGCCAAACTTTAATCCGAACTTGACGGACTACTATTTAGAAGCTAAGGATGGAAAGGCGGATGAAGTAACTGCAAGTGTTAGCAATAATGGTCTGGCGACTGTTGTACCAAGTGTCCGCGAGGGAGATCCTGTTCGTGTCATCGTCAAGGCTGAAAATGGAGATATTCTAGGTGAGTATCGCATTCACTTTACCAAGGACAAAGATCTATTGGCACGTAAACCAATAGCGACAGTAAAACAAGCTCGCCTGCTCCAACTAGGTCAAAATCTAGAGTTACCAAGCAAGGTCCCTGTTTACTTTACAGGGGAAAAAGACTATGAAGTGAAAGATTTGGCTGTCGAATGGGAACCAGTTCCAGCTGAAAACTTATCAAAAGCTGGTCAGTTTACTGTTCATGGTCGTCTGGTTGGAAGTAACCTAGCTGTCGAGCTAAGAGTCCGAGTGACCGATAAGTTAGGCGAATCTGTATCAGACAATCCTTACTATGATGAAAATAGCAATCAGGCTTTTGCATCTGAAACAAATGATGCTGATCCAGATTCTCATGATCGAGTGGATTATATCAACGACGGGGACCTTGATGAGAGCCGACGTTGGACAAATTGGTCAGCGACACCATCAGCTAATCCAGATGTTTCAGCAGGTGTTATCTTCAAAGAAAACGGTAAGATTGTCGAACGAACAGTCAATCAAGCCAAACTGCACTTCTTTGCTGATAGCGGTACAGATGCTCCATCTAAACTAGTCTTAGAACGCTATGTTGGTCCGGACTTTGATGTTCCAACCTATTATTCAAACTATCGAGCTTATGAATCCAACCACTTGTTTAACAATCCTGATAACTGGGAGTCCGTTCCTTACAATATGAATCAAGATATCCAGGCTGGTACAGAACTGACAGCAACCTTTAATGCTGTGAAATCCAAGGCTATGAGATGGAGAATGGATAGAAAAGCAGATAAGAATGGAGTTGCCTTAATTGAGATGACTTTCTTGGCGCCAAGTGAGTTGCCTAAAGAAAGCACAAAATCAAAAATCTTGCTTAATGGCAAAGAACTTCCAGACTTCTCTGCGGAGCGCTTAGAATATCAAGTGTCCTATAGTGGTCAACGTCCTAAAGTTACAGTAGAAGAAAATGACCAAGTGGCTTCGACTGTTGTAGATAGTGGAGATAACCGTTTGCCAGTCTTGGTTCGACTTCTATCTGAGAGTGGTAAGCAGGTTAAGGAATACCGTATTCAACTGACGGAAGAAAAAACTACAGCTGGTAAGGTAGAAGCCACAGTCCAAGAAGAACTTCCACGTCTAGAAGTCGAAGAAAAAGAACTTCCTTATCAGACGATTGAAAAAGAAGATTCCAATCTCTACCTTGGGGAAAGCCGTGTAGAAGAAGAGGGTCAAAATGGTAAGGAAAGAATCTTTACTGAAGTTTCTCCAGCTGGTCAGCGAGCAGAAAAACTACGAGAAGTGCTTCAAGATCCAATTAATCGCGTCCTGCTTGTTGGTACTAAGAAAGGAACAGCTCTTCCAGAAGATGATATCAAAGATTTGGTTCTCTATAGACCAGAGCTTCTGATAGAGGAAGAAGAGATTGATTTCCAAGTGCAAGAGCGTAAGAATCATATGCTTCCAGCTGGTCAAACGCGTATTATACAAGAAGGCCGTAAAGGTATTCGTGTGAACTTGGTTGAACTTGAAAACGGCAAACGCACTCTTAAAGAAAGCTACAATAAATTAGAAACACAAGATCAGATTCTAGAAGTGGGAACAGCCCTTTCAGAAGAGAAAACAAAGTCACAAGATACTTATACAGCTCATTCACAAACTTCTGGGCAAGACAAAGATCAGAGTCTAGAAGAAAAAGTTCAAGGCACCAAAGCTGTGAAAGAAGAGCGTACAGAAGCTAAATCTGAAGAAGCGAAGCTTCAAGCAGAAAAAGTAAAATCAACCGAAAATAGCCACTTACCGAATACAGGAAGTCAGTCCAATCAAGCAACGATAACCACGGGCTTAGCACTCTTGGGCTTAGGCGCTGGTCTTGCTGCAAGGAAACGTAGAAAAGAAGACTGAAATTCAATGATTAGGTAAGAGGACAGTCTGAACCAGACGAAGAGATCAGGGAATTATCCCTGATCTTTTTTATGTAAATACAGCCCTTTTAGTAAGCTAAGTCTAGCAAGATAGGGTTCATATTGACTTCTTGTTTTGAAAGATGACAAAATTGTAAGCTTTAAAAGCCTAAATGAAAGGTTAAGTTATGGAAGCGAGTTTAAAAAAGCAGTATCCTTATAAGTGTAAAGCAAAGGGAAAGAAAGTTTCCCTTGATAAAAGCAAATGTTATAAAGGAGGCCCACTATGAAAACTAAACTTTTTAACCAAGACAAACGTCCTCTGAAAGCTCAAAAGATTTCTAAAGAAGAAATTGAAAAGACTCGCTTAGGCTGTGCCTCGAGTCAATATTATTTCTGGTTGCAGTATAGTCATTAAGGAATATTAAGTTCCAGCTTCTATAAAGAGAAAGTTTGTCAAAACTTTCTCTTTATACAGTTAAAGGCTAAAGATGACAAAAATGTAAGATTAGAAGTAAGATTGTAAGGTTAGGTTATGGAAAGCCGAGTGCAAATTCGGTAGAATAAGATTATCAAAAGAAAGAAGTGCTTAGAATGAAATTATTTAAAATAAGTCATAAGAAAGACAGACCTTCTATTCGGCCAAGTCAAAAAGAAATTGAATGGACGAAATTCGGATGCCAAGCCAATCAGGTAGCTCAAGAAATGTACTTAGGATTTTAAAGGAGAAGTTATGAGTTTATTAGATGTACAACACGTAAAAAAGATTTATAAGACCCGTTTTCAGGGCAATCAAGTAGAAGCTCTGAAGGATATCCACTTCACAGTGGATGAGGGCGACTATGTGGCCATCATGGGAGAGTCCGGCTCAGGTAAGTCAACACTCCTCAATATCTTAGCCATGCTGGACAAGCCCACAGAAGGCCAAGTCTTTCTGAACGGAACAGATACAGCGACTATCAAAAACAGCCAAGCATCTAGCTTCCGCAGAGAAAAGCTAGGTTTTGTCTTTCAGGATTTTAACCTGCTGGATACCTTGTCAGTTAAGGACAATATCCTCTTGCCTTTAGTGCTTTCTCGACGGCCCGTCACCGAGATGATGCAAAAATTGGTCACCACTTGTACTGAATTAGGAATTAACAAGTTACAAGAGAAGTACCCATACGAGATTTCTGGTGGTCAGAAGCAGCGGGTTGCGGTAGCGCGAGCCATCATCACTGAGCCAGAGATTTTATTAGCAGATGAGCCAACAGGGGCACTGGATTCCAAGTCATCGGCTGCGCTTTTGGATGTTTTTGATGATATTAATGATCGGGGTCAGACCATTCTCATGGTGACCCACTCGACATCAGCAGCTAGCAGAGCAAAGC
>ERZ773212.1731-NODE-1731-length-9843-cov-11.715264_pt1 | contig 9843 bp, 17 predicted proteins | sample MGYA00581005_ERZ773212 | MGnify/ENA primary metagenome ERZ773212 (study PRJEB29015, sample SAMEA2738154) | human oral metagenome | biome: human oral; feature: human-associated habitat; material: saliva | place: China | collected 2196 ...
ACCTTGACTATCTTTGACTATACTATCATTTAACACTCTATAAGTCAAATTTTTAGAGCTCAGCCCTTGAAAATACTGACTTTCTTTAAAAACATTTAGGCATTAAATCGCCTTAGTTTTTCTTGAAAGTTCCTAAAAAAGTCCACAAAAAGAGCCCTAAAAAGGGCGTAATATTGACGAGTTCAGCAGGCAAGAACTAGCACCTTTGAAGGTGCTTTTTTATTCCCTGGTAATATTATAGCATATCTGGAATACTCTCTCAATCATTAGCAATAGCTCCAATATTGAAGTATAATGATACTATAACTCTTGCAGAAGCTAAGGAAGCTTACTTTAAGGGGATTCCAATAATATAACAAACTATAGTGCTACAAAATCAGGAAAATAAAAAATGAAACTTAGAAAGTTTAACAATAAAGTTGTAACGATTACAGACGTTGATAACCAGACCTTTGAGGGAATTTGTCTTTTTGAAGATAAGGATGCTTTTGATGAAGAGTATGATACTTTATCTGTTAAAACGGGTTTACGATGGATGAGATTGTTTGAAAATGAAATTTTAAAAGTTGAAGTTGCTGATAACATCGACCAGTCAAAAAGCTCTTAGATTTGTTTCTAAGAGCTTTTATTCTACCAGTAGTTTTTAATCATGATACGTCAATAATACTCCTTCTCGATAACTACGAGCAAAATCCAGTAAGATTTCACTTTTGAGACGATCATACTCTGTTTTATCAATATCCAGTAATCTATAGAGTTCTTTTAAAGTATGCTTTTGTTTTTGGCCAACAATAAATAAATTATAAAATATACCACGTTTCTTTCCGTCTAGACTACTACTATAAGAGTCTATCATTTCGACTATTTCTATAGCTTTGGTTTCAAATGCCCCTGGAGTATCTCTAAGATTGGCTAACTTCTTCAGCGACTTGTAACTCTTCAAAAAATGATATGCTCTTTTAGCTGTCTCTGCGTTGTCTACTTCCATTTCATACTACCTAACTCATTTAAAAAAATCTCTCCAGAAAGGATTTTCTCTATCAAAAATTCTAACTTCTTCTTCCGTCATATTGTGAGGATAATCAAGAAATAAGTTATAAATTTTTTGCTGATCAAAACTGAACAATAGCTCCCCTCTAAGATCTATATTATCAATCCACCAAATTTTTGATTCTTCATTATTTTTGTAAAAATCACTGTATCCTACAAGATTAGACTCTGAAATAAGAACTTCATCCAATTCATGGTATGAACTTGGTTTATCGCACTCCATTAAGTCATTATTTAACATCATTCAGGCTCTTTCTATCATCTCTTGAAATAATGTGACCATATTTTTATTTTACGATACTTATGGAAAAACTTCATCCCATATATCCACTAAACTTTTACCATCAAAAACTTTAGCTTCCATAGCTTCATCAATTGTATCAAACTGCTGACCTTCATAGTCATAACCAACTACACAAATGCTGGATAAGAAACAAGCACCTCGGCCATTATAATTAAATTCAAGATCTGTGTCTAAATATTTTTTAATTTCATCTTTTGTCATACATAATTACCACATCTCGATTATATCATTTTTTATATTTCTAAGCCCTGACATTTTATTTCATTATTTCTTAATTCTGTGATTTGGCGCGAGAAAAAATGTACAGTGACGGCGTGAAGCTCGCGAGCGCCTAGTGGGAGGGGGATACCCCCCCTATCCTAATTTTTTTGTGTTTTTTTATTCTTCAAAAATTATTCCTTTTATCAGAGAACGATAACAATCATCTTCTGCCTTTTCTTCAGCCGTTTTATAATGATTTTCTTGCGCTACTTTCTTTTCTATTTCTTTTTTTGCATCCGATGTAAGTTGTTTTACTTTAGTATTGTATGCTTTTTCTTTTTCTTGCTCTAAGTGTATACTTGTCTTTTTTATTAAATTCTCATATTCTCTTTGTTCCTTTAATTCCCTTTCAAGTTCCTTCTCTCTGATTTTGTTATATCGTTCTTGTTGTTCTTCTCTTTCTTTTTGAGCAGCTACTTGTAATTCTCCTATAATTTCTCCAAGGTCTCTTTTATGACTAAATAAGTTCATGTTTTCTTTCCTTTCCTTTATTTTGAAAAATTATCTATAATTCTTTCTAATTGTTCTTTGTTTTTATAAAATGCTCTCTGTGGGTTATAGCCTACCCCTGAGTAGAATAGATATACTCCTGTTTTATTTTTCTTGTATGATTCACTATTCTTAGTTAATTGCCCTTCTATTTTTTTAAGCAATTGATCAGCTTTGTTAGCTTTTTCTAGAGCAATATTAGCAATTGCCACAACTTCTTTCAACTTTTCACAAGCTTGTGTATAGCAGTCCTCTTGCTCTTTATTAGCTAGTTTTGTAATATCACCAATAATTTCATGATATTCTTCATAAGAAATTACAGGCTGATTACTTATTGTCTCTAGTTGTTTTTCATACAATTCTTTCGTTTGCTCTGCTGTCCATAGTTTCGTTTTTGCTTCTGTATACTTTTGGGCATTTATTTCTCTTTGAGCCTGTAGTAACTCTGCCTGTGCTTCTAAAATAACTTGCCCTGTCTTAGTTAGTTCTTCTTCAGCTTCTGTAATATCTTTTTGGTTTTGTTCGATTAGTTTAGTTACTTTTGTTTCAATAGTTTGTAATGTTTCCATGTTTTTATTCCTCATTTCTTTTATTCTTTTTTATTGTACTTGTTACCTACGATTGTCTACTGGATCTTTATTCCTCATTGTTCTCCTCTTTCCAAAAGCAAAAAGAGACGTAACAAAAAGCCACTTAGCTTTAATGTTACGCCTCTAGTTTTCTAGTCAGCTATCTTTCTTTAATTGTTGTTTCAATCTGGACAATATTACCATCTTGACTGATAAATACTACACTTCCAAAGTCTGGTATTTTTTTCATTTCTATTATACCATTTTTGACAAAAATAATAAAGTTATCCTGTAAAAATGGCGTGTAATCTTTGTTCGGATTCATCTGTTTTTCCTCTCTTTTTTAGTGTCATATATTTAACATATCTTCTATTTTGTGACTTTCAAGCACTTTTTGAAATCCCTTTATATGAAAGGGGATAGAACTGTTTTCCGTTTTTGAATTTACATTTTCTCATTATGTAAAATAGATGGGGTATTTAGTAGTCAAATGATAGTATGCTTTCATCCAATTCGTCCTGACTATAACCGATATACCTAAGTGTAATCTCTGGTGTTGAATGGTTAAATATTCTTTGTAGAATAGCTACATTACCATTCTTTTTGTAATGATGATATCCAAATGTCTTTCTCATTGAGTGAGTTCCTATGTTTTTAATTCCAAATTTATTTCCAGCTTCTTTTAGAATTCTATAAACTTGGACTCTTGAAATATGGCAAATTTTTACCCCATTGTCCTTTTTTTTATTTCTGCTCGGGAACAAAAAATCATATTCTTTAAGTTGTTTATTCTCAATGTATTGATTTAACGCATTTCTTAATTGTTGATTTATTGGAAAACGTCTTATTTTGCCTGTTTTTTTCTCTCTTATTTCAATTTTATCTTTCATTATCTGTTTGACTTTAATTGGAATAATGTCACTAACTCGTAAACCTGTATAAATTCCAAATAGGAACAATACGTAGTCTCGTTCATTTTTCCTTTTCAAAAAATCCTTTATTCTTTCAATATCATCAGTATCTCTAATAGGTTCAACTACTTTCATTTCCTAACCTCTTTTAAAAAATTCTTAGAGTTCATAAAAAGTAGTCATTTTGGGGTATCTAGTGACTACCACCTCCGCCTTACAGCCCCAAGGGTTTATGAAATGCGTAGTCAGGTAGTCACCTCGCTCCAAAAAAAAAAATAATAAACGCTTTTAATCTATTTATTCTATATACTTTATAAATAATATAAAATAACTACTTTTTAATATAAAATTCAATAATATCAAGGGTTTGATAGGGTAGTCAGTAAAATCTTAAAAACTACCCTTTTTCTAAATCCTTTTTGTTTAAAGGCTCTAGCTTCCCCCCTAAAAGGTAGTCATTTTTTGAGTTAGTGACTACCCTAACTACCTTTTATGTTTTGAGTAACCAGGTTTAACGCTTTTTCCAAATTTTAAAGATCGTTTGTGTTCCCATCCCTCTTTATTTTGCATGTACTTTTTAACCTTTGCTTTATCCTTTGGTGGTGCTTTGTCAGTTAGATAGACTTCTTGGAAGAATAGGTTTATAGTCATCTTGTCACGTTCTACTAGTTCGCCATAGGTGTCTGTGTCAAGTTCTGCTGTTCCACCTTTGCTATTTCTAAAATAGCCCTCGTTCATCATGTCATAAATATAGTAATACCTGGTTCTATCTGTAACTGGGTAATGGTACATGTTTTTTGGAAAAGGTAAAGCCAAATAACGCTCCAAATCCTCAAGAGTTTCATCAGCAAATTTGTACCTACTTCTTACCTCATTTACCAGGTTCTCCTGCTCGTCTGTCAGCGTCAAAGACTGGTTAAACTTCCAAGCTACTACCATAGCCCCCCAAAAGGCTCTACGGTCTTTTTCCGTCCACTTCCTACCCTTATAAGTGGTATCCTTATGTACTTCAGCAACAAGAAAGCGTCTTTCCCCTGTCAAGTCATTCAAATAATCATGGTCATTAGTTGCTCTCACGATGATAAAACTCTTAGGTAGTCGTCTATCACTAGAAGCGTAGGGCGGTCTATACTCTAGCTTAGTTTCTGTGATGAACTTCTTCAACTCTGAAAAACTAGCCTTTTTACTGGCCACCATTTCATCATCAAATACACACCAATTCCTCACCATCCTAGCCTTATCGTCTTTATCCGTGAAAGTTTCAACGGTTGTAAAATACTTGTGAGTGAATAGTCCCTCAAAAAATTGGGTTTTCCCTACTCCCTGCCTTCCAGTCAAGTCTAGCACAAAGTCAAACTTAATAGAGGGATCAAATACCTTAGCAACCGCTCCACGAAAAAACAAGTCCATGATAATACGGTTATACTCGTCATCTTTGATATTCAGATAATGCCTTAGAATATCAAAAGGATCACGCTGATTCACTAACTCTCTATATTCACTTTCACATGATTCCAGATAGTCTTTTAAAGGGTTGTAGCTATACTCACCAGCCACCACCTCCAAAATATCAGCGATATCCCCTTTTTTATAATCTATCTTGTACTTTGTAGCAATATAAGCCCTAATCTCTCTAATAATTAGGTCGTCAATGGTTCCGCTTAAGGTTCTACCGTTCAATTTTGTCGGTTTTGTCACGTCAATTTCATAAGTGAATATATTGTACTGTATCGCCCCCTTCAGTTTGCTATCTCCGCTTAAAATCTTCTTGAGATTGTCCAAGGTTATGGCAAAACCTTTCCCCTTGGTTTTAGGTGTTAGATTCAGGCTATTGTTTTCCTCGTTGGTCTCTCTTGCTCTTGTCAAGTCCACCACGTCAGGCGGCGTTTGCTGCTGCTCTTCCTCAATGATTTTACTTACAATGTCATTGCTATTCAAAAGCCACCTCCTTATAGAATTTTGTTGCTACTTCTAGGAAATAGCTGACTAGTTCTTTTCGTTTTACGATAGTAGAAAACAAATCCACTAACTGACTAAAACTGTAACCATTCACAAATAGCAAGCGGACTAGTGTAGCCGTCTCATACCTGGTATGGATTCCATTACAAATCAGGTCAAAAATCCACCCTTTCAACTCCACGCCAAGCCCCTGCCGTTGCTTAGTCAACTTGTTCACTTCTAAATCTTTCAGGATCATCAGTAATTCAAGACTAGCCAAGGTAATTTCTAATGGTCTAGCTAGTTCCCAGCCTTCCCTATCACTTTTTTCGTCTCTGATAGCCACATATAAGCCTTTGTAACGAAAATCCGTCAGCCCCTCACCTATTGGCTCATAGTAGACAAACTTATAGTAGTTTCCATTCTTCCAAACTTGAGTTGGTGTAGACTTGAGAAAGGCAAATAATGCTAATTTGTCAGCTGATAAAATCAACTCAATCACTCGCATTCTTCCACCCCCAAGAACTTGAGAACTTCAGAAATTTTATAATAAGCCTTTCTAGTATCCTCGATTGGTGGAATATATTGCCGTAAGCCTGCATGTTCCCAACTACTCAGGGTTTTATCCCCTATATTTAACTCTTCCTTAAGTTCCGTTTTACTAATCAAATTCAACTTCTTTGGAGGAATTTTTTCATGGTTCTTTAGATACCGTTCCACTGATTCCAGAATATTCGACTTTAGATCCTCAATCATTTTTTCAAACATATCAGCACCCCCACGGTCTCACCCCTGCAAGCTGAATATATCGCCCGTAGCAAGAACTTAAATCCTCGCTAGGCGTTTCTTTCATCTGTCTATTTTCTCGCTCAATTTGGGCGCTTTTTTTGCGGTCTCGGTGGTTTAGGTAAATAAGAAAGCCAATCAGTACCACCACAAAGATAAGTGCCTGTGTGTTGGTTAAATTTAACTCATTCATCTTATGTCCTCGCTTTGTAATTCTCGATGTATAACTGTTGTATTTCATGTTCCATTTTTAGAAAGGCTTCCACTTCTTCTATGGATACTTTTTTATTGATAAAATCACTTATGAATTGGAATAGGTTTGGACTTTCTGCTTTGACCTCAGACATTAGATTGTCAAGGTCTGCTTGTGTATTTATTTTTAAGTTTGTTATTGTCATCTTTTGCTTTGTTATCCTTTTTCTTGCCGTTTCCTATACAGTATTAGCACCACTCCAAACGCTGGGCGATTGCCCCTAGTTGGCGGACGCATGTAGTGATGTTTCGTGGGTAATCACCCACATTTTTACTAAACAAGTGCTTAGAGTCGCCGTGTCAGCACTCAATTTTCAAAACCTTTTCTAATTGCTTGCCTGCTCTTCGGTTTTCTTAGTTTGTCTTTGCTTCGTTTTCGATTTGATCGCCTAATCTTTTCCAGGCTCTATCAAATTCTTTACGTTGAATTTCTTTGCTATGTAATTGCCTTGCTAACTCCATAGCTCTACGCATGAATCTAGCAAAATGTGTCTTTTCTTCCATCCCTAGCTCTCCATCATGTCATAAAGTAGGGCGTAGTATTTATCTGGAATCCTATCCAAGGCTTTCAGTCCGTCATGTTCTGCTTTTTGTCTAGTTTCTGCCTTAACCGTGCTATCAAAGGCGATAGAAAAGGCATTTAACATAGCCTTGTAGCGGTCTACACTCTTCAAATAGCGACCACGTTCCCCAAGTTCCTTGTCTTCCAGTTCTTCTTTTACAGTATCGTCCAAGAGTTCAAACTTAGTGTAAACTCCTTTTTCTACTTTAAAAGCTAGTCGCTTGTTTTGTCTGAGATTGTAAAGATTAACCTTGCAACTATCTAGGTTACGATAGCCTAAAACTCCTGCGATTTCTTCTAAGTTTTTGCCCTCAAGTTCAGGCAATTTTTCAGCAATATCCTTGAATTTTACTGCTTGATGTTGTTTTCTCATTGTGTACCTTGTCTTTCTATGCTATAATCAAGGTATAGAAAAAATATCTATACCATTCATCTAGTTGCTTGCTCTCCTCAACCAAAATTTGAGCAAGTGACTTTTTTTGTTGTCTTTTTTCATGCTTTTTTCCCTGACTTGGGTTTATAAAGCAAGTCTTTACTTTCGATAAGATCCAGAATCCAGCTGAGTCCCTGCTCTACTGTCTCAAGAAATGCCCCCAGGTCTTCACTGTCCAAGGACTCGTAGTTCATGCAAAGATATTCGGCTAATTGCCTGTCTTTCTCAACTAACTTTTTAAAATCCTTGAAATGCTTGGGAATCGGAAAACCCTTGCTATTAGTAATTGTTTCAAATTCTACTTTATTATCCATTCTTAAAATTTCTACACTTAAATAATAAGTTTCCTTTCTGCTTTTTTGCTCATGCTTGCCACTTAAGACAGTACCATGTGAATTTACTAATTGAGATAGGAGACAAAACCGTTATAAATCCTTGATACTGCCATAGGTAGCAAGCATCTTATTCTATCGAATAGCTAGCTAGTCTGATAAATCAATCTTCAGTGCTAAAGCACCATACAAGAAATCTGTAAATATAAACTAAAATAGTGATTGGTTGACTCCTTTCTAATAGTCTTCTGCAAGCCACTGCATGGCTTTTTGGTAAATGCTCGGTTTTACTTCGCCGCCGTCTCGGATTTTTCTGTAGGTGACTTGTGTAACTCCGATTTCCTCGCCTGCTTGCTTTGCAGTCAATTTTTTGTCTGCTTGCTTTCGGCGAATTGCTTTTGCTTGTGTTGAGGTAATAAGCAATGATATTTCTCCTTTCTTTTTGTTATCATTTTTGATAACTTATGGTTAGTATAGCATCATAAATGATACTTGTCAATAGAGAATAACTTTTTTTGTTATCTTTTTTGATATTTTTTTATTTTATGCTATAATTACACTGAGGTAATAGCATTTATGAAAAATCGTATCAAGACTCTTAGACAAGAGCACGGAAAGACACAAGAACAATTGGCTAATGAAATCGGTGTAAAAAAATTAACAATATCTAGATGGGAAAATGCTGAAAATGTTTCTCTGAAGCAAGATAAAGCTCAGCAATTAGCAGATATATTTGGAGTAAGTGTTTCTTATTTGTTAGGCTATGAAGATAATTTTATTGAAACAGTAAAAGAACTTAGTCAAAAAGATGGTTCAGATGAAGCTTTTTTTAAAGCTTTTAGAGCATACTATGAATTAAAAATGGCTGATGGTACTGAGAATCTATTAACTTTAAAAGGGGAAGATTTTCTAAATAGGTATCGTGAAGAAATTTTAAAAAGTCTCGTTCCAAATTTTAATGAGTTAAGCAAGCATGATATAGAAAAATACTTATCAGATGATAAGATTATTAATGAAGCAGAGCAAAAACTTAATGATTTTCTATTTACTCTTGGAACATTAAACCCTCAAGAAGTTCATTTATTGGTAAACTTCATCTTTCTATCTGAAGAAGATAAACAGATTGTGTTAAACCTATTAAAATCGTTGTCAGATAAATAACAAATAAAAACATGAATAACAAGGAGTACTCACATGGGATTTTTTGACACTGTAAAACAAGAAGGTAGTTTTTCTACTGCATCTGGAGTAAATGGACTACACTACGTTGTCCTTCAGGTAACATTGAAAGAAAAGTTTTTCGGCACTGGATCAGGAAACCTTACAGAATTAGAAGATGTTATCAATAAACAAGCTTCAAAAGGTTATCGCCTGCATACAATCACAACCGCCAATGGCGGAAGCAAAGGACTAGGCGGTGGTGACCGTATCCAGGCTACAATGGTATTTGAGAAGATTATATAAAACGTTTCCTATTTTCTATACCTTTCTCTGTTAAAATAGGGAGTTGAAAAGATAGAAAGCAGAAAAAATAAAAGCTAACAAGTTCGCTAACTTGTTGACATATGGCTCCAAATGGATTATAATTTACTTAATCTTAATGAATGGTTGCAGTAGCGACCTACCGAAAGGGGCTTCTAACGAAGCTCCTTTTGTGCATTATTTTGAGGTACAATCAATGAAACCTTTTACAAATATTGATGAACAAATAGAGTTACTAAAATCAAGAAATCTAACATTTCTAAACGAAAGTTTAGCAAGACAATCTCTAACTAATTATGGATACTATGAGATAGTCAACGGATATAAGTATTTCACTATTGAGTTAGACTCTGAAGAGGAAATCTATAAAGATGGCGAAACGTTTGAACATATGCTCGCCCTCTATGAACTTGATAAGGATATCCGAAAAGGAATTATAGAAGCGACTATGGAGATTGAATTGTCACTGCGGAC
>ERZ773212.1735-NODE-1735-length-9838-cov-2.600327_pt1 | contig 9838 bp, 9 predicted proteins | sample MGYA00581005_ERZ773212 | MGnify/ENA primary metagenome ERZ773212 (study PRJEB29015, sample SAMEA2738154) | human oral metagenome | biome: human oral; feature: human-associated habitat; material: saliva | place: China | collected 2196 ...
GCCTGGACCGTGATTAGCCCCCTGCTCTATTTGTGGATGAGCAACCTCACCGTTTAGCCACCACCATAAGCGCAAACCCGCCCCGTGGTCCCACATGGACCGGTGAGGCGGGTTACATTATTTTCCGAAGATTATCTGCAAGCGGATTTAGTCGTCCGGGAGCCGGAAACCGGCACCAACGCCATCCTTAGCGTCAATGTCGTGACGCACTGCTTCAAAGTTCGTGGAAATCGTCGGCATGTGGGCCGAGCCCTGCCATGGGGTGCGGCAGGACAGGTTATGGTCGGGCAATGCGCCGCCGGACACCATGCCCACCAGGCGATCGCCTTCCATCACGGGCGCACCGGAATCACCGGCCATGGCACACACTTGCGATACGTTACGGCCTTCATCAGCCACCCACACATGACCACAGGTAGTACCGCTGGCGACACCAGTCTTGCACACACGCTTCCACTGGCCAGGGGTTTCCCCACCAACATGGTTGACAGTCACGTTGTTATAGTGGCGGCTCACCCGAGCATTCGAATCCAATTCGATGACCGAGTAATCCAATTCCTTGTTCGAATCCACAACCGTACCGGAACGGCCCACCCGCCAAGAGTCGGCGGATTTCACCGGATCCCCGGGATTACCACAGTGCCCGGCAGTGATAGCAACCTTGCGGCCCTGCTTATCGTAGCCGGTGGCGGCAACAGTGCACAGCTGATTATCGCCGACGTATACCGGGGTGGATGGGCCATACAGGGAATTGCCCTCCCGTTCGGTAAACACCGAGGCCAGCGGGGTATCCGGCTGGTCAAACCAGGAGCCCGGCACCCGATGCAATACCCGGTTTGCGGTGAACCGCTGCGCCATAAACTTGGAGAATGGATCATACTGCCAGTGGTAGTTCGGGCCATCAATGATGGGCCGATAGTCCTTCCCTACTTCCTTATACGGCTCCCCGGCATAGTTCACCCCAGAACTAGCCAATTGGGCCACCTGAGACTCAAACTGGGCAACCTGAGCCTCGAATTCAGCCGCATTGCGGTTAATGTTGGGCCGCTGCATCAGCTTATTTGCCGAATACTCGGTCGAGCTGAGCGAACCATCGCGCAGCTTATTGATGTTTTCGAATAATTGGCTCACGCTACTGATTGCTCGTTCCGATGGTGCGGTAGCCTCTTTGATTTGGGCATCAATATACCGGCGCACGAGTGGCGGAGTTTCGGTTCGCCCCGGCTCATACTCATCCGAGTCGGCACCAGCTTCGGTATCCTGAGTTTTATTCTCAGATTTTTCCGTGTTCACGATGTTTGCTGCGCTCTCCAACGCATTTGCAGGCACGCTCGGCACATTTGGCACGGTTGGAGCATTCGGGGTCTCTGGCGTTACGGCGGTCTCGGGCACGCTTGGCGACGGCGCCGGCTGTTGGGAACTACCAGTCACCGAATTAATCGCTGACGAAAGCTCAGAAGAAATCCGTGGCACTACCTCGGGCATTGCCTGCTCCGGGGGAATATCCTGCGTGAAATTCGGAACAGCCGGGGCCTCCGGAACGGTGGGCGCAACCGGTGTGGCAGCCGATAAGGAATTCACCGCGGAATCCACAGCCTGCTGCGCATTTTGGGCTGCCTGCTCGGCATTTTGCGCCGCAGCGACTGCCCCATTGGTCACGGCCGGGTCGACAGGGATACCGGCATTCGCCAGTTCTTGAGCCGTCTGTGAAACAACATCAGACGCAGAAGGCGGCTCAAGCGCCCCAGCGCTAGGGATGGTTGTCATCCCCAACGAGCTCACAAACGCTGCGATAGCAAGGCAGCGAAAGGTGGACTTTTTATGCATGAAGCAAAGCCTCTCTCCCATAGAAAAACGGGGGTCAATTGTTAAGCTGTGGCTATCATGCCATGGAATTTAGTTAGTCGGTACCATCTACCCCCATCAGGGTTATGCCAGGGGGTCATTAGAGTGCTACCAGAATACCACCAGAATACTACCAGGATCCTGACAGGATATTGCCAGAATGCCATCGCAGCGATGTGTGTGAGCTAGGCTTATTCGATTTCGACTAGTGCCTGCCCACCCTGTACGGAATCACCTACGGCGACATGCACCGCAGTCACTACACCAGCATTGGGTGCTGTGATTTCAGTCTCCATTTTCATGGCTTCGAGGATAAGCAATACCTGCCCAGCCTCGATCTCATCACCCTGGTTGACCAGGATCTTAAACACTGAGCCGGCCAGCGGCGCAATGACGGCGTTAGCGGACACGCCCTGCACGGATGCAGTAGCTGGCTCCTGATGGTTGGCGTTGCCGCCACCCCCAAAGACGATCGAGCCTAACTGCCGGCGTTCTTCTTCGACCTCAACTTCGACAGCATAGGCAATACCGTTGACGGTCACGGTGAGTTTCATGTGTTTTCCTCTTCTGATATTTCAGTCGTTAATTCTCCAGCATGCGCTGCTGGACCGATTGGCGACCTTGGGCGGCCCAAGTACGGTGCCGCAGGTAGTGCACCGCCTTCACCTTGCCCTTATTCCCCATAAACGCACTGACCGCTGCCGAAATGGCAATGATGACGTCTTCTGGAATGGAAGCATCGGAGCGTTTGCGTAGCTCAGCGATCTCCGCCTCGGCTTGGTCGAGACGAGCACTGAGCTTGTGGACAAGCTCAACCAGTTCTTGATTGGTTAATTCACTCATGATTTTTCGCCTTGGTGGTGTTTTTATGATGGGGACAGGCCGTGCTTCTTCTTCGGCCGGTGCACCCGCTTATTCGCCAAGATTTCCAGGGCATTCGCAATATGCCGACGGGTATCCGCCGGGTCGATGATGTCGTCGACCAAGCCCCGGGATGCAGCCATGAATGGCGTGGAGAAGGTTTCTTTGTACAGGGCGATGAGTTCTTCCCGCTTAGCAGCAGGATCCTCGGCGTCGGCGATTTCCTTCCGGAACACCACATTGACGGCGCCTTCGGCACCCATAACGGCGATTTCGGCGGTGGGCCAGGCAAAGACCCGATCCGCACCCAGGTCCTTCGAGCACATGGCCAGGTGGGCGCCACCGTAGGACTTGCGCAATTCCACGGTCACCTTCGGCACCGAGGCCGACGAATAGGCATAGAGCATCTTAGCCCCGTGGCGGATAATGCCACCGTGTTCCTGGGCCACACCAGGCATGAAGCCGGGCACATCCACCAGGGTGACCAGCGGGATGTTAAAGGCGTTACAGAAGCGGATGAACTGCGATCCCTTATCGGAGGAGTCGATATCAAGCACACCGGACATGACGTTGGGCTGGTTAGCGATCACACCAACGGTACGACCCACGATACGCCCGAAGCCCACCACAATATTGCGGGCAAAACCAGCCTGGACTTCGAGGAAATCCCCACGGTCCACAATGCGGGTGATGATTTCCCGCACATCGTAGCCCTTCTTGCCCTCAACGGGAACAATGTCACGCAATTCGTAATCGGGTTCCACCACCGGATCGGGATCCACCACCGGCGGCTCCTCCGTGTTGTTTTGCGGCAGGAAGCTCAGCAGTTTTTGGGCGATCAGGATTGCTTGTTCGTCATCATCGGCAATGAAGTGAATGTTGCCAGACTTGGTCATGTGGGCATCAGCACCGCCAAGCTGTTCGGTGGTGACTTCTTCACCGGTGACCGACTTAATCACGCCGGGGCCGGTAATAAACATATTGGCCTGCCGGGTTTGGATAATGAAGTCGGTGAGGGCCGGCGAATAGGCGGCGCCCCCGGCACAGGGGCCAGCAATGATGGAAATCTGGGGAACCAGACCAGATAGCAGCACATTGTGGTAGAACACCTTGCCATAGCCAGACAGGGAGTCAATGCCTTCCTGTACGCGGGCTCCACCGGAGTCGTTAATGAAGATGAATGGCGTGCCAGTCGTGGCGGACGCTTCCATCATGGCCGCAACTTTGTTCGACTGGGTTTCGCCGGCGGAACCACCCATAACGGTGAAGTCTTGGGAGGCAATGTGTAGTGGGCGGCCGAAAACGGCGCCGGAGCCGGTTACCACACCATCGGCTGGTGCATCGGCTTTGTCCATGCCGAAATGGGTGGTGCGGTGCTTGGCAAACATTCCGGTTTCGAAGAACGTATCGTCGTCGACAAGCAAATTGATACGTTCACGTGCGGTGAGCTTGCCTTTGGCGTGTTGTTTTTCGATTTTTTCTTCGCCGCCACCTAATTCAACCTTATGGCGGGCTTCGGCCAATTGTTCGAGACGCTGCTCCATGGTTGGGTCATTAGCCATGATCTCTCCTTATTACTTCGACGTTATTCGGCTGGCTCGACGTGAACGGTTTGGGTGCGGCCACCAACGCTGACCTTGTAGGTGATGGGCTCTAGCACGGGTTCGTTCTCCCGCTTCTTTTGCTTGCTGGGATCTACACCCACATTCTTCGGCCCATCGGGGCGGGTCTTGAAGAAGCCCGGTGCCACGTTGGGGAATAGTGCGTTGGTGAGCACGTCTTCGTCGGTGCCGTCGAAGCCTTCCAACTTCTCGGCGTCGGAAACCAGGGTGTCCCATTCGGGTTCTAGCAGGTCGGCAGGGCGAACCGTGATCTGCTGCTTCTTGGTTTGCTGTTCCGCTTGCTTGATGAGCTCGGGGTCGCGTTCACCGATGCATTCGCCATAATAGCCCAGCATAAGGTCGGCGAATTCGGCGGTCATGACCTTGTAGGGGCCCATGAGCACGTTAAACACCGCCTGGGTACCCACAATTTGCGAGGATGGCGTCACGAGTGGCGGGTAGCCGGCGGCGGCACGAACTCGCGGCACTTCTTCCATCACTTCGTCGATACGGTCGCCGGCACCTTGGGCTTGGAGCTGAGATTCCATATTGGATAGCATGCCGCCGGGGATTTGCGACAGGAAGATATTGGTGTCGACCAGGGTTTTCGACTCGAATTCGCGGTACTTCGGGCGAATCGTCTTGAAGTGGTCGCGGATCTTAATCAGGCGATCCATGTCCAGGTCGGCGGTATAGCCGGTGCCTTCCAGCATTTCCACGAGGGATTCCGTGGGGTTGTGACCTGGGCCAAGCGACAGTGAAGAGATGGCGGTATCGACCACATCGGCGCCAGCTTCGATGGCCTTCATGAGCGTGACTAAGGTAACACCAGTGGTGGAGTGGCAGTGTACGTTGATTTGTACGTCGTCGCCGTAGGTGTCTTTGACACCGCGAATAATGTCGTAGGCAGGTTGTGGTTTCAGCAGAGCTGCCATGTCTTTGAGGGCGATGGAGTCTGCCCCCATATCGAGGAGTTGTCCGGCCAGTTTAATGTAGCCATCAACATCGTGCAGGGGGGATACGGTGTAGCAGATGGTGCCTTGGGCATGGCCACCGACTTTCTTCACCGCGGTCATGGCACGTTCTAGGTTGCGGGGATCGTTGAGCGCATCGAAAACGCGGAACACGTCCATGCCGTTTTCCTTGGATTTTTCAACGAACTTATCGACAACCATGTCTTCATAGTGACGGTAGCCCAGAAGATTTTGGCCGCGGAGCAGCATTTGCAGCCGAGAATTGGGCATGAGCTCCCGGAAGGTGCGTAGTCGCTTCCACGGGTCTTCGTTGAGGAAGCGAATGCAGGCGTCGAAGGTGGCGCCGCCCCAGCATTCCACCGACCAAAAGCCGGCCTTATCGATATCATCGCAGGCAGCAACCATGTCTTCCAAGGCCATTCGGGTAGCAAATAGACTTTGGTGCGCATCTCGAAGAGCTACTTCGGTAACTCCAATTTTTCGTGGACTCATAGCTTTGACACTATTGCAAAATCTTCGGTCACGCTTGGTGTTTTTCAGTTTATGTCGACCCGAAAGCAAAAATATTTTCGTTAAAAAATGTGGGTTTTTGTCCGACCAAACACTTTGTGCTGTTCAGGGCACTGAACACTATTCTATTGGTAACTATCTTGAAAACAGCCTCCCCCCATTTTAGTGAAAAATATCGCATTTTTATACTGAAACTTGTCGCCATTAAGAGGAAATTGTGGGCATATTTTCCCGCTTTTCGACGCCTAACGCAGGCGTTGACACTCCCCCACCACTGTCACTTGCCGCTCTCTGTGAGTCACCAGGAAATTCGGCATGGGGTGGATGCCATTACCCACCCCATGCCAAATCGGTAGGAAACCTTGTGACCGATTTCCCGAAAACCAATATCATCGAACACAATGTCGATTATCTATAGAGGCGCCCCTACCGTTGTGGGATTCCCGGCAGGTTCACACCAAGGTTTTTGAGTACTGGACCACCGAACTGCATGATCGCGGCAACGATGGCACCCACGCCCAAGACGCCAAGAATCACACCAATGATGCCTCGCACACCGGAATCTGTACTGGAGCCTTGGCCACTCTTATCAGGAGCTCCTTTGATAGCTGCCCCTAAATTATTGCGAAAACCAACAGATGCGATGTCAATGTTATCTTTTAGCTCTTGTAATTCTTCCAATCCCAGTGTGGGGAGCTTTTGTTTCATCAGCTCAGCATTCGCCTTGGACATTCGCGCGAGGCGGACATAGTTTTTTAGGCTATCGGTTTGTTCTTTCTTTTCCGCGATAGCAAGCGTTTCGTCAATTTCTTTCAGAAACGCATCGATTGCCTGAGAGGTTTCCTGCCGAGCCTTCACCACATCCGCTTCGGAGGCACCAACGTTGCTAGCTTTCCGCTTTACGTCAACAGCAGCTTCTTTCAACACCCTAGCCCGAAATTCCAATGCCCTAAGGACATCCTTATCACGAGTCGTCGCAGCAGCCTCTTTAAGATCAGCTGCTTGTTGTTTGATCTTTGCTGCATCATAACTTTCATTGCCAAGGTCTTTTGCCTGGGCAATGGCGATTGCTTCATCGGCAATCTTAATGGTCTCATCCAAGAGAGCAATAATACGTTCTTGCTGCTCGCTCATGACACCATTACCAGAGGCATCTTGTTGGTTCATGTTTTGATTCTCATTGGTGAGATTTTCCTGCTCATCAGCAACAACATCAGCAAGTTGCACATTAGCATCCAGATCTTCGGCAATTGCCAAACCCGCATGGGCCGCCATCGCACTAGTAACTGCAAGAGAAGTAACAATCATCCTCGCGGAATAACGAGATGGAAACACTATAAATAACCTCCGATAAAAGCAACAGATATGCAGCAAATAACATTTTGCTTAAATGCTACATTGATTCATCTTAGTAAAAGTAAAAGTTTGTTGAAGTAGATATCATAAGATATCACCCCATAGCAATACTTCACCTGCAATTATGCCCGTATTATAATGTAAAAATTACCCCAATATGTTCTATAGAAAAATTACTATGTTCGAATCTCCGTGCCGGTAAACAATCCAAGTATGGCAAGCAAGGCTGATCCACACCTGATGCAATCAGATTGCATTCCCTCGAAAATCAAAGAAAGTCTTTAGGGCGTCGACAAGCAAGCAAAGGCCCCCGGCGGGATAGACCGGAGGCTCATTGATTATCGGTTTATAGCCCAGGCAAGTTAATGCCAAAGGCCTTCAGCGCTGGACCGGCGAATTGCACGATGGCGGCGGCAATAGCGCCCAAGCCCAAGACACCGAGGAGCACAGCAATGATGGTCTTCACCTTCGAATTGTCAGAAGACTTGTTTTGAGCATTGGGAACCGTGTCAATGGTTGCACGAACCTTACGGAATTCATCCCGTGCACCCTTGAGATACTTTGTAAGATCGTTCAAGGCGGTCGTGGAGGTAATCCCCGGAATGGCCTTCTTGGCTTTTTCGGCATCGGCCTTGGCGGATTCGGCTTGTGCAACAAGTTCTTTCAGGGTATCGGTTTGCTGCTTCTTCTTGGCAACCTTCAACGCTTCATCAATGTCTCGGATGAACGCATCAGCAGCGTCATTTGCGGCTTTCCTCGCCTTCGCCAGGTCTTCTGGGCTGGTTACTTTCTCGATATCCGCTTTTGCGCTCTCAGCCTGGTATTTCGCGGCATCAGCCCGATTCATAAGCTCCATCAGGCCCGGCTCATCGTTGGTTGTTGGCAGCGCCTTTTTGATTGCTTCAGCCTCGGCCTTGGCTTTTTCTTTGGCCTGACGCTCGGCTTCGGCACGGCGAGCAGCTTCGACCTGCAGACTTTGTTCGTGCTGCTGGGTCTGTAGGGGTTGAGCTACCTCACGGGGGCGAGGGGTAGGGTGCTGTACCTTGGGCTGAGGCGCTGGAGGTGTGGGGGGAGTAGGAGGTGCAGGAGGAGTGGGTGCTGGAGCTGCTTCCTTGGGGGCCGGCTCCGAGGCATCGGGTGTTCCCCCTGGCTCGACGGCTCCAGCTGCGGAGGCTACGTTGCCCACATTGACTGCGACGAGCACCTCCGTAGGCTTGGGGGTGGGGCGGTCACTGCTGAGCTTGAGCATCCAGAGCAGGAGGAGGAAGAGGGCGTGGCAAGCCACAGTCACCAAGATGGCGAGGGCACCACGGCGCGGAGCTGCGGGATCGGTCTGTGGCATAGGGTTTATAGGGCTGATGCAGGCTCGCTCTCGGCGCGTGTCGCTAAGACGACCTTGAGGGAGGACTGAGCAGCGGCGTTGATGACAGCGACGACCTCCTTGTAGGGCACGCTCTCATCGGCTTGGATGGAGACGAAGGCTTCGGGGTGCTCGGCAGCGAAGATGCCTAACTGCTCCTTCAGTTGCTCGGGGGTGAGTTCCGTGGGAGTAGCACGGTCGATAGCCAGATAATAGTGGAGGTCAGGGGTGAGGGTGATCCGTGCCGAGGGGGTCTCGGGGACGGACTGCGGGGCAGAGGTAGGCAGGGTGACCTTGATCGTATTCGGTACGATGATGGTACTGGTCACCAGTAAGAAGATCAGCAGGAGGAAGATGACGTCCGTCATCGAAGCCATACTGAAGCTGTCGGAGACTTTGGTCTTACGCTTGAGTGCCATACGGTCGTAGGTAAGCTAAGCTACTGATGGAGGCTTAGTGCACCTCGTTGAGCATATCCATAAATTCCATCGTCTTGGCCTCCATCTTACCACCGACCTTGTCGAGCTCAGCGACGAGATAGTTGTAGGCGAAGAGGGCGACGATACCCACGACAAGACCACCGACAGTCGTCACTAAGGCTTCATAGATACCGCCCGAGAGGAGGGCAACATCAACACCGCCTGATCCAGCATTAGCCATATCGAAGAAAGCGCGCACCATACCCGTGACCGTGCCGAGGAAGCCAATCATCGGTGCACCAGCGGCGATGGTAGCGAGGATGGGAAGCCCCTTTTCGAGGCGACCGATCTCAATGTTTCCGACATTCTCGACGATGACCAGGACGTCTGACATCGGGCGACCGATGCGGGTCAGCCCCTTGCGAATCATACGAGCATAGGGGGTGTTCGTGTCGTCACAGAGCTTGATAGCCGAAGGGGTCTTCCCTTCGAGGACATAGTCCTTGATACGCTCGACGAAGTACTTGTCTTCGCGACCCGCAGCGCGTAGCTGGAGGTACTTCGAGACGAAGATGTAGAGGGCTAAGAGTGAGAGTACGAGCAGGACGATCATAATCCAGCCGCCCTTGGTGGCCAGATCAAGGATGGAGAGTGAGGCCTGAGGGGTCGTGTCAGCGAGAGTCTGGGCCAAAGCGGCCGTTGCAGTAGTATCCACGGGGTCTGTAATCGATATAAATGTGAATGGATGAATGCTTGAGGGGGCTACTTCGAGCTGGTGAGGCAAGCGCGGTAGCGACGGATCGTCTCTTCGAGTCCGAGGTAAAGGGCGTCGGAGATGAGGGCGTGTCCGATGGAGACTTCGGAGAGGAAGGGGATGGCTTCGGAGAAGAAAAGGAGGGTCTCCAAGCTCAG